>Ga0209491_10010894_pt1 | contig 10813 bp, 10 predicted proteins | sample BON02_FD_187213 | JGI IMG/M metagenome (GOLD analysis project Ga0209491, IMG submission 187213) | Freshwater microbial communities from Lake Bonney liftoff mats and glacier meltwater in Antarctica - BON-02 (SPAdes) (version 2) | ecosystem: Environmental > Aquatic > Freshwater > Ice > Glacier...
TTCTCATTTCAAAAAAAAAAAGGGCAAAAAAGAATAGACCTTCTAAAAAGTGAACATATGAAATAGACCAATACATCAAAGTGAAACCGATCGAAGAGACCCATAGATCATAAAGAAGGGCAGTACGCACCAGTTTCTCACTGTGCAAAAGAAAAAAAAGACATATTAAAAAGAGAGACATATGCAAGAGACATAAATATCTAAAAGAGACCAATCAAAGAGACCCATAGATAATTAAGAAGGGCAGTGCGTACCAGTTCCGCAACAGTTTCTCACCGTGCAATTAAAAAAAACAGAGAGATATTAAAAAGAGAGAATTACGAAAGAGACCTACACATCAAAAAGAGACCAATAAATCGAAAATCGAAAAGAGACCTATCAAAGAGACCTATGCATCATAAAGATGGGCAGAGCGCACCAGTTTCTCACTGTGCGACTCAAAAAAGACCTGTTAAAAAGAAAATAACACATCGAAAAGAAACTTACCGTAGAGATCTGTAAGTCAAAAAGAGTGTCATCACAAGGAGTATTATGGGGTAGCTACGATTAGTAGACTCCTTAAAATCATAGGTCTCTTTTGCAAAAGAGCCCTACAAAAGAGACTATATTCTGCCAAAAAGACCTGAAATTTTGAGGAGCCTACTAATCGTAGCCACCCCATGTCAAAAAGAGTGTCATCACAAAGAATGTTATCAAAAAAAAGAGTGAACAGTCCAGGCAAGGGCATGCATGTACAGCAATCATTTTGAGAAACACACACATGCGCCCATTCTGCTAAGCGTTCATTCTCTCTCTCTGTTTTTCGTTCTTCCTCTTTCTCTCTCTCTCTGTCGCTCAATTCCTCCCTCCCTCTCAGCAAGAACCTTTTCAGCTCCAGCGCATGTGTCAAATACACACAGGCACACAGATATACCCCACCCACATGCACCGGCATATGTCACGTACACACACCGCCACATACACACACAAATCTCATCAATGGAAGCAAATCACTGAATCCTGAAGTCTTAACCCCAAACAATAACCCCAAATCCTTCATTCAACCCCGCAAACCCAAAAAACCTCAACAATCGAAGCAATTCCGAGGGTCCTCGGTGCAACGGTGTGGGCTTCATCTGTGCACAATCAGAAATGAGATGGGAGCGTGATGGTTGCATAGATAACGAGGGGAGTGGCGTGCCATGATTCTGCATGCATCCGGGAGGGAACAGGAAACAGAAAAGGGGTCGGCAGATTCAGAGGGGTGAGCGGAAATTCTCACACCATGTGGACAGTATCTGCGATATACACCTTGCCTGGTGTCCGGACCACGAGTTGGGATGAAGGCACGCCCATCAGCGTGAGAAAGTCGCGTGTCCATGCACTACCTCCATAGGACTCGTCGAGGAGAATAATGGCATCTCGGTGTTCAGCCAGCTCGGTCGACACAAGCAGCAGCTTCGGCAGGCACTCCGCCACAAAATGGTAATACGCATGTGCTGATCGCTGCAGAATCGTCACTATCCGGCTCCAGTACTCCCACGTCTGCCCCGACCCGCGCAGACCACCCATGCGCGCCTCCCCCTCTGAGCACGCAGCACAGCTCCACCCTCGCCACCCATGGTGCTCGGGCCAGTCGTTGCCCCAGTTAACGACAATTCGCGTCTTGTTAGCGGGATCGAGTCGCGGCTTGTCGGGCGATCGGTTCAGGGTCAGCGCCTCCGGACGATGGAACACGTCGTGCCACGAGTCTTCGAGGTTGAAAACGCGTGCAGGGTCAAAGACGAGACCCTCGTAGCCCACTACAGCACTCTCGAGCGTCACCGAGTAGGCAAACAATAGGTCCTCCTCGCGGTCGCCAAGCGCCGTCGAAAAATGCATGAGCTGGTGTGCGCTGGCGCGAAGCGCCACTTCGAGCTGGCTGCTGTCCAGCCCCGCCACGCTGCGGAATCGGCCAAGGTGCCGCACGGTCACGCCCTCCTCGATGTACACATTCTGCACAACTTGCAGCGACCGCGCTCCCCAGGTTGTTCCACTTTCCTGCTGCTCGTTTTGCGCTCCTGCACCCACCAACCACAGCAAGACCAATGGGAAGAGGCTCGATGTCGCCATTTTTCGCATTCTGGCGCGCTTCTGCCCGCCACCGCAAGCAAGGCCGCGCGGACGGGGTCGGTCCAATCCAAGGCCGCGACCAGCACGGTCGACAACAACAAATGGCACCGGGGCAATATATTAGACCAGCCAACAATATAGGAGAGATGAGCAAAGCGGAGGTCTGGATCAAGGCAGCGCGCAAATACCAGAATTCCACGAACTCAATCTAGGCTTGCAAAGAGCGTTTCCCGCTCTTGTCCAAGTTCGTCGAAAAGTGGACGAGCCGGGTCGACGGGGGGACATTCTCCCCGTCTCTTTCTCCCCCCGTCTACATTCCCGAGACGCCCAAAATGGGCGCCGGTGCTAGCATCACGAAGGATGTCAAGATGAATGCAGGCATATTTGTATGTGATGTATGCCTGGGCGTGGCAGATTGCCAGCCTCTCTGCGCTTCAAATGTGAGCTGGTCGTTCCACTGGCCAGCTCCTCACATGCTGCACAATGTCTCATTTCTCCAACGCCCCCCCTCGCCCATGCAGATTATTGCCTCAAGCCCGTCAAGGTGGCCAAAAAACACGCCACGACGGCTCTCGTGGCCATGAAGCCTAGGTCGCCACGCCCCATGCACCATCCCCGAGTGTGTGAACTGAAACGTTGCAACATAGGTGTTGATGGCGTGTGCACACACAAGCAGCTACGCACACGCACCTGGTCCGCTGTGCTATTTGTGCAGGATTGGTCTGCAGGTTGAATCTCATGTTCGAACGAAAACCTCGAGGCCCGTGAGCCGAGAGTGCCAGAGGAATACTCTGCTCTATGCGTGGAAATTGCACGAGAATGTTTGCGATCAAATTCTTGCTGTGCTGGCTGTCTCTTGCCACAAGTGCTCACACTCACATCAACACCATTTCACTCCTGGTCATGCCCCTCCCTCTTCGCCCCCCCCCTCTCTCCCCATGCAGCGACGCGACGCAGAAACTCGCCAAAATGTATGCCAAGGAAGGCTACAGGCAGGTTTCTTACTACACCAAGCGTGGCCTTCGATCGGCAGCCACCGCCGCCACAATCGCCTCTACTGTTCTCCGCAAGTTTGACGTAGCAGGTTTGCTTTTATGCCTGTGCGTTTGTGCATAATGCTCAGCTCCTTGGGCACGATTCTTTCTGTCGCTGAATGTATCCCATGCACAGGATCGAATCGGCGCAAAAAGGATATCGATGCGCGCGAAGTCACCCGACGAAAACTTCTTGTGGCCAAAAAAGGTACTCCTCCCCCTTGCCAGCACACCCCCCCTCATACTTGTACAAATTTCATAGTGAAATTGCATGCCCACGTGTGTGGCTCATGTTCCGCATCATACAGCTACAGGTATGGCAGATGACGACGATGGAATGGTTGAAACTGTATCAAAGGACCTTATTCTTATTGAAGGTGGTGAATCTGACGGCAGCAGCGACAGCCAGAAAAGCAGAGGAGAGGAGGAGGATATTTTCCATGATATTTTCAGCGGGGGAGCGGCGCAAGGAGAAGGAGGTGAAACCTTCTACAAAGAGTCCTCCACAGATAAACTCAAAAAACAGGTCCGATATGCTACAATTCCATACATGCAGTCACAAAATTAAGCGAATGGATACATCCTCGCAAAAAATCCACCTTGAAACACGAGCCCCTTCCCCCCTCGCCCTCCGGGCGCACGGCGACGAAGGGTCTTTAGCCCCGAGCTACCGTGAAAACTCTGGGGAAATCGGGACACAAATCACCTGAAGTGCCCCAATCTCCAACCGGGGTCGTTGAGGCTGTGTTTGGATTTTAATGTGATTTTTGGTGGATGTTTCTGTGTGCAAAATGACGTATCTACCAAAAAAAACGAAAAAAAACAGATGGAACGCACCAGGCACCATACTCAAAAAATGCAGCTGAAATTTGCGAAAAAGGTGTGCGAACCAAGGTGGATGCCGGCAGAGGTGCAACTTGCTGTATTGCTTCTGCTTGCAAATTCCTCATAAGTGCCACATGTCATAACAGAGCAATGATTGCGAAAGATGTATCATGTGTGGGTTGCCTAAGTAGGCCCCACGCTAGTTATATCTTAGCAACAAACACTGTGCAGTTTTATGTCGTGTTTCCGTGGCTACTTCGACAATGTTTGATGCTCTCACTTTTCTGAGTATCTACGAGCGCAGAAGAAGAAAGAAGGCGAGATACTGGAAGAGGAATCCATATCGGCTGTGCATCATATTGGCATGGATGTTATGGCTGCTGTCAAGATCAAGAGAATACTCAACAAACGAAAGTGAGAACGCCCATCCTGATCCAAAAAAAATACATCTGATGCTGGCGTCAGGCCCGATATATTGTCAGGTCACGGATTATGTCACAGAAATTATGACCTAAGGCGCATGAGGTTAAGAGAAAAGTTTTTATCAATTTGCATTTGAGCGGGCGGCGCGCGAGTGGCGCGCGGCAGCTCTGAGGCCGGTGCGTGCGGCGGCAGGGGTTGCGTTGGGTCTCTGCCGCCCAAGAGGTCTGCGGCAGAGGCCCAACGCCTCTGTGCGCCCACTCGAAGCATACCGGAATCCAGTGATGCAGAGAGTAGCGGGCGAAAAGTCCAGCAAAATTCTGCGTCTTGCAGCCGCGGGCCCAGTTATTGCCTGATTTTTACAGCTTTGAGCAGGAAAGAGCAAGAGAAGAATCAGTTTCAGGCGTCGATCGAGGCACTGAAAGACGTGAACCTGGATTCCGTCGACGGCACGGATGTGCAGGGGTGGAACAGGGCACCGCACCATTCGATCGAGTGGTCTCAGCTCAACATGTACATCATTCGCGCATATGGAGACTGCCAAACAGAAGTGAATATGCTCTACACGAGCGTCCTCCCCAAAATTCGTCAAGTAATGTTGAGTTGTGCCGTAAATGTACAACTGAGAGACCTGGGGTGCATTTCACGGCCACTTCCAGCCGAGCGAACCGACGAGAATAAGGCACCAATTGGGATTTCTCTCAACTCGATCCGGGAACGCAATAGCATTTGCCTGGTATTGGTTGGATTCGACTATGGCGACTCATGGAAGCGAACAGCTGGAGATGAGACGTTGAAATCCTTGGGAATCGACGACGACGACGTGCTTTTTCCGCAGGAATTATCGGAATTCGAAATCTTGGCCATGCGTGCTGCGCAGGAGTCGGAGGTCAAGCACACTGTGTTTACTGGGAAAATGTCTGCTGCGCGGACATTTGTTTACACCTGTGTTGATCCGGACTCGCCCTTTCGCAGCCACGGTGGCCTTTCTCCCACGAGGTAAGGTATTCGAGTATATTTCGCTCAGATCCAATTGTCTTGCACTGACATGTTTCATCGTTTTCCAGAACGGGTGGTGCGTCGCCTGGACATGAAACCCATGGCGATGGATTCAAAAAGGCCGAAGGCAGCACTGCGCATCGCATATCACATGGCGTCTCTCATCAGGTGTCACACACACACGGTCACACACACACACACACGCACATATACGCACACAGTGCTTGTGTTTTTGCTTCCGCCTGTGCCGCGGGTGGAGTGGAGAGGGCTGGAAATTGGAAGTGGAGACTTAATACACCAAAAGTGTGTATTCTGTATCTTCAGATGTTGGTCGATTTGAGTAAGAATCTCTGGCGATAATCTGAATTCCAGAAGGGTGCGCTTGGAGAAATGACAAATTCCCTGGCAAAATGACCTCAGTCAACGTGCGTGAAACGCACGCTTTGTTGCGCCTAGCAAATACTGTCAGCCCTCTTTACTCTACCCGTGGTGACAGCCAATTGCTGTGGTATTCCACGACAGCGAGTTGTGACGGCAGAACATTTTCATGAAATAGGGAGGCAATAGCCCGGTGGCGCACCATCACGGTGTAAAGAGTCCGTTCAAGAAACCTGATCATGGCGCGGAAAGTAGCCTGTCTGCCATGAGTCCGCTCAAACTTCTGAAGAAGAAGAAAAAGATGGAGCAGAAGCGCAAGAAAGCAAGGCTTGCTGAACTAATCAAAACAGTGCTACCAGCACTCATCCGTGATCCCGACACCGGCGAGCTCCGGTGAGCATTTCAATTCTTTGCATTTTTTGGGCATTTTGCGGTGCAGTTCTTGGGCGCGGGGTGGCGAGGCGCGCAAGCGCTGCTCGCCCGGGACATACTGTGGACCCTACCCGTGAGGGTAGGTCCTAGCCCACATGCACAGTGGTTTGTGGGATGTGGATCGTTTTCCATCACTTTTTTTGATGCCCTGTCCCTCCGGACAAGGGAAAACCCAGAACAAATATTTTGATTTTGGTCCCTTAGACACAAAATTGTATTTGATTTTCCAACTTTACGACACACGTAGATAGTGTCGTAGAGTTCGATTTTCCCCGAAAATTTTCCCGGTGTCGAAGGGATCAAGAAACGAACCCCCTCCCCACTACACAACTTTCTGTGTGGGTTGTAACCTGCCCTCACGGCAGCTTCGGCGCTTGCACCACTCGCCGCCGCGTTGCATACCTTCTGCGAGACTCGCATTTTAACGATTGAGTTTGCAATTGCAGATCGCCGAAGGTCACGTTCCAGATGATCGATGCGGACGGTAGTGGTCGTGTTGATGAGAAAGAATTTGCGTTGGGGCTCGAGCTCTGTGGTCTTGACGTTAGTGAAGAAGATTTAGAATTGCTATGGAAGCACCTGGATGATGACGGCGGTGGTGACTTAGACGTGGAGGAAATGTGCGCAAAACTGGAAGAGTTGCACAAAAGTATTGCTGCGCACGAGCAGAAGCAAGCATCTATTATGCCTCGACTCATTACAAGCAAAATTCAGCCCTTGCTCTATGGAGGCACTGCCCGAAAACGGGTGGATGTCATGAAGGACTTTCAGGACACTCCTGAAAAACAAGAGGAGAGATGGTTGATAAAGTTTGGGAAGGATGTTCTCGAGGATTTGCACGGCGTTTGCCCTATTCTTGTACTGGCAGCACGTGAATTTCGGGCAAGGCAAGACAAGCTTATGGAGTCAAGCACTAAAATATCTCCAGTGCCCCTCAATTTTTTGCCTGAAATCCTGGAATATGGTGGGCATGCGAATATTTTGATGACTGCCGGAAAGGGTGAAGACAAGGCTATGTGGAAAGATCCAGATGTGATGGATGCAAAAAGTGAAATTTCGGACTACTTTAAGGGGCTTTCAAATTGGCCAATGATTGTTATTGGCGATGTGTGTTCGGGAAAAACGTCGATCCTGGCTCAGGCCTGCAGAGATTCGCAAAAAGAGCAACCGTTTGATCACATTTTGTTCCATTCAGTAGGTGGTGCTCCAGACTCGACCGAGTTGACGTTTTTGTTGTTCCGTCTGATCGAGGAGTTGATCCAACGCTTTCAAGTCACGTTTCGACCGCCTGATTTGAATCTTGATACTCTCATACAAACGTTCCCTAAAGTCTTGCTCAAGGCGGAAATCGATTCGACGCTCATTCTTGTTATTGATAATTTAGACAAGTTGACGAAAGATGGGGATCCCTACCTTGATCTGGACTGGTTTCCTCGCACTTTCCCGTCGAGATGCCGTTTCATATTGAGCTGCGGTGAGGGGAAGCTCTTGAACAACATCCGGCGAAACCGTCTGCAGTTCGGCGGTAGTGTCGAACTTCATGAGGTCATGCTACCTCGCATCCAAATTCGGCTGAAAACATCCGAGTCTGAGCAAGGTATTCCGGAAGAAAAAACCGAGGTAGAGTCCAGGGATGGCTCCCGCTCGTCATCAGCCTCGCACGCAACAAGTGCTGACAACAGGATTGGAACTGACCCAACAGAGCTTGGAACAGTGAGGGCACTGGCAGAATCGTATCTGTTTACAAAGGCCAGACTAGCGATTACTCTTCAGACTACTCTCATGGAGATGGTAGAGGCTTTGATTTCAATGACAGAATACATTTTCGGTAAATATCTCGTGATGCGGTATTGCCTTTTTGTGATTATTTCGCGCACGGGTATCTTGGAATACGACGTGTACGACCTTTTGAATTCAGCTCTGCAGCAGAAAACTGTGCTTGGAGACTGCAGGTGTTCGTGGCAAGAGTTTCGCTGTCTCAAAATTTACCTGTCGCCGTTATTTTCAAGTCTCGACTACGGCGAGTTTGAACTTCTCATGCCGGCAAGCAACGCTGTGATGCAGTGCCTATTGCTGCATTTTGCAAACGAAACGAGGCAAGGTGAAGCACATGAGCTATGCGCCCTGCATTACCGGGGCCAATTGAAATTCATGCGCGCGGGCACGTGGTGTGGAGAATACAGACGTGCAATGAGCGAGATAGCGCACCACATGGCGCATGCAGGAATGTGGAATCAGCTGCTCGAAATGGTCGGCAATATCATGTACATTGAGGCGCGCTCCTCATTTGGCGTCCACCAGACCCTCTCCTTGTGTTCCGACTACCAGCACATCATTACAAAGACCGAAGGTCCACTGTACTGGATCAAAACAGAGGTTCTGCGCGTCCGAGACAGCCACACAATGGTATACCGCTATGCAAATCAACTGTACAAGCATCCGCGGTGGGTCTTCAGCATCGCCGCGAATCTTCCCGATTCCACCGCAGTCTCGCAACATGCCAAAGTGCAGTGGACAATCAAAAAAGAAGTGCGACCGCAACTGGTCTGGATAAACAAGCCAAAGGTTAAAGACGCGTGTTCCATCTGCCTGCAAGAGCCTAAAATTGTTTGGCATTATGCGTGTTTCTCGCACGACATGCGGTTCATTGTGACTGTGGGCCAGGACCCTCGGGTTTTTGTGTGGCACCCCGCCAACGGCCACATCATGTACACATTTGAAGGACACTCTGATGAAGTGATGAGCATTCAATTCTCGTGGGATGATGTGTATCTTATTTCGGCCTCACGAGATGGCAGTATGATTCTGTGGAAGACGCCTGAAGAAGCGCCTGACCGAAAGGCCCTAGAGGAGGAAGAGCGGGAGAGAGCATCACAGGGTGGATTCTCACGAGCACGATCGTCGTATTCCCAAAGATCGGGCATCTCTGCACGACCAAAGACAGGCATTTCTTTCAAATCCCAGAGTCTCAAGGGATTTCCGAAACTAGAGGATAGGTGAAAACTTCTATCTTGTCTTGTTTTTTTGGTCAATGTCAAAAAATCCTGTGTTCATGTTCGTTGCTTTGTCTATGATTTTTTGATATGTGATCAATTTTGTGTTTTACTGATGTCACAGCCTTTCCCGCGCTTCATCCAACGCGTCTGTTGCGCCGAAGAAGGACGGGCCAGCCAGCGAGGGCAGAAAAGAAGCGATCTTCAAAGTCAAAACCGTGGGTGTTGCTGAGAACGATGATGACGATGACGACGAGGGTGGGGATCCTGCATTTTCTCGCGCAGCATCAGCAGCTTCAAGATCCTCCACTAAATCGTCGGTGAAAAGAGATGTGGTAAGCATTCAGAACTGGTATCCCATTAGACCAATTGTAGCGGCAATTCCTGCGCACAAGAGCACGATCTGGTCCTGTGCGTTCCAGACTGTCTTCACGTCTATAGCTGAGCTGCACGTGCCGCTAAAAATCGATCTTGGGCACAATGAATTCAGGATAGATCATGTCGAACACAATGCGTACTTCCTGAACTTTTCGGCTCTCACGACGATGGGTCCAGATCGTTTCCCAGTCTGCAAGAAAGGCGTGATCAAAGAGACTCGTGTCTTGACCGATACGGAGAGGAATGACCAACGGGTAAAGAAAAAGGAGGAAATGATGCGTCGAGCGCGGACGCCTCCTAGTGACGGCATCACGCACGCTTCTTCGACAGCTTCCGACTCCAAGAAGATTGTCATTGACGATTTTGTTGACCAAGAGAATTTGTCAGGGAAGATTGTCATCATCAACATCCCAAAAAATGAGCCTGCTCAGTTGAGACGGGCACCATCGCTTCAGCGGATGCCCTCGTTCAGACGCGCTCCGTCGTTTGAACGTGCGCCTTCCGTGCAGCGTGCCCCGTCATTTGAGCGTGCTTCTTCAGCCTCTGGCATTTCTCTCGACAACATCAAGCAAATCATTCAGAATCTTATCCAACTTGGAGTGCAGGCTATCATCATTGCCATGGATGAAGTTGAACGATACACGGAAATCCAAGGCGAACTTCCAGAGATTGTCTGCCCTGTCTTGTAAGATGTCAATTATTTGCGTTTCTCCTCCTGAAGTGCATCAAGATTTCTTCTTGAATGTTCACACTAACCAGACACATATAGCTCAGAAATGCATACATGTTGATCTTGGTTTGTTTGTGTCGAATTTCAGATGTGCGAATCGAGAAACTATCGCCATGCTTAAGGACGGGCAAGAGATTTCTATCAGGAGAAAGTTGCATCGAGGGCATCTTGTGGCGTCTGCATCTGCCGGTAAGTTTTTTGTTTTGGACCCTTTTGATAGCCTCTGCAGAAGAAACCAAAAAGGGTTTTCACTGCATACGTGTTGAAACGAATCTTGATCTTCTTAAGGGCTCGAAGAATTCTACGCTTCTGATTACATCCAGTTTGTAACGCGTGTCATGTTGAAATCGCTGTAGACCAACCGATCAAGATCATGTATATATATATATAGGTATAAATGTATGAAAATAGATGTATATATATGTATGTGTGTATATATATATCTATGCAAATGTGCGTACAGATCATAAATTTATATAGATACATTAATATAAAAAAATATATATATATATATATATATATATATATGTGTG
>Ga0209491_10010896_pt1 | contig 10812 bp, 8 predicted proteins | sample BON02_FD_187213 | JGI IMG/M metagenome (GOLD analysis project Ga0209491, IMG submission 187213) | Freshwater microbial communities from Lake Bonney liftoff mats and glacier meltwater in Antarctica - BON-02 (SPAdes) (version 2) | ecosystem: Environmental > Aquatic > Freshwater > Ice > Glacier...
CGCGTCTTTTTTTAGAAAACGATTTAGTTTTCTGATGGTTCGTGACCCATGATCCATTTTGGAGACCATCACGAATTACTACCTCCATCATACAACACAAAATTCATATATATATAAATAGACTTTCAGAAACCCTACTTTCTACTACATTTTTGGCTGTAACCCTCAACTCACCCAGTTCTTGTCTTGTCCCACCCTCTTCAATGTATTGTGTGACTCGTGTGTGCGTGTGTCTGAACATGCCCTCGTATGTGTGTGCTGTTTGTGTGTGCAATACTATAGTATGTATGTGTATGTGTGATTGTGTGTAGTTCTGTGTGTGTGTATCTTTGTGTGTATGTGGATATGTAGTAACTTGTGTGTACGTGGATATGTAGTAACTTGCACTAATAAGACAACCAATCTGCAGATTTTCATGAGCTCATTTCTCAAGTGAGCTCATGTAAATCCTAGTATAATTAGGTGTGTTTTATCGCTATCTACTCTAAGTATCATGATCTTTTTCTATAAATCTGTGCTCACATGCCATCTTTCCTAACTTTTTGTGAGTATACATATACAAAGGAGGCAACCCTCCCCTGCCCCTACATACATGCACTACAATCACAACATACACTACTCTACAACCACTACAATACAACACGTCCTATAATCTACGCTACGCAGTGGCCCTGCCCCTGCACACATGCTCAATGAGCATGCGGCTGGCCAGGGAAGCGGCCATTTGCTAGGATAGAATACTATGTGCTGCGACATCTATTGGCGATCATATTATGTTTGAAAAGTTTAGAGCCTCCTGAAGAAGGAAAGAGTATTGAATTCCCCCGAAAACATGCAATTCTGGCAGATTGCACAACCATAGATCAGCGACAGAGATATCAGTACCAAAGGCTGGAAATCTTTGTTTGAGAATCCAGGGGTAATTGAGGTTCATGAACTTCATGAAGTTTTTGTTCATTCTGAGAACCACAGTTTTCAAGTTGTCCACCAAATCGTCCGACATTCCTCTGACCCTTGGGAGGAAAAATCGAGTTTGCTGTTTTGGCGGGGAAAAATATCGTGACTACAAAACGAAGGGAGTTGACCTGTCCCCCCCAGGGGTGACACTACCGGAATGGGAAGGGAACGGGAATTAAGGACCCATAAGCGTTCCCGGAACTATTCCCGGGAACTAAGGGAACGAACACCGCTGCCGCTGCGCAGTGGCGACTTCCGACAAAAAAGGTGTTTGGACGCAGGAAAAATCGGATTTTGCCATTGCGCTGCGATCCTCCAAACGCCAGTCCCGAAGTTGTGCACAGACCTAGATCTCAGTCTCCTCTACATTTAGATCTTGGGAACATGTAGCAAATTCGCTCGGAAAAATCATTTCCTAGCGCTCGGCGTTTGCTTTCTGCAGCCCTTTTCGAGCGCTGGCTGCAGGTTTGCCACGTCAAGATCACGTTTACAAAACTACTGACGAATCGTTTCGTTTCCACAAGAAAAAATTTGATGAAATACGTTTTAAACTGGATTCCACTGAGAATCTCGTTCGTTCGAGAAGTACCTGACCGCACCTTAAGCACTTACCGGCGGAAAAGTAGTCAAACAAAAGAAATTTAGTTCAGCGTACCAGTTAGCAAACATTCAAATCTTTTGTACTGGTTAAGGTACCTCCGTTTCAATCGTCCACATCTGGATGTGGACGATGGATTCCAGGTTTTTGGGTGGAACATACCTGAAACGACTTGAAACGAGAAATAATGGTTGATTTGGCCTTACATTTTCCCATTTTGAGTGGGGGCCGTGACGATTTTACGATGCTAAATCGCAACACTTCGGCCGCAAATCTAATCCAGATTAGGCCAGCTACTTTCCGCCGAAGAGTGTTGAAACCAGTTTCGCCAGAGACTCAGGCTACGAACGGACACTGGCATTTTCAAAACTACCAAAAGTGATCCAGGTTCAATGGAAATTACAAAAACAGAAGAACTTCTATATTTTGATTATTGGTTCTCTCAACCAGAATAGACGCAGCTTGCATTCAAATGTTTCGGGCGGTTTCAGGCACAAATGACGCCGGCTGCTGATGACACGATGGAGATGACGCCGTAAGTAATACCAAGTAATCTTGGTACCAGAAATCTTTTCTGCTACTTTTTTTATGATCCGACCACATCTTGACCATGCAAACAACCAAAAATCAAAAAATGGCTGGTACAAAGGTTCAAACTTGAACCTCGAAGGTTCGAAAATGTCCGATATTTCCAGATTTGGCCCGATTCAGCGGTGAAACCGGTTGTAAGGATGGACCTGAATCCAAATAAGCAAAAAGATTCTTTTCCCGATAGGTCAGTTTCATTTTTAGACTCAAGTTATTCCGGTACCCGCCCAAGAATGGACTACCGCCCGACCCTATGAATCATGTAAAAATATTTCAGGGCTGGCCCCTCCAAGATGCCCCGTCGAAGCTGGTACAACTGTGGTACAATCATTTTTAAAAGGCAGATTTCTGCCTGGCGGAAATGAAGAAGCCAACTGTGTTGAGTAATAAATGAAGTAGCGCATGATCTTGTGCGGAGGATCGGATTTTTAATGGATTTTTGAGGATAAATTCTCGGAACATGATCTTAAATATTTGTATTGAACGATAAGTGAAATACCTATTTGAAATATATTTACCTGGAAGGGAATATACATAATTGATTGGGTCGGGCGGATCGCACTCTGGCTGTCCACGAACGGACAAGTGTCCACTTTTCAGTATTGCCAGCCAGTCTTTTTTTAATTACTGAGATTTCTGAGTACACATATTTTAGTCTAATATAGACTACAGTTGAATTTAAATATAAAAGTGACTAAAATATTGTACTATTGGTTTTTATTATTGGACCAATTCTGTTTTTAGTGAAACACATTTTACCACATATCAGCAGTTCGTGGCCGGCTAGAGTGTGATTAGTCCATTCTTGGGCGGCCAAAACAACCGCCCTGCCTTTTGGAAACAGTGCACGGCCTTATAGACCCACTTTTTTGCACAAGTTGGCACAAGTGGAACAGGTACAAGCTCCATCGTGGTATAGAATTTGTGCCATGGCACAAGGAATGGCCTCCATCGTGGGTATATGACTTGTGCCATGGCACAAGGAGAGGTTTCTTTTGACTTCTCCTAGACCCAATGGACTCGAACAGGTTTGGTACAGCCAGCCTGCTTGTGCCAGTGGGACAAGCACAACCTGTTCCAATATTCTTGTCCCACTGGGACAGGTTGTGCTTGTTCCACAGGCACAAGCACTACCTGTGCCAATCTACTTGTGCCACCGGGACCAAGTCCCAGGACCAATTTTAGGGTCATCCCTTATCAAAAACCAAAGAGGTCCTAATCGAATTTCGGAAATTCCTTATCAAAAATCGGTCTCAAATCGGTCAAAAATCGAGACTAAAAATCGATTTTTTTCTCTTTTTCTGTACTAAACTAAGTTAACCCCCGACCCTCGAGACCCAAGGGTGTACGACCGGCATTGAGAGCAAGTTACCAAGCTGGCAGCAAACAGCGGGGGCTGGTTCGGGTTGGAAGTGCGCCTCTGCAGCTGTCGAGCGTCGACACCAAGGATTTATTTAGAGTGGAGGTGAAGTCTTGAATTATTTATTTCGCCACGCCAACAATTATAGAGTCTACGGTATTTTGAAGAAAATTTTCAGTCAAAAGAGTTTTTCCAAAAATGGAATGACATTGAGAAACCCAAAAAAAAATCTGAGAAAAGAGACTTGGCAAAGGTTCAAGTGGTACAACCAAATGGCACAAGTTGGCACAAGTTGGCACAAGTGGAACAAGTGGAACAGGTAGAAGCGGGTCTCCAGATCTACGTGGAACAAGTGGAACAAAAACAAGGGGGTCTTCAGATCGACGTGGAACAAGTGCAACAAGGACAAGGGGTCTGTCCAGCTGAACCTCTCCACTTGACCCAAAGTGGAACTACAAAGCCGTGAAACAGTGCCAAAACAAATCCGACCGTATCATCCTACCGGTGCATTTTGTGACCTGCATGAAGTGTTTGCAGAACTGCAGCGGATCCAGCTGTTCCAAATCCTAGTTTGCGGCCACAGAGACAGCCGACGACCAGCCGACACGCTTTACTGCTGAGATTTGGGTAAAAATTTCTGTCAGGCGCTCGGAGCGCCCATCCCACCGTGGCACTTCTGCGTGATCAGTACGGGGATCACAGCGCCTCTTCGAGTCCCTCAGCTCATCCTCCCTCCTCTGGCTTTGACGGTGTCAACGAGGAAGCCGATGTACGCGCGAATGCCGCCGTTGTAGACGGGCATGCTGATGTCCGTGCGAGCGCTGTGATGACCCATGTTCATGACGACGATGCCGACGACGGTATTTTCGATGACACTCTCAGCGAAATCTCCGGTGCTTCATCGAGGGTCGCAACTTCCCTCGACCTTGATCTCGCTTTTGGTGCCATCGACGTCAACGTCGACCTCGCTTGCACTTCAATTCTCTCTCCACTCTCCCCCCTCCCCCCTCCCATCGCCTTTCCTCCTCCTTCTGCTGCTGCTGGGGAGCCCATCTGAGATCCAGGAGTTTTCACTATCATAATCATCTTTTCCCCCTATTGATGGTTGTCTTATGATAAACTTTTTCCTCTCTCTGTCATCACGTGCTCACTTGTAAGAAGCACACTGGGGACATCGCCGGCCATGATTACGTCATGAATGTGCTGGCACAACTGGCTCGCAACAGCGGATTGAGAGTCCGCATCAATCGTAAGGTCACCACCACTGCAGCTGATAGCAACAAACAAGGTGATGTACAGGCCATGGAGTTTGGCATTCCAGGATACGACGATCTTGTATGGCATGTGTCTCTCGTCTGTGATAGGATCGGCAGCAGCACGCAGCATGGCCTCAATGGTAAGCTGCAACTCAGTGACTACCTTAACGCTCGGGCTCGCATCAAGATCAACAGATACAGACGTGATTATGCTGCCAAGAACATTGCTTTCGCACCTGCAATCCTATCTGTCGCTGGCAAGATTCATTCTGAATTTTTACGTCTCCTTTGAGTGTTGGCTGACATGCAGACGGTGGGCGTGCGGCAGCGAGGCGCAACGCGCCGAAGCAGCCGCTCGTCATCAGGGTAGGTCCACATTCCGGGGGTTTATCCACCAAAATGCATGATACTGGGGTTTATCTTGGATAATAAGCCCCCCGAAATGTCAAGGTAAAAACCCCCGGTATGGAGGAGTACTTCAATCTCGTTGGGGACAAAGAGTACATCAGGAGTGAGCGTTTCAAGTGCAGACGGGCTAGCACATTTAGCTATAATAGAAATGCGATTGACCGTGCTGTTGCATACGCTTCAGCCATACGCACTCATTTGCTGGTACATGGCACGGCTCACCCCATGAGTGCTGTTTCTGTTCGTCCTCGATTAGCGGCTGATTATCTCATCGACAGCGCTGTTGACATTTCTTATCCTCATTCACAGGAAAACCCTCGTGCAGGCTCGTCTGCTGCCAGCGGTCCTGTCCGTAGCGATATTAGCAACGGTTCTGTCTGCAGCGATATTAGCAATGGCCTTGCAAGTGCAGTCGGGGAGGGTGACAATCCTTTGTTGTTTCCGAACATGACTACTGGTGCCGTTCCCAGTTCTGTTGACTCTGCTGCTGTCGTCTGGTTGTGGTATCTACCTGCCGACACAAAGTCAAGCATTGTATCACAGCGCCTCGTCAAATCCGTTGGCTCGTCGTTCTTCCTCTGGCTTGGATGTTCGCAACGAGGAAGCCAATATACGTGCGAATGTCGACGTTGCAGATGGGCATGTTGATGTCCACGCAGACATTGTATTGACTTACCGCGGGCACACAGAGCAACTTACCTAGCTTGTTGTGTCCTCCCAAGACGCAACGCAAGCAGGCACACAGCTCGCGAAAACGCTGGCAGCAGGGGCAGGGCAGCGTGATGCGTCCATCAGGAGCAGTGTTGCATCAGCAACCCAGTCCTTGCAGGGAGAGGTGCGTGGCCTCCTTGAAACAGCTGACAAATGCGGGCAGCGTGTCTCTAACCTTGAAGCCGCGGAGCGTGAAGCAGCTAGTACATCTTCAGTGTTTGCTGCCAAGGCGGTCACGGCAGCCTCGGGCGTGGGGGAGAAAATGGGGGAGAAGATGGGGGAGCTCGCAAGAGAGGCTGCACAACTCAACAAACAGTTATTGGATATCAAGACTACTCTCGCAGGTTTTGATGCTGCTATTGATATCAAGGCTGGACAGGTAACAATTTTTGATAATGGAATTAATGTATGTACTCATTTTTCTCGATTTTCTGTTTTGATATTTGGATTTGTTAAATGATTTGCCATGATAAGTGGTGAAATTTCGAAACTGATCCTGTTTATGATTATCCTGCGGACCCTTGTCATATATTCTGACTATCACCCCGACCCTTGTCACACGCAGGCTGTGTACGACCTGACACAGTATGTGGAGAAACTCTCGATCCGATTGAATGATGCGATAAATGGGTCGACTGGTGATACACCTATCCATACTTCCAGCCCTGGCATAGGAACACATAAGACTACGCAGGTATACAATAGTGTATTTTATTTGGATTCAATACTGCGAGCACACATGCGAGCGTGTGTATATGTACATGTCCATGTGTGTGTGTGCGTGTACGTGTGTGTGTATTTGTGAGCGAAGGCGTGTGCGGGTGCGTGTTTGTTCGTGTGAGTATGCGTGTGATTGTGTATGCGTGTGTGTGTCTCTCTCTATGCTTACTGTGCAGAAAACTAACAAAAACTTGCTCTACTTCGCCGAAACATACCTCGCCAAAACATGCAAAAACACGCTCTACTTTGCCGAAAACTACCCGAACGGCGAGTTCAGAATGAGTTACTATGAATTCTATCAAATTTGTATGAATCAAAGCAAGTTAGATTGAATCATATTGAGTTCGAGTGAGTTCGATTGAGTTCGCACGATTTTATGCAATATAGGGGTCGTCATGACTGGTTAGAATTAGTTAGATCGAGTTTGATCAAGTTGTAGTGGAGTAGAGCAAGAATTAGATTGAATTTGTCTCCGTATCGACTGAGTGAGGCTCTTTTGTTGTTTTATGTGCAGGTTCGTTGTGTTGGAGTGTTGCGTCTGCCCCGGATGCACCTGGTTCATACGTGCACGCTGACGCACATGGATTCGTTTTCAGCGCAAATTGAGCAGACGTCCCCAGTTCACATGAACAAAGAGGTAAACGCAGCGTAGTCAATAATCCCGAAGGGGGGAATGACCGCGCACAACGTCGTCTTTCATGCCCCACGAGTCCTCCACAACCACTTATATCACAAACTAGTCCCAGGTGTTTGTCTTCATTTACCTTCATTCATTCACTCATATGCCATTCGAAACATTGATTGTATGCATGTGTTATATGGTGTCTATGAATATCTACCATGTATATGATGTTACTTTGACTCTAATATTTATGATTATTACATACACGTATATAAACATGTGCGTGTATACATGTATATACTTGTGTGCCTGTATGTATCTACAAGTACGTGGAGGTCCTACAACCCACAACAGGTTCGAATTCTAGAGGAGAGTCTGAAGGAGTTGGTCAAACCCGACTACAAAGTCTTGGCTACACGAGTCTCTGGATTTGATGTGGATGGCCTGGCGCAGAGGCTCGTGGCTGAGTATAATGTCAAAGATTAGGTCACCAATCGGTGTACCTTGTCCAGGAAAAATACTTCGGATGAAACCGGCAAACCCTTACCCGCGGGATGGGCCAAAAGCATAAGATTTGACAGGGAGAGATTCAGGTGCGTTGCATTCGTGAGTTACTTTTGTCTGCAAAAGATGTCCACATGTGTGTGCAAAAGTTCTATGTAGTCATGTCTTGAGTATGGCCAAGTCCGTTACTCGACGCCAACACCAACACCTTTGATTTCATCGTGAATGCCATGATTAGCATCTTTTCTAGATGCTCTATTCGGCCAACGGAGTATGGAGTGTATGAATTTTCGTAGCTCAGGTGGTCAGAGTGTGGGACTGTCAATCCCGAGGTCGTCGGTTGATTCCAGCAAAAGCTCCATAAACCGAGAACTCAAATCTACATTGATTTGAGCTACATAGACCTTCATGCAAAGTTAGGGTGAGTGCGCGGTTCCCTGCACAGTAAATCGGAAAAGTACGACCTAGAGAAAGAGAAAGGAAAAGATAAAGACTGGATAAGATAGTTAGAGAAGAGGGCGCTGAAGCATTGCGCACTTCAACATGGGCGAGGTGAAGACTGTGCAGGGAACCGCACACTCACCCAGGCCGACCCAGCGAGGAGGGGAGTCGCAGGGGAGGGGGGGAAAGGGGAAAGAGAGGGACCTCCTACTTTGGAAACTGTCTTTGCTCACCCTTAACTAGTAACAAGGGAGGAAACGGGTATGTGCAGGGCGGTCTGTCCCCCACGTGCCTCGTAGCAAAATCAAAGGTTCATGGGGCGGGTTTGACTGATTTATCCTCGTGGCGAACGGTCAGTCTTTTGGTAGATAGTTTGTAGATTCATATATATTCGTATGCATATGTAGAAATTTTTTAGACCTGAAGGAGTACTGACAATGACGACACACAAAGACACATACTAAAATTGCCTGCTTAGAATTGCTTTGTTTTGTTTTGTCGCTGTTTGCATGTAGTTGGGAGTAAACAACTTGACTTGACTTGACAACTAAAATACCTTTTCAATCTCCAGATTCCCGTTTTCACTCGAACCTTAGAGTCAGAATCATCTGCTTACGCTGCGCTACGCTACATGATCATGATAGTGAAAACTCCTGGACCTCAAGTGGGCTCCCCAGCTGCAGCAGAAGAAGAAGGAGAGGCAAGGGGGAGGGGAAGGGGGGAGAGAATTGGAGTGTGATCGAAGTCGCCCTTGATCTCACTTTTGGCGCCGCCGACTCCGTGCGGTCGAACTCGCACGGACTCGCTCGAATCAAAATCGATGGAAATAGACACAAAGCGCACATCGGGGTTCTGTGAGTGTGAGCCGGTCCAGACACAACCCTCAGTAATTTTTTTTTGTCACGACGACAGTACACTGGTCGCAGGCGCATGATGCAAAGAGGCGACAATATTGCAGGGAGACTGAAAGCAACGCAACAAGAAATGCAACTATGGAATGAAGAGAATGACGAACCCTGTGCCCAAAAAACTGAATCGAGTCACGCATATGAATGAGTCATGTCACACATATGAATGAGCCTCGTCACATGTTTGAATGAGTCGTGACACACATATGATTGATTCGGGGCACACCTATGAATGAATCACGTCACACACATGAATGCGTCACGTCACACGTATGGAATCACGCCACACATATGAATGCGCCAGGTCAAACATATGGATGAGTCGTGTCACGCATATGAATGAGTCACGCCACACATATGGACGAGACACGTCAGGCACATGGAAGAGTCATGTCACACATATGAATGAGCCACGTCATGAATATAAACAAGTCACGTCACACACATGAAAAAAAGTCACGTCGCACATATGAATAAGTCGTGTCACCCATATGAATAAGTCGTGTCACATATATGGATGAGTCATATTACAGATATGAATGAGTCGTGTCACACATTTGAATAGGTCGGACTGAGTTGTAACGTGCACATCAATGAGTTGTGACACACACGTGAATGCGTCACGACGCACACATGATTGAGTTATGGGGCACATGTGAATGCGTCAAGGCGCACATATGAGCGAGTCATGGCGCACATATCAATGAGTCATGGCGCACACTTGAATGCGTCAAGATGCACATATCGTTGCACGCATATGACTGAGCCATGGTACACACATGAATAAGTCGCGATGCACATATGATTGAGTCACGGCGCACATACGAAAGATTCACGGCGCACATATGAATGAGTTTCGTCACACACATGTATGATCCACGTCACGCACATGTCCGTAACGGCGATATTGTAGCCGAAAGTAAGCAGCAATATTTGAGTGTATATAACTAAACTTACAAAGTGAGAGGAGAGACGCCGAGGATCAGGGCTCACGCCCTGCGGCAGTCTACTGGCAGGGCTGTCTAATTCCAGGGAACTGGATTTAATTTCCCCCCCATGGAATATGACTCCCCGCCGGGCGTGGCTTCAAGCCCGTCCCGAGAACCAGGAGCTGTCCCGAGAACCAGGAGCTGTGGCTATGAGCCCGGCTACGTGGGACGTGGCTTTGAGCCCGTCCCGAGAACCAGGAGCTGTGAAGATGAGCCAGGCTAAGTGGAGCACGGGAATTGAGGCCAGGCCACGGCCCTGAGCCGATTCGATGTCCCACCGCACTGCGTTGAGGCGGCTGCCTGTCATCAGGCTTTCTGGTAAAAATCTGGGAATGATAGGGCATTTTTTTGGTTGGGTGCGTAAAAAAAATCGCGCGGAGCACGATTTTGAAAGGCGGCGTCAGCTGCGAAAATATGAAAACCTGCCATTAGTAGCGTGCCGGAGACAGCACTTTTGGGTATTTTGTATGAGTTTTTTGGTGTTTTTATTCTCGCTAAAACAAGGTGTCTGGAGTTGGCAACAAACAATCTCCTTACTTGAACTCACTCATAAATACCCCCGTCGCTTGCACCTAAACACCCCTTCTCGCAAGACACAGTAGGTGAATTCCCAGTCAGTGACCACGCCCGTCCGTCAAAAGAAACGATGCGTTTGGTTTCGCCTGTATCGAGTATAAAAATACTGTGTTTTGAAAATATTGGATCTGGACTACCAGGATTTACTTTTCTTGCATGTTACGCACGCACACA
>Ga0209491_10010897_pt1 | contig 10811 bp, 5 predicted proteins | sample BON02_FD_187213 | JGI IMG/M metagenome (GOLD analysis project Ga0209491, IMG submission 187213) | Freshwater microbial communities from Lake Bonney liftoff mats and glacier meltwater in Antarctica - BON-02 (SPAdes) (version 2) | ecosystem: Environmental > Aquatic > Freshwater > Ice > Glacier...
CCAATGATGCTTGCTAATTCTGTAACCATGGTGGAAAGGTTTTCTTTTTGTGTTGCAACTCAAAGAAACAACCCTTTCCACTTTTTTTATATATATATTTAACCTCCCTATCTTGGCGAGGATATTGTTATCTTTGCAGTAGTTTTTTCATCCAGGCGTTTTTAATCCGCAACCGATATAACTTATGAGTAAAGTTGGGTGTGATCGCTCTTCCCTTTGATCGCATCAGGCAGATCCCCTTCGGATTTCCCCCTTTTCTTCTGTACTCAAATATTTAACAACCATCAGCTGATTTGGCACTTCAAAGTGTTAGCTCTGGCACGGTTGTTGTTTCTGACTTATAACTAGTAGGTCAGTTTTTCGGCCAAAGGATTTGATTGTTTTTGATCAAGCTTTTTAGTTTAATCTCATGAAAATAAATTGTACACAAGTTCGTGCTGTAATAATTAATGCATAAGCATTGGGTTTAGGGTCTTCCCTGAACACCGATGTTTTTTTTTGTCCAATTGGATACCACTTAATTTTTCACATAAATTTTTTCATCCAAATTTTTTCAACATGAGTCAATTGCTAATGAACAAGTTGAGGGGACTCGCAGGCACTATTGCCTTGCTGGTAGTTTTCCTCGTTGTGGGCACAGTTGACGCGGGTGCACAATCTCGGGCTTCTTCTGTAGAGAACTCCGAGAACCTCCTCGCTCAAAAACTGGGTCTTACCGCCTGCCCAATGGGCACTGCAACCAACGTACAAGGCGGCCTTGCTGCCATCGACGCTCAAGCTGCAGTGCTGCGCGCAAGCATCAATGCGGGCAGTTCTACTTTGAACGACAGACTGAAGTATTTCTACTTCGAATCGGTTTCGACTGAAGTTGGACAATACGATATTGCTGCGGAGCTTTCCCTGCTCACGAATCTTCGTACTGCTGCGAAGAAAGTAGGTTCTGACAACGTCACGAATCAAATGCTTGCGAGCCTTTACAACACGACCAAGGTTCTTTTTGGCCTGTGCCAATAAAGGCCATTGTTGGTGTTCCGTTCCAAGTTTCCCCTTGGAACTGCTGATCCTCACTGCATGGCATGAAGCCATGCAAAAGAAATTCAATCAATTTTTTTAATTATTTCTCTCATGAAAAAAAATCTTATCACAACTCTTAAGTGTTTGTTGGTTGGGATGCTTTTTTGTAGCAGCGTGAACACAGCGATGGCGGGTATTACCGTCACGTTGACAAGTTCACCAGCGGGCTACGTAATAGGCGCCAACACTTTCACATTCAACGTAGGCCTGGTGTTTACTAACGCTGAATACGTTGACCGTTACCTCTTTACTTTCCCTGCGGGCGTTACCCTCAACAGCTTCACACCTGCATCAGGTACTGGCTTTTGCGGTGGCAACAACGGTGTTGCTTCTATCTCCGGCCAAAACGTTTCCTGGCGGCAAACAGGTGTTCCTGCTACAGGCGCTTTCCCTCCATCAGGTTGTGGCGCTTACACGGCTGCTACGTCCACGTTCACCGTAACGCTCAACATACCTGCCGGTTTTACTGGCCCGTTGGTCGTAAACCTGAACTCCATCGGCGACGGCTTCTTGTTGCCAGCTGGTTCGGTTGACAATGACGCTGCAACTTTTGCTGCACCAATAATTGCAATTCCATGTGTCTTCACTTGCCCACCAAACATCACGTCGAACCTGGCGCCTGGTGCTTGCGATGTGATCATTGACTACAACGCTCCCACCTTTACTGGCAACTGCCAGGTATTGGTGGGCGGTCCATTCAACCTGACGCAGAACTTGAACTTAACGCTGGTACCGGACGCTCTTGACTGCGGCGGGCCATCGAGCCATTTCCGTGTTTACGCACCGCTCGCTTCCAACTTTACGATCAACTCGTTGACGATGGGCACATGGGCATCGGGCACCGTACAGGTATTCGTGTACGCTTACACCGGCCCGACCGGTGGCATATTGAACCAGACGTTGATGACGTTGATCGGCAGCTCTCCTGCGACACCCGTTCCAGGCGGCCAACAGATCGTGAACGTCAACTTTACTGTCCCGCCGGTAGTACCTGCCGGCACACAGTTCGTAGTGGAGCAGCGTAAAGTCGCTGGTAACGTGTTCACTATTGGCGCCAACTACGGCGGCCAGACCGCTCCTTCTTACATTTCTTGCGGCTCACAGCCTCCGCCACTACCTGGTACCGGTCTTGTAGCCCAGAACTACGCCAACTTTGCCCCTGGCCTACACCTGATCCAGCGCTTGAACGGTACCACGTTGCAGTTGCTCAACCCAACGATCGTACAGATCAGCGGATTGCCATCAGGTTCTACTTTCCCGATCGGCACAACGCCCAACTGCTTTAACCTGGTGAACCCATCGACTGGCGCGATAACAGCTACCTGCTGCTTCAACGTAGTGGTGAAGGAATTCCCGAACCCAATCCAGCAGTTGAACTGCAATGATTTGGTGAACATTTCTCTTGACGCTGACTGCCAGGCTTGTATCGGTGCAGATGATGTATTGGAAGGTGGCCCATATGGCTGCTATGACGACTATATCGTAGAGCTTGACAAAACGCTTCCTTATGGCAATGGCCCATGGGTACCTGCATGTGTAGGCCCATCTGACATCGGCAAAACCTACCAGGTTCGTGTAACGGACCCTGACACTGGCAACAAATGCTGGGGCGATGTTAAAATCGAAGACAAGATTGCACCCGTGTTGACTTGCACAGACTACGTTTTCTCTTGCAATTCCAACCTTGACCCATACGGATCCAACTATTTCGAGCAAGGCACTACAATCTTTACGAGCCTTGACCAACCAAATATCCTGGACAACAACACTGTATTTGCTACGATCAACGTGCCACAACAAGGCACGATCACGGACGTGAACCTGGTGTTGGACATCAGCCACACGTGGGTAGGCGACTTGGCAATTGTGTTGACGAGCCCATCAGGCACTACGTTCCAGGTTTGGAACCGCAACTGTAACTTGAACGACGACCTGGACTTCATCTACGACGACGAAGACCCAGACTGCTACACCCTTTGCGCTGACTACAACGACGGCAACCGCATGAAGCCCCTGTCTTGCGCAGGTCCAGGCACTGGTGCTACCGACATCATGTCTAAATTTGACTTTGAGCCAATGGCAGGCGTATGGACGTTGTCTGTTAACGACAACACAGGCGGCGACCAAGGTAAAGTGAACAACTTTGCACTGGAAATCACCTCTATGGCACCAGGCGCACCTGGTGCTACCATTCCATCGGTATTCGAGGCTTGCTGCTTCGACAACCTGACGTACATCGATTCTGAGGTACAAACAAACTGCGCTTCGGGCTTCACTAAGGTGATCAGCCGCAAGTGGACCGCGCGCGATTGCAGCGGTAACACTTCTACCTGCCTTCAAAGGATCAGCTTGCTTCGTCCAACCCTTGCTGGCGTCCAATTGCCAGTTGACTATGACGATATCGACGCACCCGCATTCCACTGCGAAGACGGTGCATACCCGACTCCACAATGGATCGAAGGTCTTGGCCTTCAGGGCTTCCCATGGGCATTTGGCGAGCCAGATGGCTGCAGCATCAACTGGGGCTACACAGACTTGGTGATCAAAGTATGCGACGGTACGTACAAAATCCGCCGCGAATGGACGATCGTCGACTGGTGCATAGGCGATGGCTTCACATACAACCAGATCATCAAGGTACTTGACGAGCAAGGCCCAACATTTGCTTGCCCAGCGAACATGACGGTATCCGTTGATCCGTTCTCTTGCTGCGCATTTGTGAACCTTCCAGACGTCATGATTACTGACAACTGCTCGCGGATCAACAACATCAGCGGTATGGTGGTGACATTCGACCAGTACACTGGCCAACAGACAGGTATGCACACCTTCAGTGGCACGGTATCTGACTTCCCAGGCAACAACTGGTGGAATTTGGACACTTTGGGCGCATTTGGCTGGACACCATGTCTGCCACAAGGCACGCACACGGTGACGTACATCGCACAAGACGACTGTGGCAACACGTCTTCTTGCACATTCCGCCTGACGGTACGTGATTACGTACCACCGGTTGCTGCTTGCGACGAGACAACAACAATAGCGATCGGCGTAGACGATCCATTTGACTGCTACGGCCCAGTAGGCCCGAACGGTACGCCAGCGGCCCTTGGCGCTTGCGAATTCGCTGGTGTAACTTGGGTGAAGGCGAAGACCTTCGACGACGGTTCTTACGACCAGTGTAACAATGTAAAGTTCACGATACGCCGCATGGCGCCGTATTCTGACTGCATCACTGCCCTGAACTCGACGAACGGCAACCCTGCTTGCAACGACTTCTTCCCGGATTTCCCGAGCGAATTCGAGCGCGCGATCTCTGAGCTAGACTCTATCAAGTTCTACTGCTGCGAAGTGGGCACCACCCAAACGGTGATCCTGCGCGTGTACCAAGTTGACGTCAACGGCAACTTCTCCATCGGCCCAGACGGTACACCAATCTTCAACGAGTGTATGATCCAGGTGACGGTACAAGACAAGCTGAAGCCAGTTTGTGTACCACCGGCGAACGTAACGGTAACTTGTGAGCAATTCGACCCAAGCTTGTGGCTGTATGGCAAAGCGTCCATCTACGACAACTGTTGCTTGGATATCACGAAAGAATACCAAGGCCAGTGCGGTTTGACGCACACGGTGAACTACGGACAGTTTGATACACTTTGTAACAAAGGCACGATCGTGCGTACATTCCGTGCGTTTGACTGCCATGGTCAATCCAGCCAGTGCACACAGCGCGTGGTGGTTACGTACGAGCAAGATTACTTCGTACGTTTCCCGAACGACGTAATCGTAACCGTATGTAACGGTACAGGTGTATACGGAGAACCAACGTTCTTCGGTAAAGACTGCGAACTGTTGGGCGTATCGTACGAAGACGAGATCTTCACGGTAGTACCTGATGCTTGCTTCAAGATCGAGCGCAACTGGAAGATCATCAACTGGTGCACGTACAACCCGAACGCGGGCTGTATCAACGTACCAAACCCGAACCCGAACGCGATCACGAACCACCCGACGAACCTTCCAGGTCCGATCGTATCGCCGATCCAGACCACGGGCGACCCATGGAAATCTACCATCGTGAAGATCAATCCAACGGATCCGTTGGCGACGAACTACTCGATCTACTACGATCCGAACGCGAACTGCTACACGTACAAACAGATCATCAAGGTGATCGACACACAAGATCCAATCGTGGACTGCCCAGCATCTCCTGTGACGATCTGTGACCTGACGCCAAACGATCCACAATTGTGGAACGCTATGTACTGGTGGGACAATACCAACCAAAGCCATGATCTTTGTGAGGCACCATCAGACATTTGCATCACCGCTACGGACCTTTGCTCTGGCGCTAACTTGAACATCGAGTACCAATTGTTCCTCGACCTTGACGGCGACGGTATCATGGAGACAGTGGTAAACAGCACGCAGTTGGGCAACCAACAAGGTGGTTTGGGCTGGAACAACATCCAGTTCGGCAACTTTACCGGTGTAGGCGTATCACGCCAGTTTGACGGTCGTCCAGTACCGACGAACCAGAAATGGGGCTTCGCGATCCAGGAGACTGTATCCGGTCTGAACAAGTCAGCATGTGTTAAATTCAACACATTCCAGGCACAGAACACGTTTGTAACGCCACAATTGCCACACGGTACCCACAAGATCAAGTGGTTTGTAACGGATGGTTGCGGCAACGAAACGATCTGTGAGTACACGATCATCATCAAGGACTGCAAAGCTCCAACGGTTGTATGCTTGAACGGCTTGAGCGTCAACATCATGCCAACGGGTATGATCACCTTGTGGGCATCAGACTTCTTGCAATATGCAGAAGACAACTGCACCCAGACTCAATGGTTGAAGTACGGTATCCGCAAGTGCGGCACAGGCACCGGTTTCCCGGTTGACGCACAAGGCAACCCGATCACGAACGTAACGTTCGATTGCACGGAGCTGGGCACGCAGTGTGTAGAGCTGTGGGCGCTAGACCTTGCCGGCAACGCAGACTTCTGCGACACGTATGTAATCGTACAGGACAACGCAGGCAGCTGCGGCGCCAACGGCACGATCGCAGTATCTGGAGCGCTGAAGACAGAAATGACAGATGGCGTAGCAGAAGGTAACGTGAACGTAACTGGTTCAGTGAACTTTGCGCCACCGTTCTCTTACTTCGGTTTGTCAAACAACCAAGGTGTTTACGGTATCTCCAACTCAGTACCAGCTGCATCGTCATTGACGATCAGCCCTGTGAAGGACGACAACCCGCTGAACGGTGTTACGACTTATGACCTTGTATTGATTTCGAAGCACATCTTGGGCATCGAGCCATTGGGCACGCCATACAAGATGATCGCAGCGGACGCAAACAAGTCTAACTCGATCACCACATTTGACATCGTAGAGCTTCGCAAGTTGATCCTTGGCATCCACCAGGAGCTACCAGCGAACACTTCATGGCGTTTTGTGGACAAGACATTCACGTTCCAGAACCCAGCCAATCCGTTCCAAGCTGCGTTCCCAGAGAATATCTCTGTGGGCCAGGCGATGTCGAACCAAATGGATGAGGACTTCGTAGGTGTCAAGATCGGCGACGTTAACAACACAGCAGTGGCGAACAGCCTGATGGTATCTGATGACCGTACGGTAGGCACGCTGTTGTTCGACTTGAACGACCGCGCAGTTGCAGCGGGCGAGGAGTTTGACGTAACGTTCAAAGCAGCAGACAAGACTCAAGGCTACCAGATGACGTTGAACCTCAACGGCCTGGAAGTATCTGAGATCGTGGGCAGCGAGAACGTAAGCGCGAACAACTTCGGTGTGTTTGCAGATGCGTTGACCGTATCGGTTGACAATGCAGATGCATTCACGGTGAAATTCCGCGCTGCGAAAGCAGGCAAGTTGAGCGAGATGTTGGCAGTATCAAGCCGCATCACGAAGTCAGAAGCATACAGCCTGGCCGATGGCCGTCTGGAAGTAGCGCTTCGTTTCGACGGCAAGACAATTGCTGGCGTAGGCTTCGAGCTGTACCAGAACCAGCCAAACCCATTCGTGAACAAGACGTTTGTAGGTTTCCACCTCCCAGAGGCGGCAACAGCAACGTTGACGATTTATGATGAGACAGGCCGTTTGGTATTCACACAGAAGGGCGACTTCGCGAAAGGCTACAACAGCATTTCGTTGGATCGTGCACTGTTGAACACCACAGGCGTTCTGTACTACACTTTGGAAACTGCAACAGATGCAGCTACGAAGAAGATGATCCAAGCGAAGTAAAGCAATAGAGAAAGGCCGGAGCTGAAAGGTTTTCAGCTCCGGCCCTCTCAAAATCTTGACCAAGCCATTGGGTTGTCAAAAAACGACAACAATTCGACACGCGAGCCAAAGAGTACCAAGCCTGTCGAAAAAGAATAGACCACAAATCGATTTTAACATACTTTAAAATCGGTTTTTGGGATGGCCTCTCTCCTTACAGTAGGAGGGGGGCTTTTTTTTGGGGGGGGGTGATGAGTGATGAGTTATGAGTGATGAGTGATGAGTTTGCACGGCGTTTGTGCTTTGCTTTGGAGTTGTTTTCCAGCACCAAAGCCAAGATTATTGGAATTATTCTTTGATTGAGGTGCTGAAAATCAATCCCAAACGATTGAACCGATGATGTGCAACCGTCCACCGTCTACCGTCTACCGTCTACCGTCCATTCAGGCAAAAAAAAACAGGGCATCCGATGAGGATACCCTGTTTTTTTTTGGTGTTCGAGCATAATACGCGATTACCGCCTTTCGCCATTCTGGAGTTGACTGATCCGTGAACGGAACCCATCCATGTGACGGGCGTAGTCTTCGGTGGCCATAATCATTGCTCTGACCTCATCCTGGTTGGTTAAATTATTTCCCTCGGCTGCTGCAGACTCCAACTTAGGTATATTGGCGGTTTCTTTCTCCTGCACCTCGGCGGCGTACTTTTGTAGCGTCTCCACCATGTCTTTATTGCTTGTTTTGGTAGCCTCAGGCAATGCATTTAAATCTGTGATAAAGCCATTTACATCTTCCAACAACGTTTTTGATTTGGCAATAGATTGTAGGACATCCACTTGAGTAAGCGGTTTGTTTGGGTCAAGTTGCGGTTGGGGCTGTGCAGGTGTTGGTGTGGAGTTTTGGCATGCAGCAAACAACAAGGCTGCAAAAAGTGGGAAAATTAAATTTTTCATAAAAATATTTTTTCTGTTCAAAAAGCGCGCAAAGTTAGGAAAACGATTGTAGCGCAGGGATAAACTACCGTTTTATTGTTGATAAACTTGTAAGAATTCAGGTAAGCGTTGGTTCTTCTACCTTTTCTCCGTTAAACCCTCCTGCGGTATTTTTCTTTGATACACCTATAATATGGTATATCGCTGCGGCAAAAAGTTAAGAACGTTGTTTTCTGGACAGCGCAAACCAATCACTTGCGTTGAATTTATTTCATAACTTTGGCGCTCATAAACTTGATTCTAATGCGATACACGATTTTCACCCTCGCTTCTTTCTTTTTACTCAACGCTTGTGGCGCCGATGCACCTGGTTCGGACAAACCCGAACCCGCTGTAGTTTCAACTGCTAATGAGGTTTCTGTACCACCGCCGGATTCTATGATTTGTGTGACGGGTTTATTGCTTGTCAGGGATTCTATCATTCAATTGTTTGAACCTAAAGAGAATAAGATGTTTAAAATTAAGGATCATACAGGAACTATTACGGCCCGCCATGCGGAGGCTTGTCTGCCGGTCGCATACACGGTAGAAACCACGCATGCTGTTATATGTGGAACGTTGCTCGGTGCCAGTCGCGCCAATGGGATTCAAACATTAAATGCTTTTCGAGTCGATACGATTGTAGCCAAGACAGCGGAAAACCTCGATGCGCCTTTTGAATTTTGGTGCCGTGGCACTTCGCCTAAATGGGATATTGAAATTTGTAACCTAGAGGGCGGCATTTTTTATCAAAACGAAGGCGATGGCACGGGTTGGTTTTGCGCTTGGTCCCCACCCGTGGTGAACGGTAATAAATGGACATATAATATTCCTGCTGCTCAAGGGATGAACGGAGCCATAACCCTGGTAATCCGAAAGGAAAAAACATCAGATGGCGTGTCTGACAAAAAATACGATTATTCTGCAGAGGTGACCGTTGGGGGTAAGCAATTAAAGGGGGTTGCCATTCGAGGCACAGCGCCGTTGGAGGGTCCGCCGCCTCGGTATTAGTAAGTTTTTGTCATGAACCGTACGGCTGTAGAGCCTGTCGAACCTATTGTATGGCTGGTGAGCTTGTCGAACCTGTCGAAAAAGAATAGATCAAAAATCGATTTTAACATACTTTAAAATCGGTTTTTGGGATGGCCTCTCACCCTGCAAAAGGAGTGATGAGTGATGAGTGATGAGTTATGAGTTATGAGTTTGCACAGCGTTTGTGCTTTGCTTTGGAGTTGTTTTCCAGCACCTTTACCAAGTCTTTGGATCAAGTGCTGAAACACCCAAGCCCAGCAAAAGCACAAACGCTGTGCAAACTCATAACTCATAACTCATAACTCATCACTCATAACTCACCACTCATAACTCATAACTCATAACTTATTTACTATCTTCGCGGGCCGAAAAGGCAAGAGCCAGAAATAAACGGACACATTCAGAGAGCGATTATGCGCGACGTTACAGATTTAATAGGTAGGATTTTTCTAGCCACAATATTCATTTTTGAAGCCATTGACTCCACCTTGTTTTTTGGAAAAACACAGGCTATCATGACAGAGCATGGGATAAATTGGGGACAGGATTTCCTGCTTTGCAGTGCAATTTTTCTATTGATTGTCGGTGGTTTGATGGTATTATTTGGCTACCGCTCGACCTTGGGAGCGATTATGTTGCTAATTTACTGGGTCCCGGTGACATTCATTGTGCATGACTTTTGGAATTGCACGACAAATGCAGCGCTCCGTGAAGAGAGTATCCTTTTTATGAAAAACATAGCCATTATTGGCGGATTACTGATGCTGGTGGGTAAGGGAAGTGGCCGGTATAGCATCAAGCGATTGCTTGCAACGACAAGGGTACATTAGCGCACTTTGGCCTTTATTAAAAGGTTGGAAAGGTATTTTGGGAAAAATCGCTTCAGGTATACAGCAAAAACCTCTTTGCCGCCAAAATAGGCTTCTTCCGTTCCTTTTTCAATGGCGCGGATAATTTTTCTTGCCAACCTTTCAGGCGCCATACCCTTATCCGTCGCATCGTCCATTGTTCCAAGCTTTTCGCCAGAACCGGTGAGCGCATTGACACTTACGTTGGTTCGGATAAAGCCTGGACAAATAAGCGTCACTTTAATGGAGGAATCTGCTAATTCTGCCCGTAAGCTGTCGAAAAAACCATGGAGGGCGTGTTTGGATGCCGCGTAGGAAGACCGATATGGCGAGCCAAATTTTCCTGTCAAACTGGTGATGGTAACAATATGTCCCAGATGGTGTGTGAGCATACTTGGTAAAAGGGCTTTTGTGAGTGCGATAGTACCAAAGTAGTTAACATTCATAAGCTGCTTATCTACTTCAAGTGTTGTGTTTTTGGCCAAAGAGCGCTGTGAAATACCCCCATTGTTTATTAAAATATCCACTTTGCCAACCTTGGAAAGGACATTTTGCACAATTCCAGGAATACTTTCATGCTTGGAAAGATCAAGCAATTGGATAATGACAATCCCAGCACCCATCTCCCGGCA
>Ga0209491_10010899_pt1 | contig 10810 bp, 6 predicted proteins | sample BON02_FD_187213 | JGI IMG/M metagenome (GOLD analysis project Ga0209491, IMG submission 187213) | Freshwater microbial communities from Lake Bonney liftoff mats and glacier meltwater in Antarctica - BON-02 (SPAdes) (version 2) | ecosystem: Environmental > Aquatic > Freshwater > Ice > Glacier...
CGCCCCTCCCCTCCTCCCCCCCCCCTCCCCCCTATGGTCCTCCGTCCCCCGCCTCTCTCTCAACGCACCCACGAACCAAACACCCCCGTCCTCCCTCCCCCGCCCCCAAAAAAACAACAATCCCCCCCAAACAAAAAACACCGACCCACAAAAAACGAAAAAAACGAAAAAAACAAAAAACAAAAAACAAAAAACAACAGTTCGAGATCGCCGCCCGCCAGGTCCTCGAGGAGGACCACCAGCTCGGCCCCGACGGCCGCCCCCAGCGCTTCGGCGACGTCCAGGTCCTCCTCAGCAGCAGCGAGGGGTTCGGCCCCGAGTCCGTGCGCGACCTCTCCTCCGGAAGGGTGATGCGCTTAGTCCAGCTGCCCGGCATCGTCACGTCCGCCAGCAAGCCGCGGCACAAGGCCACGCACATCACCGTGCAGTGCAAGGACTGCCGCAACGTGCTGACCGTGCCGTGCAAGCCGGGGATGGGCGGGGCCGTCGTGCCGCGCCAGTGCGCCGCCAACCAGGGCGACCCGCAAAACCCCAACGAGCGCTGCGCCTACGGCTCGTTCGTCGCCTTGGGGGACCGCTCGACCTACGTCGACCAGCAGACGCTCAAGCTGCAGGAGCGGCCCGAGGACGTGCCGACGGGCGAGCTGCCGCGCACGCTCCTCTGCGTGGCGGACCGCCTGCTGGTGGGAACAGTCACCCCGGGCACCCGCGTCCTGGTTACTGGAATCTACTGCACGCACCGGCCTCAGGCCATGCAGCGGGCGGCGGCCGGCGGCGGCGGGTCCGGGCCGGGCGCCGCCGGCGCCACGCTGCAGCAGCCCTACCTGCGCCTGACCTCGGTGCTGGACCAGAGCGAGGCGCACGCGTCGGCCGCCTTCGCCTCCGAGGAGGTCGCGTCGTTCGAGGCGTTCGCGCGCGCGCCCCGCGTGCACGAGCGCGTGTTCTCGATGATGGCGCCGAAAATCTACGGGTCCGACGACATCAAGCGCGCGGTCGCCTGCCTCCTGTTCGGCGGCGCGCGCAAGGTCATGCCCGACGGCACCGCGCGGCGCGGGGACGTCAACGTCCTGCTGCTGGGCGACCCGTCGACGGCCAAGTCGCAGTTTTTGAAGTTTGTGGACAAGGTGGCGCCCATCTGCGTCTACACGAGCGGAAAAGGGTCGTCGGCCGCGGGCCTGACGGCGGCGGTCATCCAGGACGGCGCCACGCGCGAGTTCTACCTGGAGGGCGGCGCCATGGTGCTCGCGGACGGCGGGGTGGTGTGCATCGACGAGTTCGACAAGATGCGGCCCGAGGACCGCGTGGCCATCCACGAGGCCATGGAGCAGCAGACCATCTCGATCGCAAAAGCCGGGATCACCACCGTCTTGAAGAGCCGGACGAGCGTGCTGGCCGCCGCCAACCCGCCGTCGGGGCGGTACGACGACCTCCGCTCGACCAGCGAGAACATCGACCTGCAGTCGACGATCCTGTCGCGGTTCGACCTGATCTTCATCGTGCGCGACGGCGCGGACGCGGAGCGGGACATGCTGATCGCGCGGCACGTCCTGGGCGTGCACCAGAACGCGGGGAGCGGGCGCGACCAGGGCGGCGGCGGCGGCGACGGCGAGGAGGGCGGCGGCGGGCGCGCGGCCAACGCGGCCGGCGCCGCCGCGGGCCCCAACGGCGCGACGGCCGGCGCCGCCGCCGCCGCCCACGCCGGCGCCGACGGCCCCGGCGGCGAGCGCTGGCTCCGCCGCTACATCCACTACTGCCGCACCCGCTGCTTCCCGCGCCTGGACGACGGCGCGCGCGGCGAGCTCGTCGCCAAGTACGTCGAGATTCGCGACAAGGCGAGGCAGGCCGGGCGCGCCGAGGGCGGCGGCGGCGGCGGCCACGGCGACGGCGGAGGCGGCGGCGGCGGCTCGGGCGAGTGCCCCATCCCTATCACCGTGCGCCAGCTCGAGGCCCTCGTGCGCATCAGCGAGTCCCTCGCCCGCATGCAGCTGCGCCCCGTGGCCACCGCCGAGCACGTGGCCGTGGCCTTCGAGCTCTTCCGCGCGAGCACCATGAACGCCATCAACGCGGGCCTGGCCAACGGAGAATTAGGCGGCGGACCCGGCGGCGGCGGCGCGGCGGCCACTGCCGAGGTGCAGGCGGTCGAGGCGCGCATCCGTGACCGCATCCCGCACAGCGGGCACGCGTCGTTCCGTCGCATCCTGGACGACGTGACGGCGCTGGGCTACGGGCGGGCGGCGGTGGCGCTGGCGGTCAAGGTGATGGTGGACCGGGGGGAGCTGAGGCGCCGGGCGGAGGGCAAGCTGCTGCAGCGGGTGCGGTGAGGAGGGAGGGGGAGGGGGGCGGTTGGCAGAGGAGGCGAGGGGCGGGGCGCGCGCGCGCGTTTTGCGTTGTTCCCGCTTTTCTCTTTTCTAATCTTTGAATGGGCTTCTCGCTTTTTGACGACGCACAAAACGTCGCGCACTGTAGGTCGTGGTGGGCGGGCGCTCGGCCGCCGCACGGACGACGACGGACATGGAGATGTGGATTGCGCCAGAGAGCGAGAGATACAGAGAAAGAGCAAGCGCACGACGAGAGACGACGGCGGGTTTCCCGCGAAAATAAAAAAACGACGAGAATAAACAAACACGAAACTGCGCCTTTTTTCGTTACAAGTCGGTTCGCGCGCCACCAGGCCGGCCCCGGTCGCTCCGCTCGCTCCTACCGGGCCCGCGCGCCCCTCGACCGCTCGCCGGTGCACTGCGGGCACAGCCAGGGCACCAGCGCGCCGGGCTTTGGCGGCGGCGGCGCGCCGACGTCGGCCGCGTCCGAGGGGAGCCCGATCTCGCGGCGGATGCGGTCGGCGGCGGCGGCCGACACGCCGACGCACTGTTTTTGTTGTTTTGTTTGTTGTTTAAGTTGTTTGTTTAGTTGTTTTGGGTTGGTGCTCGGCTTGTTTTGGTTTGTTTGTTGGGGGTGTGCGTCAAGGTGACGTGAGTTTAGGGCGCCTTTCCGTTTCTTGCTTAAGCGAGCGAGCGAGCGAGCGAGCGAGCGAGCGTGCGCGTTTTTTCTTTTCGTCCCCGCCGCTCCCCCTCGGTTCGGAAAACAAAAGACAATCCGCACCTGCGGGTGGTAAAACTCGTGGCACGCCGGGCAGCAGATCATCGGCGCGTCGTCCGGGCAGTAGGCGCCCTCGCACGTGCAGAACACGGGCAGCCGGTCGGGCAGGAACGCCTTGGTCGCGGGCCGGTAGCTCAGGCGGGCAAAGTAGGTCGGCGGGTCCTCCTCGACGAAGGCGGCGCCGCCGGCGCCGGCGCCGCCGCCGCTGCCCGGCGCCCCGCGGCCGCGCACGCCGGGCGTCGGGTCGAGGCGCCGGCGCGGCAGCGGCACGGCGCGCGCGAATTCGGCGAGCGAGAGGACGCGCGCGCCGCGGATCAGGGAGCCGAGGGGCACCTCGTCCTCGTGGTCGGACATCAGGAGCTCGCGCACGGCGTGGAAGGGGCGGCGACCGCCGGACGTCTCCTCGGGCCGGTAGAACCACCGCACGCGGACGGGTGTCTCCTCCGGCGGGTCCTTGGGCGCGCCGCCGCCGCCGCCGCCGCCATGCTCGTCTTGCCCGCCCCCCGCCTCGCCGTCCTCGCTCTGCTTGCCGGCGCGCGCCTCGCCGCTGGCGCCTCCGTCGCTGCCGCTGGCGGTGCGGGCGGCGCTGACCGCGCGCTTGCCGCGAGCGGGCGGGAGGGGGTGGTCGATGCCCTTGATTTGGGCGATCTGTTTTTTTTTGGGTCTTGTCGTTTTGGCGTGTTCAAAAGCGTTTTTCTTTTTTTTTGTCTCCAGCGTCAGGCGGCCGGGGAGGCGCGAGCAAGTGTGCGTTGGGCGGTCGATCCGTTTCGATGGTGACCAATACTCACGTACGCCTGGCCCCTCTCGTCTTCCGCGGGGTTGACCAGCACGGCCTGGCCGACTGAGGTTTGTTTGTTCGATTTGATTTGATTAGGGGAGGCGTCTTTTGAGCGGCGGCGGCGTCGAGGTCGTCGTCGTCGTCGTTGTCCGGCGCTCCAGTCGCGTCGGGTCTTTTCGTCGCTCACCCCGGTAGGTCGTGCCACGGAAGCGGATGTGGTCGACCGTGGCCGCGCGCCGCGGCGGCATGGCGTTGCGTCTCCCTGTGTCTTCAAGAGCGAGTCTTCATGGGGAAACGGGCGGAGAGAGAAACAGCTGAATCCCTCCTCCCGAGAGAGAGACAGAGCGGTTCGGTTTTTGTTGCGTGGCAAGGCGATGTGCAGGTGGAGCAAGCTAGGAGGAGAGGCGCGACCGCGATCAGCGGGTGAAATTGTGAGTGCGTGTGATTATGACGAGGGAGAGTGGGGCGGACGCAAGAGGAAACAACGCGCCGTTTTCGGTCGCGGAACGACGAGCGTCGGCGGCGGCGGACGACGGCGCTCGGGTGTTCGTTCTCTTTTCTTTTCTCTTGCTCGCTCTCCTCAGAGACAGACACGACACACAACGGACGATCGCACCCCCTTGCACTGCATTCGACGACCGCGCCCGCACCGCATCTTCCGACGACGAGCATCGACACACTTCCGCAAAACACCACTTTCAAAAAAGCCACAGAGAGAGAGAAAGGGAGAAACATCTTGGCACCCGCGGCAACAAGAGAACAAGCTCGCACACCCGACCATGTCCGACGTCACGGGCACTGTCGACACGGGCGCGGGAGCAGCAGCAGCAGCGGAAGAGCCCGCAACGATGGACGTCGACGCCGACGCGCCCGCCGCCGCCGCCGACGCCGCCGCTGCGCCCGACGCCGCCGAGCCCGCCGTCCCCGCCGCCGAGCCTGCCGCCGAGCCTGCCGCCGAGCCTGCCGCCCCCGCGCCCAAGCCCGCCAGGCCCGCCTTCGAGCTGCCGTGGGTCGAAAAGTACCGCCCCACCCTCCTGCGCGACGTCGTCGGCAACGAGGACGCCGTCTCCCGCCTGGCCGTCATCGCGGAGGAAGGGAACATGCCAAACCTCATCCTGTCGGGACCCCCCGGCATCGGCAAGACCACCTCTGTCTTGGCCCTCGCGCACGCGCTGCTCGGCCCGGCCCTGTTCCGCGACGCGGTGCTCGAGCTCAACGCCTCGGACGACCGCGGCATCGACGTCGTGCGCAGCAAGATCAAGATGTTTGCCCAGAAAAAAGTCACCTTGCCGCCCGGCCGCCACAAGATTGTCATCCTGGACGAGGCGGATGCGATGACCGGAGGCGCGCAGCAGGCGCTCCGCCGGACCATGGAGCTCTACTCGTCGACCACGCGCTTCGCCCTGGCCTGCAACGCCTCGAGCAAGGTGATCGAGCCCATCCAGTCGCGGTGCGCCGTCGTGCGCTACGGGCGCGTGACGGACGAGCAGGTGCTGCGGCGCTTACTGGTGGTGGCGAGGAAAGAAGCCGTCGCTTACGACGAGCAGGGCTTGGCCGCCGTTGTCTTCACGGCCGACGGCGACATGCGCCAGGCCCTCAACAACCTGCAGGCCACGCACTGCGGGTTCGGGTACGTGTCCGAGGCCAACGTCTTCCGCGTGTGCGACCAGCCGCACCCCGTGCTGATCGCGCAGATGCTGCGCGCCTGCCGCGAGGGGGACCTCGACTCGGCCGCCCGAGGCCTGCGCTCGCTGTGGTCCAAGGGTTTTTCGCCGTCGGACATCATCGGCACGCTCTTCAGGGTGGCGCGCAACGCCGACGCCGCCCTCCTGGGCGAGTTCCTCAAGCTCGAGTTCCTGCGCGAGATCGGGCAGTGCCACATGCGCCTGGCCGATGGCGTGGCGTCGCAGCTGCAGCTGGTGGGGTGCCTCGCGAAGATGTGCAAGCTGTCGGCGGCGTCGGGGCCGGCGGCGGGGGCGGGGCCGGCCTCGGGGGCGCAGCAGCAGCAGCAGGGGCAGCAGGGTCAGCAGCAGGCGGCGGCGCGCTAACGACAATGTGAAGGCTGTCGGCGGCGTTGCAGGGGCCGGCGGGGGCGGGTCCGGCGGCGGCGGGTCTGGCCTCGGGGGGGCAGCAGCAGCAGCAGCAGGGGCAGCCGCAGCGACAGCAGCCGCCGCCGCAGCAGCAGCAGGCGGCGGCGCGCTGATAAAGGGGAGGGGGGCGGCCAGGGAAGGAAGAGAGCGGGCGGGGCAAGAGGAGCGGAAGGGGCGACGACGCCCGCTCGACGCAAAACGCAAAACGAAACGGAACGAAATGAAATGAGAAACAAACAAATAGCACAAGTTTTGGTCAAACAAATCAGATCGCATGTCATCACTCGTCCGACCGCACGAGGTACGCGCCGCACTCGAGGTGCTCCGTGTAAGGGAACTGGTCAAAGGCGGCGAAGCGCTCGATGCGGTAAGGCGGAGGCGGGGGAGCGAGAAAGGGCCGCGCCGCCGCCGCCGGGCCGTCGCCGTCGTTGGTTGCCGCCGCCCCCTCTTCCGCGCCCCCCGGCCGCTCCTCGGCCTCTCCGCTCCCGCCCGCCACGCCGCTGCCCCCCCCGCCCGCCGCCCACGCGCTCGCCACCCCCTCAACGCTGGTCAGCAGCGCTAGGTCCCGCTTGAGCGTCACGGGGTTGCACGACACGTAGACCACCCGGCGGAAGCGCGGATCTAAGATCACCGCGCGCGTCAGGTCGTCCAGGCCGGCGCGCGGCGGGTCGACCAGCACAGTCCTCAGGTCCAGTCCGCCCAGGCCGCCGCCGCCGCCGACCTCGAGGCCCTCGAGGCGGCGGCGGGGCGCGCCCGTGCGCCACGTGTCGGAGAACTCCTCCGCGCTGAGGCGCGCGACGAACAGCCGGGCGGGCGGGTCGGTCGCAGTGGGCTGGCCGTCGTCGCCGTCGCCGTTGGCCGGCGGCGGCGGCGGCGGCCCGAGGCCGTTGGCGTGCGCGTTGTGGCGCGCGGCCTCGACCGCCGTCGACGAGACCTCGGTGGCCAGCACGCGCCGGAAGTTGGCGGCCAGGGGCACGGAGAAGTTGCCGTTGCCGCAGTAGAGCTCGAGGAGGTCGTGGTCGTTCCTGGTTGTTGCCGCCGTTGTCGGTGTCGTCGTTGTATCGGGGGCGCCAGCGCGCGGGCGGGCCGAAGGAGAAGCCGCCGCCGCCGGTGCCGATGCCGTCGCCGCCGCCGCCGCCGGGGGCGCCGCCGGGGCCGCCGCCAGGGCCGCGGTCACGTCGAGCGCCCAGCCCAGCATCTGCCGGCACATCCCCGCGTTGGGCTGCGAGAAGCTCATCTCCATCTGGCGGTACCGCACGCGCTGCACCCCCCGGCCGTCCGCTGGAGGTTGGGGGGGATGAACGTTGGCCCCGTCGCCGTGGCCGTTGCCGTCGCCGTTGCCGTTGATGCCGTCGCCGTCGCCGTGGCCGTTGCCGTCGCCGTTGCCGTTGATGCCGTCGCCGTTGCCGTTGCCGTTGCCATCGCCGTTGCCCGCCGGCGTCTGCCCCCCGCCCTTCCCGTCCTCCTCCTGCTCAAAGGGCAGCGGCCACACCTCCATCTCCTCCTCGACCCAGTTGCGCTCCACGTCGATGCGCTTGCCGCGGCACCGCCCGATCAGCTGCAGCTCGTGGCAAAACACAGGGCCACCGTCGCCGTTGCTGCTCCCCCGCCCGCCGCCGCCGCCGCCGCCGTTTGCCGCCGCCACAGCCGCCGCCGCTGCCTCGGCCTCCTCCGCCAGCCGCGCCATCAGCCACGCCCTGCCCTCCCGCGCACGCTCCTCCCACGCCACGTCCAGCGTACGGTGGTACACCATCGTCACCATGGCCCGCCCGCTCAGCGTGGTGTGGAGGTTGACCTGAAAGAGGCGGCGCCTTAGCGGCTCGGACGACAGCAGCAGCCGGCGCACGAGGCGCATCAGCGAGTTGACGAGGCGAGAGCCCGCCGGAAAGTCGTCGATCCGCACGCGCCGCATCCGGAACTGCTGCGGCTGCTGCTGCTGCTGCTGCCCGGCGGGCTGATTGTCGGAGGATCCCGGGGCGGCCTGGCCCAGCCCTGCCGGCCCGGACGCGGACGCACGCTCGGAGCGCCGGCGGCGGAAGCTGTGGCGGCGGCGCTTTTGCGGCGGGGGCGCGCCGTCGCCGTCGCCGGCCTCGCGCCCGCCGCCCGCCGCCCCGGCGCCGCTGGCCTGCTGCTGCTGCTGGTCCGCCGTCGCCGGCCCCGCCTCGCCGCCGCCGCCGCCGCCCTCGGACACGCCGCCGTCGCCGTCGCCGTCGCCGTCGTTGCCGGCCTGCTCCTGGACGGAGGTTGGGACGACAGCCACCCGCTCGTGCATGATGAAGTAGAGGTCGGTCATGCCGTCGTCGCCATCAGCAGCGGCAGGAGCGGCGGTGGCCCCGTCGCCGTTGGCGGCAGCAGCGCCGTCGCCGTTGCCGTCGCCGCGGCCGTTTCCGTTGGCGGCAGCGGCGGCCGCAGCGGACGCAGCGGCCGCGGCCCTCTCCTCGCGGGAGGGGCGATCGACCCACACCTGGAACTCGGCGCGCATGCGGTAGTGCGCGGGCGCGGAGCGGAACACCTGGATGCGCGGGGGGAGGGGGACCGGGGCGGCCGCGATGGCGGCGGCGGCGGCGGCGTCGGCAGAGGGCGGCGGCGCGTCCTCATTGGAGGCGGGCGGCGGCGTCGGCGGCGGGCCGCTGCCCTCGAACAGGGCTCGCAGGCGCTCGAGCTTGAGCGCGAGCTGGTCCTCGTAGTGCTCGGGCGCGACGCGGCCGCAGGCGCCCAGGCGCAGCAGGCGCTCGTGGGGGTGCTCCTCGGCGCCGCCGCCGGCCGAGGGCGACGGCGCGGCCGTGGCCGCTGCCGCGGCGCCGAGCGTTGCTCCCGACGGCGCCATCCGACGGAGCGCCGTCGCCGCCGCCGCCGTCGCGGGCCTCCCGAGCAGCGGCAGGAGCAGCAGTGCGCGGGTCGATGCCGTGGGCGTGCGGGTCTGGCGGATGGATGGCCAGGACCGGCGCAACATTGATCGAGGGAGGGGGGACGATTGAGTGCTCTCTCCCCTCGCGTTCGCTTCGCGTTCGGGGGAAAGAGGAGGACAGGAGGACGGGAGGGGCGGCGCAGTCCTGTCTCTCTCTCAAGCGCGCGCGCGCGGACAAAGGAGAGCGTGGGTCGCGATGGCGCGTGGTGATTAAAGAAAGGCTGCAGAGAAAATTGAGGATGCGGTGAAGCGCGATGACACGGACGTTTGTTCGGGCGCCACGCTTTTTGGTTTGCGCGCGCGCGCTCGAGCGACAACAAGAGAGCGGCGGCGGCCGGGGGGCAGCGGCGGCGGCGGGCACATGTTCTTGCGCTCCATCGGTTCGCCCGAGGCGGCCGGAAATGGGGACGCGCGCAAAGATTCGACGGGAACAAGAGCCCCTAAGCAAAGAGAGAGGGAGAAGAAAGAGAGATCGTTCGTTTTTCCATTTGAAAAGCTGGACGCGCCCCGTTTTTTACGTCGCGGCCGCCGCCGCCGCGGGCGCCGCCGCCGCCGCCGGCCCCACGTCCGCCCCCCAAAGCGCCTTGATCGTGCGCGTGATCCCCGGTCCCGCCAGGTTGACCTTCATGATGCCGAGGTAGGCCACCAGCGAGCCCGCCAGCACCAATCCCCGGGCGGCCGGGCGCGCGATCCGCGAGGCCGAGGGGACGTAGTCTGTGACCAGGGCGTTGGTGGCGATGTGCATGTGCACGGGGATGGCGAGGCCGAGGGTCCAGTCGCTGACCTTTTCGGCGACGGAGCCCTGTTGGTTTTTTGTGGGGGTTTTGGTTGGTTTTTGGGGTGAGAGCGCGTTGTTTCGAGCGCGTCGCCGCCGCGCGCCGCCGCTGCCGCCGACGGGCGCGCACGTGCGTTGCGCTCGCCCTCGCGTCGCATTCATTCTCACCTTGCTGGACAGGGCGGCCAGCGGCACGAACCCGGCGAGCGCGTAGTTGGCAAACTCGTGCGCGCGCGTGAAGCCGCCGATGTCGGCTGTTGTGTGTTGGTTTCGGCGAATGAAGGAAGGACGTGGAGGAGGGGTGAGAGAGCGCGAGAGACAGAGGAGTCTCGCCACCGTCCACGGTCGTTGCACCACTTACCGGCGAGGATCCGGTTCATCGCGGCAGAGACTGCCGTGGCCTGATTCGCCTGCTCTGCGTCCTGGGTCTGGGGCAAAAAGCGCCCACCACGAATCGGAGGTGCGTTTTTTCCCGAGACCAACTTTTTTGCAAGCGCCGTATTTTCGCGCGTTTGTGAATCGGTTTGCGCCCGTGAACGGGATGAGGAGGGATGTATGTGTGATGTGCGGATTCGTCCTGGCCGCGATGCGTGAAGAGGAAACGCAGGGTGGATTGTTGCTGCTGGAAGGACGACAAACCCTCAACTTTTTCGCAAACTTCCCGTGATCTCCCCCACTCCCCGAGAAGGACCGGAATCAAACGCCGACAACAACATCACATCCGACACGCGCTCTGCCCCTCCCGCAACCACCACCGCCACCGTCTGGCACCGCTCTATCTCCCGACAGCCCCTTTCGGCAAAAGGACCCGGCCGGAACGCAGCAGCAAGCGGGGCTCGATGCGGCGCTCGGCGCGCGTGCTCCCGCGGCTGCTCGCGCTCCACGCGCAGCAGCAGCAGCAGGTCCCCCTGGCGGCCGCCGCCGCAGCGCAGCAGCAGGTCCGGTGCGTCGTCGTCGCCGTCCCCGTCCCCGTCGCGCCGCCGGTTTCCGAGCGCGTCGCCGCCGCCGCCGCCATCGCTCACCCCACCCACCCCCCTTTAAAAAAAAAACCCACACAACCAAAAACACCCCCAGCTTTCTCGGCGGCGACAAGGTGCCCCCCTACTGGGGCCGCCCCAGCCCCTACACCGAGGGCACGGGCTTCCTCGGCACGCCGCGCGACC
>Ga0209491_10010902_pt1 | contig 10809 bp, 17 predicted proteins | sample BON02_FD_187213 | JGI IMG/M metagenome (GOLD analysis project Ga0209491, IMG submission 187213) | Freshwater microbial communities from Lake Bonney liftoff mats and glacier meltwater in Antarctica - BON-02 (SPAdes) (version 2) | ecosystem: Environmental > Aquatic > Freshwater > Ice > Glacier...
CTTCCAGGTGATGGCATTCATCTTCCAGGTGCTGGCATTCATCTTCCAAGTGTATATGGCAGCACCTGGAGGTGCTGGCATTCATCTCCCAAGTACATATATTCATCTTCCACGTGGTAGTATTCATGTTCCAGGTGACTACATTCATCTTCCAGGTGTTGGCATTCATCTTCCAGGTGCTGGCATTCATCTTCCAAGTATATTTAACAGGACCTGGAGGTGTTGGCATTCATCTCCCAAAAATATGTATTCATCTTCCACGTTGTAGTATTCATCTTTCAGGTGACTACATTCATCTTCCAGGTGCTGGCATTCATGTTCCAGGTGTTGGCATTCATCTTCCAGGTGCTGGCATTCATCTTCCACATGCTGGAATTCATTCTTGGTACAAAGAGTTCATCTTCCAGGTGCTGGCATTCATCTTCCAAGTGTATACATGCATCTTCCAGGTGCTGGCATTCATCTTCCAGGTGCTGGCATTCATCTTCCAGGTGCATGCATTCATCTTCCAGGTGCTTGCATTCATCTTCCAGGTGCTGGCATTCATCTTCCAGGTGCTGGCATTAATCTTCCAAGTGTATATGGCAGCACCTGAAGGTGCTGGCATTCATCTCACAAGTACATATATTCATCTTGCACATGATAGTATTCATCTTCCAGGTGACTACATTCATCTTCCAGGTGCTGGCATTGATCTTCCAGGTGTTGGCTTTCATCTTTCAGGTACTGGCATTCATCTTCCAGGTGCTGGCATTCATCTTCCAGGTGCTGGCATTCATTTTCCACATTCTGGAATTCATTTTTAGTAAAGAGGGTTCATCTTCCAGATGTTTGCATTCATCTTCCAGGTGTTGGCATTCATCTTCCAAGTGTATACATGCATCTTCCAGGTGTTTGCATTCATCTTCCAGGTGCTGGCATTCATCTTCCAGGTGCTGGCATTCATTCTTGGCACAGAGGGCTCATCTTCCAGGTGTTTGCATGCATATTCCAGGTGCTTGCATTCATCTTCCAGGTGCTGGCATTCATCTTCCAGGTGCTGGCATTCATTCTCGGCACAGAGGGTTCATGTTCCAGGTGTTTGCATTCATATTCTAGGTGTTTGCATTCATCTTCCAGTTGATGGCATGCATCTTCCAGGTGCTGGCATTAATCTTCCAAGTGTATATGGTAACACCTGGAGGTGCTGGCATTCATTTCCCAAGTACATATATTCATCTTCCACGTGGTAGTATTCATCTTCCAGGTGACTACATTCATCATTCAGTTGCTGGTATTCATCTTCCAGGTGTTGACATTCATCTTCCAGGTGCTGGCATTCATCTTCCAGGTGCTGGCATTCATATTCCAGGTGCTGGCATTCATCTCCCACATGCTGGAATTCATTCTTGGTACAGAGGGTTCATGTTCCAGGTGATGGCATTCATGTTCCAGGTGCTGGCATTCATCTTCCAAGTGTATACATGCATCTTCCAGGTGCTGGCATTCATCTTCCAGGTGCTGGCATTCATCTTCCAGGTGCTGGCATTCATTCTTGCCACAGAGGGCTCATCTTCCAGGTGTTTGCATTCATGTTCCAGGTGCTTGCATTCATGTTTCAGGTGCTGGCATTCATCTTCCAGGTGCTGGCATTCATATTCCAAGTGTATATGGCAGCACCTGGAGGTGCTGGCATTCATCTCCCAAGTACATATATTCATCTTCCACGTAGTAGTATTCATGTTCCAGCTGCTGGCATTCATCTTCCAGGTGCTGGCATTCATCTTCCAGGTGCTGGCATTCTTCTTCCAGGTGCTGGCATTCATCTTCCAGGTGCTGGCATTCATCTTCCAAGTATATTTGGCAGCACCTGGAGGTGCTGGCATTCATCTCCCAAGTACATGTATTCATCTTCCACGTGGTAGTATTCATCTTCCAGTTGACTACATTCATCTTCCAGGTTGTGGCATTCATCTTCCAGGTGTTGGCATTCATCTTCCAGGTGCTGGCATTCATCTTCCAGGTGCTGGCATTCGTCTTCCAGGTGCTTGCATTCATCTTCCAGGTGCTGGTATTCATCTTTCAGGTGCTGGCATTCATTCTTGGCCCAGAGGGCTCATCTTCCAGGTGTTTGCATTCATGTTTCAGGTGCTTGCATTCATCTTCCAGGTGGCATTTTGTTACTCCCATTGGCATCCTCTTGCTGATCGTCATCCAGAACCATCTGCACGTCCCCCTTGCCATCATTGTTGGTTTTTTTTTGGTTGCGACTTTCCATGAAAATCATGACACGTTGCTGGTAAGTATCAAATTCTTCCGAGTATGCAGAGGAACACAAGTTCTAGATTCAGACAAACACATTGTCTGCGTGCGAAGGAGGACAGTGGCGGCCAAAGATCTTGTCTATGTTTCCAAACTGGATATTGATGAGCACATTCGCGATATCGGGCGTGATCTTGGAGCGCGTTGTGATATTATCCATAGAACACATGTGCATATGTTGTCTGGCTTGTTGAATACACCGTGGAATACGGAACAATTTCCAGAAACAGTCTGTGGAATCCGGGTCAAAAATGTCGTTGAATTGGATTTTTAGAATTGAGTCAAGAGAATTCTTGTTTTTGCCGCTGAATGTCTGATGTCTATGCGCAATGTTGACCCACAATCTCTTAATCTCTTCTGAAATATACTTGTCTTTCCCAAACGAGCTCTGGTTGCACGACTTGTACACAGCATCCACGAAATCAAAAGTTACAGGGACTTCGACAACCAAGAACATGAAAAACATCATGAGTGGAGACTCACCACCCGTGCTCGCGTGCTCAATGAACAATTTCATCTTGATCAGTGGCACCGTGATAGCTTCATCTTGTACATATATCTTGTGGAACGTTGCCCCGTTCTTCTGTGTACTCTTTGCATTATTACATATAGCAGAAGGAATATCAAAAAGCTGATCGCTGTTCATCCGGCTCGACTGTCCGCTCTTTTTCCGACCATCATAATACTTCTGCATCATATCGAGACAATAAATTATCTCTACAATGTCGAGCAGCGTTGATCCTTTTGGATCCATCCTCGACACGAAACAAAAATAATTACATTTTTGCTCACTTGCGCAAGACTGTTTGATATTTCGAGGATCCTGTTCGGCAGTTATACAATGCGTCATCATTTGCTTGTTGATATTGAGGCCACTGAGAACTTGGCGAGCCGTGTTCGGAGGGTTCTTGTTCACTTCATTTTTGGTATTCTCCAATGTGATCTGTAATATGTTCATAATGTCATTAGCCTGCTCGATACTAATGTCGTCCAATTCCATCAACTCATTCGAAACAGCGCTACCGCCAACTGGACCCGGAGCTTTGGATTCCGTCCGCTGCTTCACGGATCTCTGGTGAGATTCGTCAAATTCCATATCACCGCAACCATACATGAAATTCTTCAGCTCCAGCCGTATGTTTGATAAATTTTCGGTGCTAACTTTGCTCGTGTCCACATGCTTGTTAATAACAGTACTGATAATAATGTCATCCGTATCACCCAATTGACTGTTGATGATTTCAGACACAGTTTGTTCTTTAGTCTCAGCTGACAAATCTGAACATGAAATCAATGTTTCGAGCATATTATGACTGCATTTGGCCCGTTTCCGGCGCAAAGTGTGTGATATTTTCTATTATTTTGACAGGATCGGTTAAAGTGCGACATAAAAAAATAACCCGTTCAATCTCCTGAAAAGAGCATCCTGTCGACCAATACTCCAATGGCATATTCTTCCAACATCATGCATTATCTAAGCTTTCGTGATCAAGACGTCATCAACACTGGAACCCAAGTAATCATTCTTGGTTCGCGCTCGCGGATACCATTGTTGCACTTTCCCCAGGACACATACTTTGATACAGTGACACAGATTCTAGGGAAATCCATTATTTTGATACAAGTGGCTGGTGTCGAATACTCGTATCGAATGTCATATTTGTTCAATGTAGAACATATTATGCTCTCGTCAAAAACAATCGTTGACGAGGTTCTTGATTTTGTTACACGAACACACTCTTTCAAAAACCCAATCTGCACTTGCCATGTCAACTTGCAGAAACAAAGAATCCTCGACTATAGATTGTGTCTTGACATGCGGAAATATATCAATACGCCGTGTTCTCTTCTGGAGAACAAAACGCAGGTATCTACTGAACACATACAGAACGAGATCCGTATACCTGACATTGCCGAAACGCGAATTGATAACCAATCTGTTCTTGCCCTCTTGAAGCAAAGTGGAGTATTGCATCAAGATACTGCAGGTTTCTGGACTCCATTGCAATCTAAAAACGTTAATTGCATTTCTTTGCTCCATAGCCACATCCGTAACAACATCATGGGGGTGGATGTTGATGACAAGCAGATACAATACCCCGGACTGTTTCGCGATCTCCATGCGCTACAGAAGAAACATGCAGTCATCATTCTCAACAATCCACGCAGAATCTTCTACAACTCAATTGGACAGCCAAAATGCGACCAAGATATCTGCAAAATGTGGAGAAATGCAAAATGAAATCGATTCGCGTTATTTTATTATTCGATTAACGTTTTATGGGCTTGTGTGGGTAAAATGGCTTGTCTTTGCAGCGTTCTCGACAATATCACAATGTATACTGCGAAAGGCACGACAAAGCCGATATAGACCACAATCAAGGGTGCAAGAATCAGCCAGCCAAACAGCGAGCTGTTCTGCAGCGGGGACATGAACAGATTTTGACTTGATATACCATACAGATAAAATCGAGCGCAAACGTAACAAGTGTACAAGAATACACGCACGCAAAAGTCGGGGAAAGATATGGTATTACAAACACTACATAGAAGCGGACTTGTAAGTGACAGTGTCAGCATTGTAATCACCAAAACCTGTATCATGTTCTCGTTGATTCTTAAATTTTGGCCAACAAGGCTACTTGTACTCGAATTGTTCTGTACTACCTGAAAAATCTCATAGCTGAATATGACATAAGTGGTAGAAATCCAGAGCCATTGTGTAGTGTAAAACACATACTCGTCAAAAACACCATATTTGCTGTGAAGTACGAGTTTGCTTCGGCTGTAAGACAACAAGACAAATCCAACAAACAAGTTGTTGAATAGATTGATGTTTGATGTCAGATACGGGATTGTATTGTTTCTGAAAACTGTGTCGTTTTTCCCAGTTATCAGTGTGTTGATCTTCTTCTCGAACAACACAAACTGTAACATAGAAATCAGAATTAAACGGTCATAGATGTATCCACCTCCGTCGCTTACCGGGTCTGGCAAAAGAGACCAGTCGAAGACAGAGGTGGAAAACAGGCTTACCAGGATCATGAAAAATACAAATTTGCCGAAGATCCACAAGAACGGAATAAATGTCTCTGTTTTGGCGATATCAAACGACATATTGCACCGTGACTCTTGACACAATTGCGACTTTTGTCTTTATACATAAAATAACAACCAAAACAGTTTTACATGCAAGACGGTACGTTCTTTTGTTATGTTGTTTTTATTTTTGATACCAAAATGTATATAATGTCCAGGTGTTCTCGTATTATTTTGACATTCATCGCCATGGCTCACAATGGCACGTTGGCATCGAAACAGAGTATAAATTTGTTGACGTACTACAGCATTGCTCAATGTATGTTTATTTTCGTGTGCGTCTCGTGTAGGTATCGCTTGATTGTATATCATGTTTCAACAACACACGTGGACATTTCGAAAATGATATCTGTCAAGCAACTGTGGGATGTTTTTGTGATGAGCTCATCACCGACAACCCTACTGAGCAATGGCCCTCAGACTGTCCTCTCGAATGCGACAAATTATTCACCAAAAGTCAACGAGCTCGATGAACAACTTAGAAAATACATGGACGCAAAAACCCCCGCAATCCACATCTACACGGTAAAACCAGCCACCTTTGTATTGAAATACTGTGTCGGTGCAATTCACACTTGATCTTACTGATTTGCTGTGTCGCTACAGGGACTATTTGATGCTGATGTCGTCCTCTCGGACAAGATCCAGCTTTTCATCAAAAACACAATTCTCGACGCATACCCCATTTCCCTAAGAATTGACTCTGTCGACTTTGTGACCATCATATATTCGCTCGGTGTCATGTGCTACATGATACTTTATCATGCAACTGTGAATAGAGTCAAGACTGAAAATAGGAATATTTCGGTCGAAGATGTAATTACCATCAACCAAATCAACACAGAATACATGTTGAACGACCTCTTTTTCTGGCTTTTGGTGTTTATTGTTACATTCATTGTCCTTGAGATATCATGTCCAGTCAGTATCCAGTGTGTTTCTATCTTCTTCTCCCTCTCGTTTACTATGTTGCTGTACACTACTTGCTCGTTGGCAGACACACAGTTGGTGATTTTGAGAAGCATTGCACTCTTTTTCTGGACCATCCAAGCCATCACTGTCATTGTGCTCACAAACGCATCAGTGCTCGATGGTTCCTGCATACTTTTTGTCAATATAATTTTCGGGATATTCTATTACATCAGTGTTATTGAGGAAAAGATGACCATCATTAAATTCCTCAATATGAGAGCATGGTGCTCTGTGCTTGTGAACTTCTGTTTCATTCTGATTTACATCAACAATATCATCTGCATCGACGTTATTGTCTAGAAATTTTATTCCCGCAATACATCACAAGCTCAGGTCGTCCGACAAATCAATCATTTGTTCGAGTGTCAGCAACGGGGATTCAGATTGCACTTCCACAACATTGCCGTCGAACTTGGTGTCTGAGAATAAAATCATCAGTTCTGACAACAATTCCGCATCTGACTTCATATAGTACATTTCAGCAGTCTGAACTACAAAAGGTACATTTTCGGTGTGTTTACTCCTCTTGTTATTTGGGAATTTTCGTGCTGGTATGGACAAACTCAACTGCTTCAAGCCATGAGAAAAATAATATGCTATCCTGTTTCGAAAACTCATTCTCATCGCATTACTTTCACGATCATTATCACATTGTTGTTGAAATTGTGGAATGTGCGTATGTTTGGTTCCACGTATAAATGATAGATTGCGCATCGTCTTCATTCGCGATACTGCTGGTAACGGTTCGAAAGCTGGAAAAAGCACATTTTGAAGCGAGGCGCTCTTTTTCCTCTTATGGTTCTCTAGCTCCCCAAGAGTCTTTTTTTGTGATGATTTGATATGAATTGGCATCACCAATTTTTTAGAAATAGTATGATGTTGTGCATCCACGTCTCTACTCTTCACATTTATATATGTCGTTCTCAATACTCACTTGTAAAACAAAACAATTCCTAGTCTGCACATATACAAAAAAATATTCATGAACCTGCTTCGAAACTTGTTTCGTCTTGCAATTCAATGTGTGCAAGTGCACAAACAACACGGGTGATCACCATTGTCGAATTTGAAATCAGTAATTTTCAAAAAATCTATTTTTGGAGTAAAAACTCTATTTCGCACCACTTCTTTATAATGTCCATGCTCTTCCTTTTCTCGCATACAAACATGCAGTTATTTATCGAGAACATCAGACACCTTGAAAATAGACAAGTTTCAAACATGATCATTGATATCATACAAAACTTCAAATATCATCCGCAAAGCCCACATTTTATGTTTGAGCACTTTGGAATTATCCTGGACCTCTTGTGTTCAGAAAAAATTGTGAAATTCGATCGTGCTAAGAAAACACAAATCGTCAACGAAACTGTGCACAGGTTGCCTCAGAAGATGTACATGGAGACGCAGTCTGTGGATTTGTCGACATTACTTTCTCGGATTGTACGTGACGTGCTGTTTGGGGATGTGATGAACGAAAATGAGGACATGCGCGAGATCATGCAAATCGACACACCGTTGGTCACATTCTCACGCTACATTGACGTGGCCGAACTCCACCGACAGATGATAATAATGAGCAGGATATTCCGCAAAAAAGACATTGCGAATAGTAACATGATTACACAAGTTGTCGAGAAACTGTCGACGAAATTTTTCCTGAATATCAATTGCATTCGCTGAGTCAACACAAACAACAGAGACATCGAAAAAATTCGTGGAAAACATGTTGCAGAAATCATCAACAAAAGTATTGTTTACAACATGTGCAAGAAAATATGTGAAATCGGCAAAAGTGACAACGACAACAATGAGTTTTGCATTCTGTGGATTGGGATCTGCAATTTGTACCAAGCACAGTACAGGGGAAAGACACAGGACGTGAGACGGCATATTGGATACTGTCAGATGGTGCAAAAAATGATACTTGCCAAAGAAGAGATGGCGTCTCAGATCAAAAGACACGGAGAAATACAAACACTCAAAAAAGTGCGGGAAATCGTCGAAATCGTGTGCCAAGTTCTGAACAAGACGACGGATATGATGAATGTGACATCAGATGCTGCACACATGCAAGATATAATGTTGCTATGTCCAGATATCACGCAGGAACAGAGCCAGACGCGGATGAAGATCCACTTTACGCACGCAAAAGGAATTCATCTGCTACACGCGAAAGAGAGTACTCAACAACAACATGGAGTCTTTTTGGCATTGAGCAAAAATAAAAAAACAAAAATCACTCTATTTATGATCTCTTGTACCATGTACAAGACGCATTTTGCTAATGACCTCAACCCTATATAAGCGCGAGCAACACGTCCGCATACACGCGAAAAATGGACGACTACAATGAAGACGATTATTTTGTTCACATGAATGTAGTATACAGAGATGATGAGATAGACTATACAAAGACTGACGTGTTTCACTGTATGGATCCGAGCGAGATGAAGGAAATCTATGATGCATACGAAAACCACAATCACGAGCGGTTCCAAGTACATGGACCCTTGCGCAAATCTCCTGTATATGCAGCGAACACATTGACAGAGGATTGTGATGCAAGTTTGCATGGACACACGGACCCGTTGGAGTACTTCAAGGTTACACTCCCGGCCAAACGAAAACAAATGGAACAATATGAAATTGACATTGACAAGCACCGTGAGAACAAAAAAGCACTCGACTTACTCAAAACAATGAAATCGAGCTACGAGTTGGAAATGTTTCTGGACAAATACAGCAATGCATTAGAAACCGTGAGGGACTTTTTCAGACTTTATTCTGAAATGATGTCGACCGAAGAAAAGCAATGGGGTCAAAATGAAGTCGAGTACATGAGAACCCTTAGGCAAGCCGTGCAAGATAAAAACACAAGAATTTACAATGAACACAAACAAAGAATTGATGCGCAGATGACGCTAATTTCCCGCACTGTCCAACTCGATGACAACGAGAGACAGAAATTAGACCCTGAAAATGTTGGCAACTTTTCCACGCAAGAGCTTAAAAAACTGATCTACTCTAGTATTCGCCGGACTGAAACGCTGGATCGAGAAAACTGTTACAACATGGGAGTCCTGATACAGAACATGGAATTGTTTTTGAGGAAATATGGAACCCACATACTCGAAGATAATGCGTGGAAAGAACAGGCGTCAGAATATATGAGGTTTGTACAATGTAGACAAAATAGATCAAAAATGGATCTTTTGAAATTGGATACCAGCATTATGCAAATCACAGACCTTGCTAAATACAAAGACACATATTCAAGTATTTCCTCTGCAGTGCAAGAGTACTTGTCCACACTGGGACATGTGCAAGAGTACTTGTCCACACTGGGACATTCATATCGAAACAGGCAGCTGTGAAAGACACGGAAGAGATCTTGATGAAGATTGACTTTATCGAGAAAACAATAAAGTTTGCGTCGCAGCGAAACCAAGACTCGTGGCAACGCGAAAAAGAGTATATGGATTACCTCCAGAATCTGGCAGTGCTGGAACAAAACGGAAGACAGTCGACAGAGATGCTGGATCACATCAGCATATACGAAACCCTCCACACTGCCCGCGTTGCTTTCGAAAACCGAAACCCTGGCTATGGAATCTAGCTAATGAGTGAAGTTTTTATAAAAAATAATGGGCACAATTTTCAGTGTATCGATTCTGTGGTTATTCATCATGGACATTTTCTGCATGTTTGAAATGACAGAATCATCCCACTCGAGTGATACTGTGGGTTGACTGTGTTGTTTTTTGTGAGGGTCTTCGTCGAACCCAAACAAATTGTTGTGCATGCCTGTAACCTCAGCTTCCAAGGCAAAATCCTTGCACATTGTTTCTGACAATGTGGTGTACCACTCTTGCGCCTTGGATTCCTTTTTTGTGTGCTGGACATCCATGAATCGTTCTGAACCCCCTGTCTTTGTCTCACTTGTCGACATGGATTGTATAAACAATGCTACAGATTTCGGGTATATGATGACGAGAGACCTGATAGTATCATGCCGGATTCCATAGAAAAGTGATTCCCCATACTCGTTCTTGGACTTTAGTGTTTGAACGAAGCTCGCATCTAGTATGTTCTGGTGTATGTTCATGTCGAAGAGAATGTCTTCGATTGTGAACAATCCAAAAAACCCTCTCTATGTCAGACATAATCCTCAAGTTTTTCTTTATCACATTAAACTCCAAGACAGATTGGACACTTCAAAACCTACCAACAGAAATCATCAACAAGAACATGGAGAGATTTAATCTACACCTCCAACCACCAAGGTTGTGACCAGATCGCACAGTTGAGCCAAAAAGCAATAGGATTAGCCAACACATACAAATCTCACACACACCTATGCATCTACATTTTAGGACGCTAAACATAGTAAATACAGGATTTTAACGCTCGTATTAACAAACAACTACAAAACAG
>Ga0209491_10010903_pt1 | contig 10808 bp, 11 predicted proteins | sample BON02_FD_187213 | JGI IMG/M metagenome (GOLD analysis project Ga0209491, IMG submission 187213) | Freshwater microbial communities from Lake Bonney liftoff mats and glacier meltwater in Antarctica - BON-02 (SPAdes) (version 2) | ecosystem: Environmental > Aquatic > Freshwater > Ice > Glacier...
GCGGCAATCGTTGGTGCTGATCCTCATTCCGCTTCGGATTGGGATATGGGGATTCGTTCGTTCTATGGTGGCAGGGTCTATCCCGATGGACGTGTCGCGCTCTATAACACGGGTGAAGTCCGCGCGAAGGTAGTCTCACCGCGCGTGAGATATATCCAAGGTGACCGCATTGATCTTGTTCGTGTTAAACGCGTTATTGATCCTCGTTTTGTGAATTTGGCCCAGCGGGAACGTATCCGCGATCTGCGCAAATCGGGGATTACAATGCGCGGTATCGCAGTCATTTTAGGGCGGGACGCATCAACGATTAGTCGTGAGCTTGCCCGCAACGCCGCCCCTGGTGGTGGCTACATGCCTCATGCTGCTCACCGTGCTTCCGTGCATCGAAGGTCAAGGCCTAAAACGGGAAAACTTGTTGCTAACACGGCCCTTCGTGACTACGTGCATGATGGCTTGAAAAAGAAATGGTCTCCAGAACAAATCGGTCATCGTCTCGTCAAAGATTTTCCTCATGACATGGATATGCGCGTTTGCATGGAAACGATTTATCAAGGGATTTACGTGCACGTGCGCGGGGAACTGAAACGTGAACTTGCCACGGGGTTACGCCACGGTTTTGGGCCACCACTACGTGGCCGAGAAAAATCCACACCACTATCGTGTCATACCTGCAAAACAAATAAACTTGACATCACTAAATAATCCAAATCTCGCCCTGCAAACGGCGGAAGACTTGCTAAGAACCTTTGGTCTCAACTCACCCTGACACGTAGGGTAACGACAACAACCGTGGACTAATTTTCAGTTGCCGAATTTGACCTGATTTTTGGTAAGCGTTAACAGGCTTGTCGCCTTTTGGGTCTACCGCCGCCAAGGAATCATAAATCTCAGAGGGCATCCTTAAAGAGTTGTAATTCACGCTCAAGAGCCGTGCTTCGGTTACATATAGCGCGCCAGGCTGTGCTCTCTATCGAGTCGATACCTTCGGCAAGCCCAGTGTCAACTCGTACTTGATGTTTCCACCCGTGCAACGTTTGCATCAGCATCCCACACCGAGATGAGGGTTGTGAAACCGATTCACCAGCAAGCATTCGCCGAACCATCTCGTCCCGAAAACCGGTCAAAGCTCGACATGGAACAGTGATCCTCCTCCAGATCAGCCTACCAAAACTCTCATAAACATCGATCACTTTCCAGGTGTCACATTACGTGGACCGAGTCATGGGATCCTCCGGCTACAACCTAGTTAGGGAACTTGACGAATTCAAGTTACCATCTCGTTACAGTTTGCTTCACAAAAAAGGGACATGTTTGAAATGAAGACTGATATAGATCAACGCATTACCCTGGCAGTTCCGGGTGGGCTTGCTGGACAAATATTCGCCGTTGGTTACGGCGCCTGGATCAGTTCTCAACTAGGGAAGAGCGTTCATTTGCAGTTCCACGATGTTGGAACCAGCATCGCTAAATTTAGTGTCGCTGAACTGTGCGAAACACCTACCGCGAAACATTTGGATATCACGTTTTCACAGATCCGTGGCGGCTGGCCACCAGTTAGTAGTTTGTCAACATTGAGCGGGCTGAGGGGTAACGTATCGACGAAGTTGAGCAATTCCTTCATCAGTTCATTCACTCGGGGTGCGATAAGAAGGGCGCAAAATGAATTCCAGAAGCATGTTGACGGGGGCAATGATAATACTTTGCGATTCAACTTTGGGGTAATTACAAAGGCAAAATTGCAATCTGCAAAACTCGGCTCCACGATCGTGGGCTATCCCGTCGAATACCAAATTGTTGAAGATTCATGGCCACTTCTTGCACAAATGGTGCGAGAGTCTGGTCTGCCAGACTTTGCCAGCCAAACCGAAAGGGATGAGTCAATAGCAATTCATTGGAGACTGGGAGATTACGTTGGAAATCCGACTCATGGAGCTGTGAATTGGTCCTCTCTTGTTCACTGTCTGCAAGCAATTAGTCCGAGTAAACTTCCTTTGAAGATTTTCACTGACTCACCAGAGTTAGCGAAGAATATTATTGGTAGAAGCCTCCCCGGTCGTGAATATAGTGTAATCTCTGGTGAAATATGGTCTGACCTGAGTCAGATGACAAGGTCTCAAACTTTTATCGGAACCAACAGTGGAGTTTCTTTTTTGGCTGCTCTGGCAATGAGCCAAGGGAGAGAGACACGGCGTGTATGGTTACCGAAACAATGGTTTTTGGATCAGGATGCTGAACGACAATTTAGCCCACCTGCAAGAACATATGAGCGGTCATTTTTCTATCCTGTTGGACTGGTAACACACGGCGTTCCCAACTGACGATGCCGAATGAGTTTGCACTGCAACGTTGCGTTTACCGCCACATCTTCATGATTGCCTGCGTAACAAGTCAGTAGTGGCTACGCTCCGCGTGAGATTCACAATGTTCGAGTCTAAAAGTCGAGTGGGGACGAAAATCGCCTACGCAAATATCGTGGTTCAGATGCTATCCTTATGAAGAGATTGCCTTAGTTCACTACGATTTTTCGTTTTAAGGAGACAGATGTCGAAGCGCCTAATGATTCTTGGAGATTCAGGTTTCCTAGGCAGGTGCGTTCAGCGTGTGGCATCGAGTGAGGGTTGGCAAACGTATGGTGCTTCGTTGTCAAAGGGATTCGATCTGCGGTCTAAGGGCGCATTGGAACGCGTCACATCTGAATTCAAGCCTTCAGTAATTGTGAACTGTGCGGCTCACGTTGGTGGGCTTGCCTACGGGAAAGGTCGACAAGCCAGAATACTAGTCGACAACATGCAAATGATTTTGGAGTCTTTTGAGTTTCTCAGCAGGAATCCACATATTCGAATGATTAACCCAATTGCAAATTGTGCTTACCCGGGTGATCTAGCGGAGTTTCGTGAAGAGAATTTCTGGAGTGGTTCGATACACCCAAGCGTTCTAGGTTATGGCGGCGCCCGCAGATTTTCCGTTTTGGCCAGTCAGGCGTTTAGGGAACAATATGACGTAGATGTGGTCGATGTATCCCTACCCAATTTGTACGGTCCAGGGGACCACCTTGACCCTGTGCGAGCCCACGCCCTGGGAGGAATGGTCTACCGATTTGTTAAGGCTCAACGCGAACACAAGGAGGAAGTCATTATCTGGGGGTCGGGAATGCCAGTCAGAGAGTGGTTATTTGCTGAAGATGCAGCCAGGGCACTTATTTCCGCTGCCAGCACTAATACCGAATTAAGGTTCATCAATGTTGGATGTGGTGAAGGAATTTCTGTTGCTGAGTTGGCGAAATTGATTGCCTCCATAGTTGGGTATGAGGGCAAACTCACCTACGATACATCCATGGCGGACGGTGCCAAAGAAAAACGGATGATAGCAGAAAACGCTTCAGAGGCACTCTCTTGGCAGCCGCAAGTTTCATTGGCGGTGGGACTTGAACTAACGGTCGCCGATGTTAGGAATCGGCTCGACGAGGTAAGATAACATTCATGGGTCCTGAAGATATTCTCTCGGAAGATGGGTCTCTGATCGCTCGCATAATAACAGCAGAGCAATTGTGGAGTGGGATCGCCCTCAACTTTTGGACTGCTGACCAAGACTATATTCAAGTCGGGACTTGGACTCACCCGGAAGGCACGGTCCTCCCCCCGCACATTCACAACGTCTTTTCTCGGGAGTCGTTTCGGACCCAAGAAGCTGTCTACGTTGTTAGTGGGTCACTTCTGGTTCGACTTTATGATGAATCTGAGACTTTCATTACGGAACGGCAGATAAATTGCGGTGACGTACTTATTTGTTTTAGTGGGGGCCATGGTTACACAATTCAAGAGGAGGGTTCTCGAATTCTAGAGATTAAGAACGGCCCCTACTTCGGCCCGGACGTGGATAGACGGCGACTGTAATGGTCAAGAGTGTATCAATTCCTCAGTTCCAACCGTGGTTTGACAGCGAGGAGACTAAAGAGGTCGAGAGTTATCTTCTTTCCGGGGGGTTTCTTACAGAGTTTCGCTTAACCGAACAGTTAGAGAGCGAATTATGCGCTTATACTGGCAGTGAACATGCAATCATGACAAATAGTGGAACGTCTGCACTCATGACGATGTTTTATGCTAGTTCGATTGGGCCCGGCGACGAAGTCATTGTTCCAAACTACACAATGATTTCTACGCCCAATGCTGTGCGCGCCGTTGGCGCAAGCCCGGTATTCGTTGACATCGAGTTAGATACTCTTTCATTGGATCTGGCAAAGGCAAGAGCTGCAATCAGCCCTCGCACTAAAGGCTTGGTGCTTGTACTCGCCAATGGGAGGGAGCCAAGTGCAGGAATTGAAGCTTTCGAGGAGCTCTGTTCCGAGTTTGGGATTGCTCTGTTCGAAGATGCAGCTCAAGCGCTTGGAAGTTTCTACTTGGATGGGCGTGCGATGGGGACTGCTGGCATCGCCGGGATGATTTCCTTTTCTGTTCCAAAAATAATCACGACCGGGCAGGGTGGTTGTGTGCTGACCTCAGACGGTGCCTATGCTCGCAGGGTTCGTGCTGCGAAGGATTTTGGGCGAGAAATGGGTGGCATCGACGAGCACCCTCTTTTCGGTCTCAATTTCAAGTTTACTGATTTACAGGCGGCAATTGGAATTGCTCAGATGCGAAAACTAGGACGCCGAATCGAATTGAAGAGAAAAATTTATGAGGAATACCAGTCAGGATTGAAGAAAATTCCTAATGTTAAAATCTTCCCCCAGAACCTTAAATGTACGACACCTTGGTTTATTGATATTGCAATACCGTTCAGGAGAGGCCTCGCAGAACATTTAAAGCGCGAGGGAATTGGCACTAGGCCAATGTACCCACCGATCAATAGTCAACCCATTTACGAAGTTACTGGAGACTTCCCAAATTCAAGTTGGATTGGTGAACATGGTCTGTGGCTACCTTCTTCAAGTCAATTGACTCTCGAGGAAGTTGAAATTGTCGTAGATGCAGTTGCAGATTTCATGGGAAACTTGCAAGAAGTCAGCCAAAGTTAACTGAGAAGGTGCCAGCGGCAGGAACCTCCAGAATGGAACTCTATTGAAATCGGTGTTTCGGGCTTAGTCGCCAAAATGACTGATGAAAGCCTCGATGATCATGCTAGCAATGGGTCCTATGCCGCCAAGAAAGAGCCTGCTCAGCAGAGTGGATTGAGATTCCCTCCGTTTTCCAGACACGGATTTACGTGGCCTGCGCCGCTTTCTTGTAGAACTGTAATTCGTAGGCAAGTGGTATTTAGTGTAGGCGATCTTGAAATACCTACAAGTCGTGTCGTAGCGGTGCATGAAAGCATCCACGCCTGCACGTAATTCTTCTAAGCTGGCGAAGACGTGCCGGTAGTTGAACTCGTGCTTGAAAATATTCCAGAACGATTCCGAGCTGGAGTGATCGTATGCGCAACCGGTTGTTCCCATTGACCTGAAGAGTCCCGTAGTTCCGCATTGGGTGATGCTTGGGTTCAAGGGGTCAGCGCAACGTTCGGTGAGTCATTCTTGATGACGTTCGTAGCCGAAGGAGGCGCATGACAGCCCATTTGACGTAGTTTCAACGAGGTTTAGCCGCCGATTACGGGCGAAGGGGATGAGCCCTTCGTGACATTGCGAAGGAAGTTGGGTGCAGTCATTCAGGGATTGATGTTTTGCTCCGCGGTCGTGTGCGGGCTCCTCAACCGGACACGTGGACACCACGCGATGGGCATCTGACTTTTCACGAACGAGAGGACATCCTTCTGGATTGGCATCGCGGTGAATCGATTAGCGCGATTGCCCTCCAGTTGGGGCGTGCACCGTCAATGAAGACGCGTGAGGTCAAAGCCAACTGCGATCGGCACGCGTATTGCGTATGGCCAGCTCACGTTCGGGCCTGTAAAGCCACGAAACGAATTACCAGTCGTTGTTCGTTCAGGGCCGTGGAGAACTGCACAGTGAACTAGCCCGATGCCTACGCTCAGGACACAAGAAACGTTGACCAAACGGCAGCACCATACGACCGGGGCCTGTTGCGAACATAAAGGAGTGCCTCCCGAAGCCGACCACAGGGCTGTTCCTGGGCATTGGGAATCTCAATGCTGTTGTCAAGCCATTGTGGGTGTGGGTTCTTGGTAGGTGGCGTGGTCGCGCAGTAGGGCCCAGATCACGTTGATGCGTCGCCTGGCTAGTGCGATGAGTGCTTGTTTATGGGTTTTCCCTTCACCACGTTTACGGTCGTAAATGGTGCGGGAAGCGGTACTGCTTTTCAAGCTAGACAACGCGGCAAGGTAGCAGGTGCGCAGCAGCCTGCGGTTGTAGCGTTTGGGTCTGTGAAGGTTCCCACTGATCCGCCCAGAATCACGAGGTGCCGGCGCGAGCCCTGCCACGCTAGCGAGCCGGTCGCAGTTGCCGAACGCGCTCATGTCACCTCCGGTGTTGGCAATGAAATCTGCAGCAAGGATCGGTCCGAACCCGGGAACACTGAGCAGCGTTTCAGCGTGCTCGTGACGCATGAGCATGCCAGTGATTTCCCGTTCAAGAACAGCCAGCTCGGCATCAATGCGAATCAGGTTCACGGCCAGGGATCTGGCACGTGTCTGCCCATAGGATTGCCCAGGAGTGGTCGAGTGTTGCGTCTTGGCGGCGTTGATCGCGCGCTGGACAACTACTGCACTGTTACGTGCTCCTCGGGCATGTAACCATTTCGCTAGGCGCGCCTCACCCAGATCTCGTAGTGCTGTGGGTGATTAGTATCCCTGCAGCAAGATCAATACAGCTTTCGATTTCGAATAGTCAAAAGCGCTTTCCAGCGCTGGAAAATACTCCAAGACCACGGCCCGGAGCCGGTTAATGGTGCGCACCCGGTCATGGACCAGATCGGTACGGTGGGAGGCCATCATGCGCAGGTCATGGCTGAGTTGCCCGCTGGTGAGGATCGGGTTCAGGTCACGGCGCATACGCGCTTGATCAGCGATGATCGCCGCATCTTTCGCATCCGTTTTCGCATCCCCCGGTACGTTGCTGCTGCATGATGAATGATGCGGCCCGGAATATAGAACACGAGCTGATCATGATTGGCAAGTAACGTGAGCACCAAAGCGGCGCCACCCGAATTCAAATCGATGGCCCACGTCACGTGCCCACCATCGGCGATTTCGCATACCTCTGCGATCAAACTAAGGAGTGTGTCTTCATCATTTGTCACCCTTTGTGACAGTAACTGTGTCCCGTCCCCATCGATCACGACGCAGTGATGCTCGCGTTTCGCCGCATCGATCCCAGCCCAAATATCCACCATAACTTCCCCTCTCTCGGTGATGTTGTGGTGGATTCTGATGCCAAGGCGATAACCACGCTGTCACGTCCTTACACAGCGATCACGTCGCAATTCTCAATGAGTAGTCGAGTTATCAGGCGGGTGACGGGTGGCCATTCCCAGTGAGCCGTTAATGCGGCAAGGCGATCTCAGCCATACCCATCACCACGGGTGAACACGACACCACAACAGCCATGAACTCACCCTGACTAAAGAGTAAGGACGGTGACCTCATCATCGGCAAAGCAGGTGCAAGCGCAGTGGTCACTCTCGTCGAGCGAACCAGCAGATTCACCATGCTGGTCCACCTGCCACGAGAGCAAGGATTCCACCTCAAGCAATCCGTGAAAAACGGTCCAGCTCTCTCAGGCTACGGAGCGATCACGATGAAAAACGCGCTCACGAACTACATGAGCACGCTGCCCGAACAAGTAAGAAAATCTTTCACCTGGGACAGGGGCAAGGAACTATCTGAACACGCCAAATTCAGTGTCGAAACAGGTATCCCCGTTTACTTCGCCGATCCGCGATCACCCTGGCAACGTGGAACAAATGAAAATACTAACGGGCTTTTACCCCAGTATATTCCCAGAGGAACTGATTTCACTCGATGGAACGCGAAGGAACTCGAAGCAGTCGCCCACGCACTCAACACTCGCCCCAGAAAAACGCTTGGATGAAAGACCCCAGCAGAAGTATTCAACGAACAACTACTCTTAGTTCGAAAAAACGGTGTTGCAAACACCGATTGAGCCTGCACATTTTTGGCTAAAGACGTCGTTTGCAAACGATCACCGAAAATCAGGCCAAAAACGGCAAAGTTGTTTCCGCCGGTCATTGCGATATCGGACGGTCGTTGACACTTGGATAGAGGTAGGCCACGAGCACTAATGGAAAGAAGACAAATGGAGCCGATAGGATGACGCTGAAGCAATTTGAGTTGAAAATGCCAATCAACGCCTGTTAGTTGCTACCATCGTGAGCCCGGTCCACAAGCGGGGGTCATACCACTTATCCTCTGGAATAGCCCACATTGTCCGAGTTCCTGCAGTCATTGAAGGCTGGAGGTTGATGATCGAGTACGGCCGGTAGGCTAGATATTCGGCACTCAGGAAAGTGCAAGTTCAACAACTTTGGCAACCTCAGCGATTAGGAATCATGCCTTTGAGTCCTTTGATCTGGACAAGTTCAACGCTTGTCTGGCCGCTTCCTTGACCAGAATCTATCTGGGCTTGGGGAGCTCACATGCGCAACGTTTCAGGACCCCTACCAAACGTCGGGAGCCGCACCTTACCCGTGGCAATTACATGGACGCTTAGTGTCAGTGAGTCAGTCGAGAAGCGTCCTCGCTTCTCGATCAGTCTGTGAACTCTTAAACAACATCGAAGGCTGTTCTGCTTCATTCATTCGGTGATTCGAACCTCGCCGACCGTAATAGTTGGCCCTTGGGAAATGGGCGCATTGGGCTCATGGGCTGGGATGAACGACTTGGTTTCCGCCAAGCCTTCCAGCGGACAGGTTCGAATGCAAATTCGCACGATTTCATTTGGCTCAAGGGACACCTGAGGTCTGCCGGGAGCCGAAGAATTATGGAATAGTTTTGGTCCGCGCAGGTCTGAATTGAGAACCCAAAATGGGTACTCCCACGAATCTCCGCTTCCCACTAATTCGATGGCTGTTGGTTTCAGAGACAAGGCGTACGTGAAAGCCTGAGAATATGGCTCTGCAGACGCAGGGCTATACGCGAATAGTTGGTGATAGCGATCAAGGGACAATGCGCTGGAATACGAAGGAATCCCTATTTTTTCGCGGAGGTCGTTGAGAATCCAGTCTGTGCCAGCGATTCCTCGGAGTGGCTGCATCGCCACCCAAAAAATCGCCATGAGTCCGAATGCGATCAAGATTGAGCCCCGTATCAGCCGATTGGCGCGAACAAGAACGGTCCCCATGACGGGTGCCGAAAAGACAATTACCAAGAAGGAGAAGCGATTCCCCCACACCTGCCAACGGAAAAAGGCTGCCAGCGCAAGGAATTGAAACAAGAGGAGAGCTGTGAGAATGAAAACTTTTTTATAGTCACGACGAGAACGGGAGGTGAGGGCAATGACTAGACAGATCGTTAATAAGGCAACGTGAAAAGGCGCTCCAGCGTGATCCTCTGACCACACATGAGGGAGTTCAAACGAGCCACTAAACGTGGCTGAGGGTAGGTCAGCATCCCATCCCAAGAAACTGGCAATATTTCGTGTTATTGATTCAAGTCCACCGTTAATGGTCGCAACAGGTAGTGAAATAAGTAACGCAAGGCTCCTCAGGGCATTGACCCCCAGAACTTGCAATCCAAAGTCAGCATTGAATACCGCAGAGGCACTTGATGGAACGGAACTATCGGCGCCAAGCATTCGCTTGATGTAGTAGCCGTTCACAACCAACGTGAGTATCAACGTAAGACCAATGAGTTGCGAAAGTATTAACCACCTGTGCCGCGAAATGAGTGTTAGGACAAAAACTAAGGCGACAGGTAACAAGAGCACCAAGGCTGTCGGTTTAATTGAAACTGCGACAGCTCCGGCGAGAGCTACAAGGATGATGGCACCCCTCTCTCGTCCGACAAATAACCATCGCAGAGCTACAACACCTACTGCCAGTGGTAGGCCTGCGATTAAGTCTGACTGAGTTGTACTCATCTGAGCTAGAAGCATGGGCACGGTGGCAGCGACCGCAACTGAAAGTGAAATTGCACGACGATCTTTGGTAACCATTGTGGTTGCGATTCCCACTGCAATCAGAACCGCGATTCCGGCTAACCACTGGCCCATAAACAAGAGTTGATCACCACCAGACATGGACATAAAGTGGGCCTGAAAGAGATTCGGCAACGGCGTCATGACGTTTTCGCGCGCGTTGTCCGTGGGAAAGAATTCTAAACTTTGCTGTTGTAACCAATGCGCTGCTCGGGGCAAGTGGTAAGACAAAGAATCCCAGTTATTTGGCGCGACAAGAAATCCAGTGAGACTTGTCAACAGAACGAGAAATCCAACAAGCAGGTACGCGGCCTTATCCCAAATGCTAAGAACAACGACGGGAAATTTAACGTGGCTTCGACACAACCAAAGTAACAGACTTAAGACACCCAGGAGGAATAACCAAGAAATCGCGATACCGACTGTGCTGAAAGTCGAAAAGAGACTTAGGGCGTCAGAAGTCAGTTGTACAAAGACAAACCCCAGAGACAGCGTGATGATGAAGGATTCAGGATATGAACTACAAACCCTTGTTCGGCAAAGAGTTGTTCCAAGTCCGAGAAATAAGAACGTCGCAGAGAGAGGAATAAGCCACATTAGATTGAACTCCGGTGTTGGCAGGCACAATCGAAGGCAGTCTTCATTTTTGTGATCCAGACACTCTCTGAGAGAACGTTGGTGAATGAACTGAATGCCCGCGCTGAGAAGTGTTCGTGATTCAAATCAATTTGTGTGATCTTGGCTTCCACTTCCGATTCACTAG
>Ga0209491_10010909_pt1 | contig 10805 bp, 9 predicted proteins | sample BON02_FD_187213 | JGI IMG/M metagenome (GOLD analysis project Ga0209491, IMG submission 187213) | Freshwater microbial communities from Lake Bonney liftoff mats and glacier meltwater in Antarctica - BON-02 (SPAdes) (version 2) | ecosystem: Environmental > Aquatic > Freshwater > Ice > Glacier...
CAACAGATGAGAGTGCGAGGGTCAAATGACGCCATTTCCATGAATCTTGTGAACCAGACCCACCTAGACAGGTTTGCCGCATGACAGATAGTCGCTGAGATCAGGGGAGCATGTCATCCTTGTCAATAAAGTGCATATTTTAGACTCGGTCTCGGTTTTATACAAAGTCTCTGCATTCGTCAAATGCACAACACCTGTGTCAATGTGTCTAAATGTATAACCATTTAATCTAACAAGCTAACAATACCATCCTACACAATAAATCACTGGCTATTCATTCTCCACAGCCCACATAATCAAGAAACATGCAAATACCTACAAATGATAAGAAGAAGAAAAATCGATACTGTTACAAATGCAAAAACCACATTGACTCGAATCAATTCCAAAGCTGTGAACTTGAAAAATCATCATCGAGCATATACAACAAACATACAAATACAACTGGACCTCCAGACACACTGCGTTTTTGTCGTGAATGCAACAAAATGTCTTGAAATATATATCTATCTAAAAATATTGTATAGTCGGGGGGGGCAACTGCATTCTTGGTTCATGGTGCCTCTAAAACAATTCTTGCGTACATTCATAGTTTTTTTATTGTGCAGTGTTTTTGTGCTTGGAATTTATTGGTCTCAACGCATCGGGTCGTTTAGTCATGTTGAGCTCGAGCCAATTGATCGAAAAGTAGAAAATATTGATTCGTCTTATTTGTCTGGACGCATCAGGTCGTTCAGTCATGTTGAGCTCGACCTAAATGATCGCAAAGTAGAAAACATTGATTCGTCGACTGGAGTTCTTTTTTCGGGCCGTGTTACGCGGCGTTTTGGATCAAGCAGAGTGTGTTCTGATTGGAGTTCCAAAGATGCGTCAATTGAATTTACCAAACCACAGTGTAGCCGATGGAATGTCGTTACTACAATCTATAATGTCACTTCTGCGGTGCAAACTGCCGCAGCAATGTCAGGGTGGTGTACGGTGATTGTGGCGGATCGCAAGACACCTAGTACATACATGAAAACATCGAATTTACAGAACAATCCCAATGTTTTTTTTCTTTCATCACAGATGCAAGAAGCCGAGGCTAAAAGCAGACAGGATTCAGTAGGTGCGTTTATGCGACATGTGCCGTTCAACCATTTTGCGCGGAAAAATATTGGTTATTTGTATGCCATTGCACACGGTGCAAAGTTTATTTTCGATTTTGATGACGACAATAAACTGAAATCATCTGAGGTAAACATAATCCCGTGGAGCGGTGAATTATGGAAAGCACGTCAAGTTGTGTCGTCATCTCTCCTCTTGAATGTTTATCCATTACTTAATCCAAGTGCGAATGGAACTTGGCCGAGAGGATTTCCACTCGAACTTTTAAAAAAATCACCAAATACTACTATATGTTCAACACAACAAGACATATATGTGTCGCAGATTGGTATCATACAGTTCACTGCTGATCACGACCCAGACGTGGATGCAGTTTATCGCATGACAAGACCTATCCCATTTGATTTTGAAGACTCGTCACTCACAGCCATTGTGCTGGGCCTGGATTGCTACAGCCCTTACAACGCACAGGCAACTCTGCACACGAAAAATGCGCTGTGGGCGACTCTCTTACCATTCACAGTCCCTGGTCGAGTAAGCGATATCTGGCGCAGTTTCTTTGCTCAGAGCATTTTCTCCCGTATTGGGTTACACGTGTCTTTTGGCCAACCATTGGTAAAACAGGTGAGGAACATGCACAATTATCTGGCAGACATGAACGCGGAGACGGACATTTATTTCAAGGCCTATGAGTTGGTAAAGTTCTTGTCCCAGTGGCATGACAATTCGACTACTGTTCCAGAAGCCGTTGAAACTCTCTGGATTGCACTATATGAGAGGACATATATCGAACGCGATGACGTTGTGATGATGCAGCTGTGGCTGACGGCACTGCGAGACTCTGGTTATGTTTTCCCTGTGTTCAAGCTCAAGACGCAAGTATTGTATGCGCAGCCATTTTCTCACATCACGCTGCTAGGCCAGTTCAACTGGCAGACGGGATACTCACAGGCGGATGAGTGGGTACAGATGTGGTCCCAAATATTTCCTGTGTCCAATATTATTCTTGCGCTGCCTCGGGAAAAACAGGTTTTTCGTGATGATTCCACCAAGGAAAAAAAAGTGCCGCTGATGTTGAGATATTTTGCAGACTTGGGATTTTATTCACCTATGCTAAATCTTATCCGCGCTATCGACGAATCGAGTGCAAATCAGGGAGTGCTGTATGTACATGATGATATGATGCTTTCATCCGCACCGTTGGCGCGGATTGGGACAGACGAATGGGTGACTACTGTTGATTTGGAATCCCAATTACAGTTATTACGCGATGGAACCTTCCAAGGCCCAAAACCCCCATCTTCGTGGGGGTGGTGGAAGAAAAACTGTGCATCAACATTTCGTGACATTGCTAACGATCCACTGATGGATTCGTTTTGGGGTCAAGACACGGGGCTCGATATTGCAACAGGGCAGAGTGACATGCTTTATGTCAATACAAGGAATCACACGCAGATGCAGGCATTTACCAGACTCTTGCGTATTTTTGCCCAACACAAATTAAATCTCGAATGTGCGATACCATCCGCAGTTGCCATGATGAAGCAAACATATGGAGTGCGCGTTCACTGTGCCAAATTATGTACAAGTTGGGACAACACGAGAGGTAATCCGGAGAAATGGTCATGTATTAATGACAAGGGCTACGATGCTTTTCATCCGATCAAACAATCCGCTCCGAACTGGATACGTTTTTTCCACGATATTACAATGAGTTGAATTTTGTAAACATGTGCAACAACGTGAAAAAATAACATATCGTGTCAATCACCTGAATCCATGTTGGATTTTTAGCATGAGTGATGAGAGAAAGACAAAGAGATTTGTCATCTCGAAAAAAATCAAGAAGAAGAAAATGGTAGTCTGCTATAACTATGTGACAAAACAGAGTCTTCTGCATTGTTTCTCAACATGGCCTATTGGGGTAACAAGACGTAGATCTCGCGATTATGCTCAGAACAAAAGTCTCTGTTTTCTTTTTCCAAAGATCTTACAAGCACCGTACAATGTGCATTCGTCAAATGCACAACACCTCTTTCAATGTGTCGAATTGTAGAACAGTTCAATTTAATAATAGCCAAAAAAATATAATCATGTACAATAAATCGTTGTCTGTTCATTTTTCCACGCCCCACATATCCAGAAACATGCAAGTACCCATCAAAGACAAGACCGAAAAAAAAATTAGATACTGTTGCAAATGCAAAGACTACATTGACTCAAGTCAATTCAAAAATTGTGAACTTGAAGAATCAACATCGAGCATATGCAACAAACATACAAATACAACCGAGCCACCAGACACACTGCGCTTCTGTCGCGAATGCAACAATCACATCCCCATAGAATGTTTTTCAAACGGCCAGAAAAGATTCCTTTGCAAGAAGCATTATGCATCGCGAACTGCAGCTAAATGTCGACAGAATCGAATCCAAATTGCTGGAAAAGTCAACGCAGAGAGGGCATGGAATATGTGCTATAGAGACAGCAAGAAATTCCCAACCATAAAAATGAATCTGACACAGAAAGAAATCCTGAATATTTGGCAAGAAGCAAACCTCTTGTCAGAACTACCCTTCATCATCCTTCCAATAAACTCGTCTATTGACATCAGCAAAGAAAACGTCATTGTACTCGACAAAAAAAATAGGAAAATGCTCATGAAGCAAGTCAAAAAGGGGAATTTCAAGGCATACAACAGAAAAATGCAGAAATTGGTCAATGTTTAATATGGTTTTGAACAAATGTTTATAATTTGATTGCATCGTCACAACAAATTAGAATTTATATGGCAGTTTTGTCATGTAATAGCCCAGCAGGTCATGATCTGGGTTTATTATATCTTATTAATACAAGAATTGAGAGCCTTCGTCAATTTCAAAAAACAGCGTTTATGTGCTATTTCAAGGTGCATTTGCTAGGATATGCATTAAGACCTTTATTTATTATAGGTTACATTATTGTAGGATTAATGGGCTGTATTATGCCTTAATTGTTTGATTAAATCTTGTTTAATGGCCTTTTTTCAATATGCATTGGGTAAAAAAATATAAAATATACAACTGTGAAATTGATATTGACTATCTGAATACGAATTTGTAAAAAAGATAAAAGATACAACTATGAGATTGACATTGACTATCTGAATGCAACATTGTAAAATGGAGTCACAACATAAACTTGGTGTAAAGGATATACGGAAGCAGGGTGCTCCGTTGATGGGCAATTGGTTTTGGAATAAGGATTCTATGATTGCAAATTTGAAAGCCTTTTATGGGGACAGTGTGAATGAGGGATACACTTGTGCGTGGAAGAGTACTTATGCAGGCTACTCCATTCCAGAAGTACAGTTAGGGTTTCTCCATCCATCATTTTATCTGGGTTAAGAATGTTTCGCCAGATTTCAAATGAGTTTGTAGTGCATTTCAGAATCGAATCATTGAAGAAGCCCATTCTTTGGAGTACTAGAGTTCCCACATCGATGTCAAATGTAAGCCAGCTCTTATCGACCGTAGTTACACAGTTTTCGTGTTGGAAGGTTATGGAGGTGCCTGAGGCCGGTCGGGTATGGGAGACCTTCCATATTTGGGCGTGGCCACCCGTGTAAATCGTGACGGGTGTTCCAGCCGTGATTAGCCCCATTTCTGGGAAGGATTGCTATGGAGTTAGAGCTATCCCCTCGAGTATGGAGCCTGGGGGTGGTTGGCTCATGGTATTCAGAGTTCCTGCTGCATGGTTCGGATATTCTTCGCATGTCGGACCACTATTGGTCCCGTCCTTCGATACCAGTGGGGACGATTTTTTTTGAGGTTGGATGGAGATGGTAACTCCTTTAAAGGGGGAGGCTTCCAGTTCGTCCCAATTCCAGTCGTCAATTTCCGAATCTGGGTATTCCGGTATGTTACCAGCGGAGTTGTCTTGTTTGGATTTGGATGTTTCCGCATCTGGGTCTTGTCTTTTCCTAGGTAGATGGTCTGGTGTGGACATCGTGTCCTCTGGAGCTGTTGTGTCTACTGTGGGCAAAGGGTCTGGAGCCTGTTAGGTGTGGTTTGTGCAAGCGCAACATTGACATACAAAAATAATGTGCCAAGCATCCTTTTTAGTGTGCCAATAACGTGTCAGAATTTCCGTGCCTGGTTCGATGTCTTTCCTGGCTCGTAGGATCCCCATTGGCTCTGATGTTGTTTCTTCGTGGTGGTCCACGGCTGCGACTTCAAGGTTGGCATTCCAGTGGGCATCGCAGCAGGTGTGGTTGGCGAATTGACCCACCCCTTCTGTTGCATTGTGTTGTTTTAGTTGTTTACGTAACCTAGAACTAATACGGTCCTGGAGGAGTAGGGCCACGTCCTGAGGGGGAACTAGGTACACTTGTTTCCCGTGGATATTCCCCAGGACCGTGTATTGTATGCTGGTGCGGTACAGGTCTGAGTTTCGTTCTTCCTGGGCGTGTCTTAATTCGGAGATTTCATTCTTGTTTGTAATTGCTGCAGTGAGACCGAATATAGCGATCAGTTCATTTTTCCAGATTTTACGTGTAGATCGGAGGATTCGAGAGACTATTCGGGTCTTCTCCCCAATGTCCAGAAGGGAGTTGTGGCATCCGCATGTGATGGGGCAGATCATGTTGCTTTCTCTCGTTACTTCACATAAGTTGTCAGTGGTCATCCCTCTAGTGGGCCGTCTGGCCCTTTTGGGGGGAGGCTTATCGCTGGGGTCTAACATGCGTAGTTCTCTGCTCGTGTGAGTTCTTCATGTCGATTTTTCTGGTCTGTGCTGCTGGCTATCCCCTTTCTCTTCTTGGTTCTCTCCTCGGCCCTCCCGGTGATCATATACCCCTCCTTGTGGCAAGATAGGGCCTTCCCTTCCTCTGTGATCCAAGAAACCAAATCACCATGTTCCTGGAAATTCCATAGACTGACACAAGAAAACCTGTGAACAGGCCCAGGTGAGATCCCAGCAGATGGTGAAAACACATGTTTATGGGCATATGCCATGGTGCCAACACATGTACCGCCTGCCATGCAGACAATTTTGACGTTTTTTCTAATTCTGTAATTGCCACATACAGAGCAATTTTAATCCAAGAAAAAAAATCACCATGCTCTTGGAAATTCCATAGACTGACACAAGAAAATCTGTGAACAGGCCCAGGTGAGATCCCAGCAGATGGTGACAACACATGTTTATGGGCATATGCTATGGTGCGAACATATGTATGGCCTGCCATACAGACAATTTTGACGTTTTTTCTAATTCTCCAATGCCACATACAAGATTTCGATTCTCCCCCGACGCTGCAATTTTCTCGCCGAATTCCAGGCACGCCGACGTAGCGGTTAATTCTCTAGACATACCGGGTCTATTTCGGTGTTTTTTTTGTGGATTGTGGTATTTGAGCGTGTCGTTCGACGAGTTTTCTTTTCACAACACCATACGTCCCGCAAATATGTCGAAACGCAGTGTAGACGACATGCACAATAGGGACATTGCCGATGCCACCGGGCCCCAGAGGCAGGAGACAACGACCAAGGTCGCCAGGCTCGAATCGAACAACACCACCACTGCATGTGCATACGACAAATGCAAAGAAAAGTGCAAGCAGTCCCTCGAGGCCAAAGTCTCGCCAGTTTCGGACAAGCACTCCGAGGTGCTGCCTGTGACCCTCACCAAGCAACAGCAAGAGGACACCACTCTGCTCGCGGGTTTGGAGAAATATCCTGCATTTTGCATGTGCACCTCGGTTGAAACCAATGCACGTCTCGCGGTCCTTATCGCTGCGCGTCCTCTCGAAAGCAGGGGTTTGTGCGCTGGGGGCTGTGGACATGACGTGCTTGTTACACAGTACCGCGATAAAGGCAGGATTATGAGGCGCTCATGAAAGCCAAAGCCACCGTAATGTAGGGTGCATTTTTTGCACGGCGACTTTGTAAAACACTGCTCAGCTGTAGTTGGGTGCGCAATCACACTCGCGTGGGTACCCGAATCCCTGCACGAGTCTTGCACGCAATCTCGGGCAAGCCCGTGTCGTCATCTGCGTACACCTTCACGCGACACACGTCTTAGTTTTTGCCCAATGTCTCTGATGGGATCTTTGTGGAATAATAAATATAAGATGGCATAAAAAGGGGTGGTGGGCGTGGGTGTGTCATTTCCTCACAGCCTCTAGATGTAAAGTACACAGCCTCTAGATGTAAAGTAGGACTGCGTTGCCTCGGGAGGTGCTGCTTATGTTTGACAATCAACTGAGCGCGTGTATGTGTGTGGTCTACGCGAGCACGATACAGATGCGAAGCCAGACAGCGTCTGTACAATAAAGTCCACAGTATGAACTGGACAAAGGTTGGTTGAAAAGCTCAGTTTATTCAAAAATACAAGAAAATCGAGTGATTTGATGTAAAAAATAAATAGGTACTGTTAATATACAGCATGGGATCACAGTTCACAGGGCTCCAGCGAAACCCACCGGAATCATTGGTTACGTAAGTTAGCACATCGCTGTTGATGCCACTCCTGCCCTCGAGATACACGAAAACTTTGTCGCCCGACAACCAGGTCCCTTGGATGTTATTATTTAATGCCCGCTCAATGGCATGCCCATTGCAAAATCATTCAGGGACACTGCTACAGTACTGCCATCAATTTGGAGCAATGAAGTCTGCATGTGATCAGTCGACACAAGAAAGTTTTCGCCAGCAATATTTCTGTAAACCTGTAAAGTGCTAATTTGTGTCCTGGTATCGCCTTCGGGCACGGACACATACACTCGTACACGGTATCCTACAGACAGCAATCTGCGTCAGACATCAATTGCGGTAACTTCAATTCTTACCATGGCAGGTTCTAGTCCAAACATAAGGGCTATCGTGTTTACAAAGTGTTCATGTTCATTTTCTGGAAGCGCTTGCAGGAACAAATCAAACGACACTGTATTGACACATGTGACTGTAAGCGTAGTGACATTGGCCATGAACTCGTTTGGGCACAGTGCCAGACAGTTCACACTAGAGACCTGGCCTGCCGAGTTGTGTGTTTTACCTATTTCGCAAGGAGTACACGCCACACTACCGGCATTTGGCGAAAATTTGCCCATTTCGCACAACGTACACACCACACTGCTTCCTGTTGCTGCGTATGTTCCAGGTGGGCATGTTCCACACTTGGTGTTGTTGTATCGTATGATCACTGCGCCAGAACTCCCCACAAAGCCTGATGTTGCATAATCGTGGGCAGCTTTCCCACCATGGCCCATATGTTGCAACGTGGGATCCAGCTGATCATGCATGCCACCTTGCCCACCTCCAGCGTATCCTCTCAAGGTGCCTGTGATATCAATATTCATTGTAGCCCCCCCTAAACCTGGTATGTATTGTTCTTCGCCGCTACTGCCATGGAGTCCTGGTCCACCAGCACCCCCCCCACCAGCCCCTGGGTCTCCCCCATCGAGGCCACCCTGTCCACCTACATTTCCAAAAGATTGCGCCGTATTTTCACTGGATGCTGAGCCCCCATTTCCTCTCTCGCAACCACGGCCACCACCAGAACCACCATCGTTACCATGTTGGTGACCATTCTGGTCCGAGCAAATACCACACCATCTTTCAATTCCACCCCCAGCGCCGCCACCCTTGGCTGTAAATCCAAGGAAATTGGAATCTTGTCCGTTGTGACCACCTGTATTTCCCCAATGCTCGTTGGAGCTGGCAGGGGCCTCAGCGCCACCTGCACCAACGATGACATTTTTAGTGCCAGCGCTGATGTCAAATTGCTCTAACCATATTAATCTGCCAGCACCCCCACCCCCTGCGCCTCTGTCTCTGGGAAATGGAATAGTAGCACCCCCATCACCACCACCTGCAATGACAAGAACCTCGGCAGATTGTATGTCACCCGTGATCTGAATTTTGGTTTGGGTTGAATATCCCGTTCCATCATACCTGAACTCGTGATATGTCAAGTCACCATCAATGCCAGTTGGGGGTGGGTGCGAGATGACACCCCGGGTGTATTTCCCGATGGGACATGTTAGTTGTGCATGAATACACCGTGTGTCGATAAACATCAAGACAGACAGCCAGAGCCATGACATCAATCGTATTTGCATGTTATAGGAATGCTCGTTTATATACATGTAACCGCGTGTTTGTATCATGGATTGCCTTATAATTTGGCTACTGACAGAGTGCGTGTATGTGTCCCTGAGATTTCGAGCGGGTATATTGGCAAGAAGTGTCTGTGTTGACAGCGATATGTATCATATTATTACCCCATGAGATACGCGAGAACTATAGATGTGATAATCCTGTGTCTTGAGAATTGCCACGCAAACTTTTGGCAGAGTGTGTGTATGTGCCCTTGGAATTTCGAGAATGTTTGAATCAAGTGTTTATGTTTTTTGCAACTTTTGTTTTTTGCAACTTTGTGTTCAGGAATCCCAACAGCCCTAGCAGGCCCCTGTGAAGGCCCTGGTGCGCTCTCCTCCAGTGCGAACATATTGGCAAGAAGTGTCTACATTGGCAGATATATGTACCACAACATATACTCAATAATTACAGATTCTTTCTGTTTCGAGATATACCACCCCAACTTCTGGTAGAGTGTTTGAATGTGTCTTGTGTTTCTTGCAACTTTGTGTGCAGGGCCCCTGTAAGGCCCTAGTGGGCCCTCTGGGTGGGTAAATTGGCAAACAGGCCGGAAAAAATGCGAACAGAAGCTTGTTTGGCCTGCCCAGGCGTTCCATTGTGTGCAGAAGGAATTAGCCAAGACAGAATATGCTGGAGAACATGGCAAAATGAATGTATGCTGCAACTCAGACCTATTCCCCCAGAGAGGCCCTTTGGGGGTGGGGTCCACTCCAAATACAATTTCGCTATGGGGGCCCTCTGAGGGGGTCCAATCCGCCTGTTACCAAAACAGTACATACTGGAGAGCATGGCAAATCGTTGTCTATACAAACCATGCGCATGCATTATTCAGAATAGACCTATCCCCCGCATAGCAGCCCCTTGGGCCCTATGAGGCCCTATGGCCCCACCCCCCTCTATAGCTATTTGGGAAATTGGCCCCACCCCTCTACAGCCTGCCATACAGACACGTCAGCCACCTGAGCGGTGAAGGTATCAATGTAACTTTCCTGCACCCTCATGAGCCCCAACTTAGCGCAATGTGTTGTATTAATTGGAATCAGGTTGATCTAACCTATATAATTTGCAACCTATCTTTTGTGATACTCTGTCCACATTACTCCACTCTGTCCTCGCCTCTTCCTTTCCGTCGCGACAAGATTTCTCGAAAAGGGCGAGTTTTCCAATCACTTGTGTGGAGTGGTTTTATAACAAAGATGTTTGAGGTGTAGTAAAATCCTGAGAATTCGAAGGAAATTTGAGGTGTAGTAAAATCCTGAGAATTCGAAGGAAAAATCCTACGAAGTCGACTTTCTTAAGGAATCAAGATGACTCTACGATGGACCTAACAGAACTGGCTGTCGCGATGGGGTCCCTTCTCTTTCCAGATCAATAGTCACAGACAACGGGGAAGCCACGATTCACCTGGAAACATTGACCTGGACATCTTTGGACGTGACCTTAAAATGTCACGAACCAAGGACGTACATACGATCGTGAAGAGAGCACTTTCAACAAACGCTTCACAAGAATGCCTCTCACGCTCCAATTGGTAGAGGATCGACGCAGATTGCAGCA
>Ga0209491_10010912_pt1 | contig 10804 bp, 12 predicted proteins | sample BON02_FD_187213 | JGI IMG/M metagenome (GOLD analysis project Ga0209491, IMG submission 187213) | Freshwater microbial communities from Lake Bonney liftoff mats and glacier meltwater in Antarctica - BON-02 (SPAdes) (version 2) | ecosystem: Environmental > Aquatic > Freshwater > Ice > Glacier...
TCCAGTTGAGGTGCATCTGTTTAGCCTTCTCCTTAGGCACGTTAGGCTGTGAGGGTTCGGGCTGAGGGGCAGGAAAAGGCTCTGAGAAAACAGAAGATTCAGGGTCAGCTGGCCTCGCAGGGAAACGTTGCGCGCACTGCAACTCCAACATCTCTATCGACCGCTTCAGACTGATGTGCGCGAGTGCCCCCTCGTGCTTGTCCCAACGACTGAAAGAGGCGACAATTTGACTTTTTTTTTAAATCGGTGCGAAATACACTTTATTTTTTAGTTGTATATGTTCGCCCATTCAGGACGGGGAGAGCTCAAGGTAGGAGAACATGTAGAAGGTCTGTAGAAGGCGGCATTTGATGAATCCGGCGGCACATCTGCTGCCTTGTGTTATCGACAGATCCGCCGCATTAGCGGGTCCAGGCGAAAGCAAATCAGCGTCGGCGGTGGACAGACAGGCAGCAGCACAAAAGCCAGAATTTCAGCCGATCACCACACTTCGTTTCAGCCAGTACTAGTCACTGATGTTGATTAGGGTGCGATATTCAACAAAAAAACGGGTAAAGTGCCTCGGGTTTGGCCAGGGAAGCGTACCAACGGTGTGCATGGAGAATTGCTGTGGTGTGGAACATAGTAAGATTCCGTGAGTCTGCACGAGGTGGCCCAACACGGGGGCGCGCAGCGGCGGAGCGCTTTAGCGTGCAGCTGCTGTGCTCCCACTTGATCGGACCATTGAACTGATGATTTAGAAAATGGTATTGTGGCGTCATGATAATAAGTGCAAATGGTAGCTGAAAAGGGTGCCGGCGCGCAAATCGCGTCAAAGGGTTACGCATCACACGTAAAGCTGGCCAAAAAAACGTACAGTCGCAGATCTCGCAGATTTTGCTTGTTTTGGGCTCTGCGTGGATGTGTAACTTGGCGTGTGTGAACCGCGGAGTCGGGGTATTTTGTAGCCTCGGTGCAGGGTGCTGACGGGGTGAGATGTGTGTGCATTGATGTGGCAACAGCACGGCGGAGGAGGCGGAGGGGGGGGCAGCGCGTACAGCAGCACAATCGCAGCACACGAATATTATGGTTGAACAAGAGGGCAGCTCAGGGGCGAGCGCGAGCGCGGCCGATGCCGGTGCAACAGGCAAGGAGGTCGAGAGTGCTAGGACGACGATGAAGAACGACGACGAACAAGATACCGACACAGGCGGTAAGAAAGGCAAGGAAGCCAAGGCGCACGGCACACCCAAGGCCAAGGTGAGCCGACGATATCACGGGCATGACCGTATTGCAATCATATTGCATGCGTGCCAGTGTTGCCAGAGTGAAGGCTTCCAGCCATCTGTGAAACATCCCCGTGCACAAAGTGAAAGGGAGACAGTGAGGAGGCAGACTGTACCCAGGAAGACTGGTTGACGCGGGTTTCGGGTCTTGGCAGGGCACGGGTCAAGGTGACGACGACTCGGCCGTCGGCTCCAGGTCAAAAGACGTCGAGGCCCAGGACGCACACGAGGACGAGGACGAGGAGATCCAGGAGGAAGAAAAAAAGGAGGACGGAGATGACGGGGAGAGAAAGGATAGAGACGATGATGGGGAGAGGAAGGACGATGATGGGGAGAGGAAGGATAGGGACCGGCACCGTCACAGCGAGCTCATCAAGCTCGGTGCAGCAGGCGCAGGCAAAAGCGGCAAGATCGGCGTGTGGGGTGTCTACAAGCCAGCGCGGCCTATTCTGACGGAAGGCGACAATCGGTGCAGCATTCCTGCGCGCCTCCTCAACGCCGAGCTCACGTGCCCCATCTGCCTCTCGATCGTGCGCTCGACACACACCTTCATGGAATGCCTCCACCGCTTTTGCCAGGAGTGCATCGAAAAGTATCTGCGGCTCGGGCAGAAAGAGTGTCCCAAGTGCCGGGTCAAGGTGTCGTCGCGACGCGCTCTTCGTGCCGACCCGGCCTTTGATAAGCTCATTCAGCGCTTCTATCCTGACATTGATGCGTATGAGGAGAAGGAGGAGGAGTTCATCTGGCGTGTCAATGCCGAGAGCCACTCGGAAGCCATGGCTGCAGCAGTCCAAGAGGGCCTCCAGCGCCAGGCCACCGCTGCCGCTGGAACTGGTGCGCGTGCCAACTCGGCGTCAGCAGCCATTGCAGCGTCCATGGCCGGCAACATTGCGCAGGCTAAGCGCGCCCAGGCCCAACGTGCTGGTGCTATCCCACTCGAAACTCCAACATACCCCATCCTTCTCTTTTAATCCCCCCCCTAAACCCCCGAATCCACGCCACACCACGCCCCTGCGTTTGTTGCTCGTCTAGAGTCGGATGATGATGTGCCTTTGTTCAGGGTGGCTTTGTTGCCCGTGTTGAGTGTGCCTTTGTTGCTCGTCGCTCGTCGCTCGTCGCATGGCTACTGTGTTTTGTTGCCTATCTTTGCTTTTGTGGGCACTGTGTGTGGTGTGCCCGTCTTTGGGTGGTATGCCACCGTCGCTGTGCAGCGGCCTCCCGTAGCGCGTCTAGACATAGCGCGTCAGCACGCGGCTGCCCTCGACGCCGTGACCGAGTCACTAGTCCTTGAATCAGACGGTGGGACTTGAGTGTAAAGCCCTTGAAAGTGGCCATTCTTTGCGCGAGCATGCTTTGCCGGCCCTGCACAGGCACCTTCCCCCCTTTTGGGCAAGTAGCGCTTGGGCGTTGCACGCGCGGCTGAGAGCTCTTTTGCTATGGGATGCACAAGCATAGAGGGTAGTAAAACACCCCTGTGCTACTCCCTTGCTGTGGTGTGGTGTGACGGGTGTGGTATGCAAGGCGTGCGATACTCCCTTGGCAATGCACACACACACACACACACGCACACAAGGCGTGCGATACTCCCTTGGCAATGCATGCACAAGCAGGCAGGCCTGTCAACCACACAGCCCTGTCATACTCTCTTGCTGTTGAGCAAGTAAGGCCTAATCCTTGACACTTGTGCCATCATGAGTACGGTATGTGCATCTCAGGCACGAGTATCATAGGTGATACTCCCTTGCTGTCGATGCAATAAGGCCTAAACCTTGACAACCGAGTGAGCATGCCGCGCTGGCTTCTCTGTCGGTCGAATGAGGCCAAGGGACTCTTGTCGCCTCTTGCTGTCGCTCTCGCTCTCGCTCTCGCTCTCGCTCTCGCTCTCGCTCTGTCTCTCGCTCTGTCTCTCGCTCTGTCTCTCGCTCTCGCTCTCGCTTGCATCATGCGTATCGAAGCTGCAAGTGATAGTCAAAAGTAGTCACCGTGAGTATGGTATGTGCATCTAAGACATGAGTATGATATGTGCATGTGAGACACGAGTATCATGTGTGCATGCAACACATGCGATATCCGTATGCCTATCTGTCCACTTGCAGCTTGGCCTCCACTTGCACCTTGCAGGCCGGGGGGCTCTTGACGACACCAACTAGAATCCCTATGCATATTGTTTTGCAGCTTCCAATGGGCCCTTGACGGCACCAATCACACACGCTTATCTTGCTGCCCCCCTTTTGCTCATCATCATGCTCCCTCTCTCCCTCTCTGCCCCCTTCTCTCCCACACCCTCATCTTGATGCCTCTTCCCCTCCCTCTCTCCCTCGCACGCCCCCCCCTCCCTGGTGACGTGTGGTGGTGGTGTGGTGATGCAGAAGCGCGCAAGAAAGACAAGGCGGCAGCAGGTGGGGGTGGAGGCTCCGCGTCGGGCAAGGGCATGCCCAAGGGCGATTGCGGTGTGTCAGTCACCGCCCTCAAACGCCCACCGCCTGTTCTGCCTCCTTCTGCCGTGCCCAAGCCTAAGGTGTGTTGCTTGTGTGGTGCTGCGATGTGTTGCTTGCTGGCGGCACTGGACCTTACGTCACTTGACCTCGCTTTCTGTGTGCTTGTATTGCGGCGACTCCTGTGGTTCTTGTGTGCCTCTATTGGGGTGAGGTTGTAGTCGTCTGCTTCCTGCGTGCTGCCGGGAGAGTCTCGAGAACAAACCGCCCCTGCGGATACTAGTTTAGGACATTTCCGTGAGGTTGTAGTCGTCTGCTTCCTGCGTGCTGCCGGGAGAGTCTCGAGAACAAACCGCCCCTGCGGATACTAGTTTAGGACATTTCGATACTAGTTTAGGACATCTCCCAAAACCCGCGCCTCTAGAATACAAACCCCTCCCGGCTCGGAGGATGCTAGTTTAAGTCATTTCCCAAAAGCACTGCATCGCTCCTGTTCTAGCTAGCCAGAGTCTCCGGAATAGCCCTTTCCCTTCAAGTTGGCTGTTTCCTACAAATACCGCTTTCCTCCTGTTGCAGCTGTGCAACTTGGAACAGGGGTGAACCGCTGATTTTGTGGATTGCCATTTTGGGAATTTCCGCAATATTTTGGGCGCGCATTTGTGGTCACCAAGATTGTTATGGCTATTTTTTTGTTTTGGTGGAGGCGCACTTGTGAATGTGGGACAGGGAAAGGGGGTGCGGCGGCGAGAGAGAGTTAGACATAGTTAGACATAGGTATGGCGAGTCGTTACACATACTTTGACATAGTTATCGAGAGTCAGAGAGTCGGACATATTCTCTTGGTGTCTCAGCCTTACGCCACCGGTTACCATCAGCCTTGTACTGTTTTTACTTTTTGGCTTTATTTCTTGGGCCCTCTCCGACCTGCCTCCTGCCTTTCGTGTGGAAGGAATCGCCCCGACACGTTCTTGTTGATTCCAGATCCTCCCCCCCCCTCTTTTGTTTGGGCGTTCCAACCTGAGTTTTTTGGGGATGCGATTTGCACGATATTTTGGACTCGATATTTTCGGTCGCCAAAAATTTCCACAAAAGATCGTGTCCAAAACGATGTGACACGGCAAGAGTGGCGTGCCTGAATTGAGGTAACTCGAAATAGATGGTGAGCAGCGGGGTTGCCTGGAGACTTGTCCCTCGCTCACACACATGACCCACTGTCACATATGCACATTACCCATTGTCACACATGCACATGACAGCGGATTGCAGCCAAGGTGGGCGTGGGCGGTGTTGCGTCGGGCATGGCTGCCTCATCTCGGGCCGACCCTTGCTCTGACAGTGAGTTTTGTCCTGTTGTGTTGCTTCGCTTCCTTCTCTCTATTTTAACATTTGTGTTGCGAGTTGTTGCAGCACCGTTGGTATGAGGCACCAGACTCGCTGCGCCCCGCTATCTGCTGTCTCACACTCTCCTCTGTCTCTCTCTCTCCTCACCTTGTCTTGTTGCGTCCGTGCGGCATGACACGCACACGGCACGGGTAAGGGCTGCTTGCACGACTGTGCTGCCTTGGCGGCCTGTAGCAACTGTCAAGGCGCTTGTGGTGAAGTAGTTGGTGTCAAAGGGCGTGCCCCTAGCAAGTGTCAAAGGTCTTGCCTCAGTGCTACCTCATTGCTACACCCATGCCATTTGTCACGGAGTATGGAGAGAGAGAGTCCGTATGCCTATCCCCCTTGATTCGCCAACAACCTTGTAAATCACGTGACACCACCTCTATTCCATGTGCCAATAACGATTGATTTGACACATGTGTCGTGCGTGGTCTCGTCTTGCTATGCATACCTAGATATATCCGTATGCCTATCGACTGCGAGCGTGCGACCACTTGTCAAGGCCCGGGAGGTGCATGGCGCACGCTGCGGCTGCTGCACGTTGCCTTGCCTTGCCGTGCCCTTTGCACCCACCTTACTTTGGCATGGCTACATTGGTGTGGGTAGCCGTGGCGACGGTGGTGTGGCCTAATCATCTGCCCGAAGCTCCGAGTGGTGGAGGCACACGGATATACCTGTGAGGCATGCCACTTTGGGCACATACGTAAGGCGTCTGCAGAGTAGCAGATGGCTCGTCTGGTGTGGGGCAATCATGCACGCGTCGTCTCCATGATGCATGGTGTAGCGTGTGCTTCTTGGACTGGTCTTGTGCTGTCTCTGTAGCATGTAGGGTAGACTGCCGCCGTCGTCTTGTCCTGTTTCTGTCGACTCCTGTCTCTGCCGCCGTCCTGTCTCTGCCGCCGTCCTGTCGCTGTCTCATCTAGCGGATAGCACATATAAGGAAGGCGCCGCCTCCCTCTACGTGTGTGTGTATGTGTGTGTGTGCGCGCGCTCATAGATAGCACATATAAGGAAGGCGCCGCCTCCCTCTACCCTCTAGCCCATACGGCACACAACCATGGCTTCGTGGCGGCAATAGGGCAGACGTGCGCTGCAGACTGTTGCTTCTACACATGCTCTGACACCAGCTCTCACTGCGCAAATGGCAAGCAGATGTGCGAGAGGCAGAGTGGGTGGAGCAAGCGCCAGAGGTGGAGGAGGATGAGGACCTTGACGACCTTGACCTCTACCCTGACTACTACCAAGATGGTCACCTTCATTCTTGCCCATCCCTTGTCTTGCCTCGAAGTTGTCTTTGTCAATTCCTTTCTTCCGCATGCCTCCTCTTGCCGTTGCTTCCACTTGCTGCACTGGGTCTGGCGGATTCCAGTTGCATCAACTTGCTCGTCTTGTTGTGCCTGCCTGCGTCGCGCTTGCTTGTGGTGGGGTGTGTGGGCGCGGCATGCACGCAGGCCATGTCCAGGAATGGCGTGCTGCTCATCAAGGAAAGCCATCGACAGAATGGCATCCAAAGAAGAATGGCATCCAAAGAAGAATGGCATCCAAAGAAATGCACTTGCATGCTTGATGCACCATGCTTCATTGAGTTGCAGTCACACTCGGCAACATGACATGACGCAATGATTGCAGGCATGTCGCCGCCAGTCACGCCGCCGGCACCTCCCGCCATCATGTCCCAGGTCTCATCGCTTTCTGTCTGTGCTTCACTTGTCTATGTCTCTAACTCACCTCCCGGTGTCAAGTCTGACGACCAGACGTGCGTGCCTTGGGCGGTGCGGCAACATGGATTGGTGCTGATGCGTTGCCGAGAAAGAAGCCAACTGGACGCTTGGCCTGTTTCGGCGTGTTGTGTATGGACTTGATGTGTGTCGTGGGTTATGGCGTATGGATGCGCTTCTTCTCTCTAGTCGCTTGCATCTGCAGGCTTCAGTCGTTTGCCTTGCAGATTCACGACTGCCTACCTGCGGGTGGTGCAGTGGCAGTGTGTTGGGTGTAGTGGTGTCTCTACTCCTGCCTCTATCGAGTGCAGCACTTTTGCTTGACTGTTGCCTGCATGCTGTCTTTCCGTTACTCTTGCCCCCGCTTGTTGCCTTGCTCCATGTCTGAGGAGTGTGAGCATGTGTCAAGAGAGAAGAAAGACCTGGCATGCTATGTATGCGAGAGAGATAGAGAGATATAAAGGTAGGTAGATTGATGGATAGATCAATGTTATAAACACATCTATATACCTACAATCCGTTCATGTACGCATGTATGTATGGTATGTAAATACACAAACTCATGTATATGCACACATGTATATACATGGGTTCCGGGCCATTTTACACATCCGTATGAGCGCCAATTTAATCAAATGCGCGTGTGCCGTGCGATCAAGACACACACAGGACGACAGACTCTTGACACGACACATGCCACACAAGACACTCACTGCATCACAGACTCTGCACTTTAGACGTGTGACATGGCACACAAGGCGACACATGCCACACAAGACACTCACTCGACCACGCATCAAGACACTCACTCGACCACGCATCTAACAACAGCACCCGAAGATGGTGGAGTTCCGCCTCAAACCGCACCCGCGCGAACACGAGCTAGGTGGGTTGGACAAGGACTACATGTGCTCTCTTGAGTCCTGCCCCATTCTCGTCCTCAAGAAGTTCCTTGCCCATCGCCTCAAATTGGTCTGATCCCTTACCTCTCTTGATTGCTTACCTCTCCTCCGCAGGGCCTTGCTATTAGTCATCCTTTGGCTATTCCCTTAGCTAATCCTTCAGATCCGAGGCACGCGTTGCGTGCCACAAATCTCGGACTTGTTTAATCATGGGCTTGTCTTAGGCATGTCTTGATACACACTCACTGTGTTGCACTGTGTTGCAGTGTGTGTCTTGATACACAATCCCATCTCGCCTTTCAAGATGCGCATTGTCACAGCAGATGCGCATTGTCACAGCAGATGCCCATTGTCACAGCAGATGCGCATTGTCACATGTCACAGACAGGTGTGAGGTAGGTCTTTTACTGACAATCAGCATGACTGGGTTGCTGCAAGGTGCATGACTGGGTTGCTGCCACCCTGTGCGCCTAGCCTCGAGAGCAAACACGGCACAACATGTCCATACACGCCTAGGCTGGAGAGCACACACGGCACACCTGCTCAAGAGTAAGGCAAGGAGGTGGAGGCAGAAAGTGGACTAGAGGCAGATAGAGATGGACTCGAGGTAGATAGAGATGGTGTAGAGGCAGATAGAGGACTCGAGGCAGATAGAGATGGTGTAGAGGCAGATAGAGATGGTGTAGACTCGAGGCAGATAGAGGACTCGAGGCAGATAGAGGACTCGAGGCAGATAGAGATGGTGTAGAGGCAGATAGAGATGGTGTAGAGGCAGATAGAGATGGTGTAGAGTAGTGCATGTCTTGCAGGCATGTCGTGTCGCACATGCAAGAGTTCCTTGCAGGCATGTCGTGTCGCACATGTCGTGTCGCACATGCAAGAGCTGTCGTGTCGCACATGCAAGAGCCATCTCTTGCAGGCAGAGAGTCCATCGAGAGTCCATCGCTTGCTCTTTCTCTCTTGCGAGAGTCCATCTCTTGCTCTTTCTCTCTTGCTCTCACTTTCTTGCTCTCTCTTTCTTGTTGCGCCCTCTTTCTCTCTTGTTGCGCGATGGTGGCGGGAGTTGAGAGATGGTGCTCCTGTTGGCGAGTCGAGAGAATCTTGTCCTTTCCTCCACCTTTCCTCCAACTTTGCTCCTCCTGTGTGCTTTAGTGGAGGTGTAGGCAGATGATTCAGGCAGATGCTTCAAATCTGACACGCTGTGCTGCATGTGGGGGCCGATGGCAGGAAGACTGGCGGGTTTTAGATCTCCTTGTCAACACTCAAGAGCAAGAAAACGCTGTGATTCCCAATGATCTCACGCTTGGTGCGTCATCAAGTTTGTAATCTCAATATGTCTTGTTATTCATCATGTCTTGTTGTCTTGTTATTGTGTCGTCTTATCTCATGATTTCTGTTCATCTCATGTGCACTGTTGCATGTGGCGTCACTTGGAGGCGACTAGAGTCATGACTCTCGCTTATTTACCCCTGGTCTTTGATCTCACGTCCATATGCTATCACGTCGATACGCTATCACGTTGATGTGCGTCATGCGTCATGCCTGCTGTGACACCAACCGTGGTACTCAGCGCAAGGTGTGTGTTTGTTATGATGGGAAGTGCCCAAACCGTCATGCATGACCTTAAGGACCTTAAGAACATTAAGGACCTTAAGGACCTTAAGGACCTGACTCTGTCATATGTGCCGGGGACCTTACTGTTTGATGCCTGTGACGTGACACACGTGTGACGTGACACAACAGGAACGGTGGTTCGGATGATATGGAGTCGGAAGGGAGAGCTCAAACTCCTCTTCAGGAGAGCCCCAAGAGGGGTTGAGGCAAGACACAGAGCTCTTGAGGAGCCGAGTCGAGAGGTACCCTCTGGTGTTACACCACCCTGACGCCCCAAAGCATCTCACGGACCACACACCCTGGCATAAACGGCTCGAAACTTTATGCTTGCCAGCTAACTGCCAGCTACCTGTTTGCAAGGAAGAGCTAAACTTGCGCATTCTTGCAATTCTGCTGCACAAAAACTGATTCGCACCCCAGGATGAAAATGATTTTTATAAAAATTACTCACGTTGATTCTCAATGTTGCGAGACTAGGCGAGTTGTAAGTTGTTGTTCTTCTATACTGGTTTAGTGCACCGCTGGGTGTGTGTGGAGTTCTAGTTCTGTGTGTGGAGTTGTAAGTTGTTGTTGTTGTATACTGGTTTAGTGCACCGCTGGGATACGATGACTGTGACTGTGCCAATCTTACAACCATTGAACGTGGTTTCGTCACAGCGATGACTCGAAGGCGAAGAGATCATTGTGTTAAGACCAACCTGCAAGGGGGATGGACACCAGGATCCACAAGGATGCCACCCAAGAAACCGAATGCTACCATGTCACGGCCGGAGTAATTACAGGGAAAGTCAAGATCTAAACGTGGTGGCGTAAACTGCAAGGGTTGCAGTCTCCAGTGGGGAGAGAGTCTCCCGACCCAAGAAATTGGTGCAACTGAAGACGGATGACGTGGGAACCACGGCAGAAGAAGGCGGGCCCATTCCAGGGAAAGTCTAGACCTAAACGCGGTGCCGTAAACTGCAAGAGCAGAGACTAGAGAGTCGAGAAGATGGCGAATATCGGCATTGTATTTTGAGAGAGTGCCTCTTCGTTTATGTGGAACACAATAATAAATCAGAAAGGGGTCTTTGGGGACGTGACGTCTGATTCGTGACTGAAGTTGTTCAATAACTTTCCGCGCTACCTGCACCTACCTGCACCTACCTGCAACCACACTTCGCTCCCACCTCCTCCCCGCCCACACCCTTGCACCTCATAGCCATCACTATTTTGGCTATAAACAGCCTATCCCAGGCGCGCTACCGGGCTTCGTCTCGGCAGCCGCTAAGGATACAGTGACCCTCCACATCCACACAAACAACTTTATTAACACCCGCCAACACCCAACCCCCACACCCCTTAGCAAAGTATACAAAAGTGCCTTGGTTGTACAAGAGAAGTGCAAGCACTGCTGGCACTGCTCAGTAGTACTTACATCTGGTTTCATGCACGACTGTTAAGTCAAACCCAGTAATACCACTTGTTGCATTCTTAGTGTCATTTAAGAT
>Ga0209491_10010918_pt1 | contig 10797 bp, 8 predicted proteins | sample BON02_FD_187213 | JGI IMG/M metagenome (GOLD analysis project Ga0209491, IMG submission 187213) | Freshwater microbial communities from Lake Bonney liftoff mats and glacier meltwater in Antarctica - BON-02 (SPAdes) (version 2) | ecosystem: Environmental > Aquatic > Freshwater > Ice > Glacier...
TATATATATATATACATATGCATAGATAGATAGATCGGGTTAGCTCGACAGAGCCGTTGAGGCCGATTCCCTGATCGCAGTTCTCTGGCACGTTTCTCGCTTCGCCAATTGACTTTTTATTACTCTTATAATTTAGTCTGGAACGGTTAAGAGAATTCGACCGTCACGGGCAGTCGAATGACAAAATGCCAACAAGTGCCAGAGAACCGCGATCAGGGAATCGGGCGCAACGGCACTGTAAAAAACGGAATCGTTGCTGTGTTCATAAGGCTGAAGCGGGCGTGGGCGGACACCGTACGTGTTGAATGCGCGGAGCGAAGAATACAATACGGTATTTAATTTATATTTAGCCTGTTTGGGCGGCGGGGCGGCACTTAAGGCGGCCATAGGGTCGCGGCGTCGCCCCCCCCCCCCCCCGAGCACCTAGCTATTTTCAAGGGAGTCCTCCTTAGGCTCCCAAAGCCACTCTCGGATCAGTTCCCTGTGCGTGTGTGCGTGTGTCCCCTTTGTATATAAACCGTCTGTGAATACACTAGCCTCCACGATGCTGTGTGCGCCTACGTGATTCGACTTCGAGTTTCCTAGAATCAAAACGACGAAACTCGAAGTCGAAACTCGCTCAGATAGAGCAAAGCGGGTTAACCCAGGGCACCTTTAAAGGTGCCCTCCTGCAGCTACTAATAAACCGCTGTAGGTAAGTTCGCTTTGCTCATGTACATGAGCGGGTATCGACTAAGAGTTTCGGGTTAACCCGAGGATTAGAGGAAACTCGAAGTCGAATTTCTTAGGCGCACAGGGCACCTTTACCGTTAAGGGGTTAACCCGAACAGGTTAATGGCTAACCCCTCTGTGTGGAGTGTATGCTCGCGGACAAGCCCGTACAAGGCGTGCTAAACGAATGCGTTGTGCATGCTAGGTGCTGTCGCGGCTCATTCTTAGTCCCCCAAGCCTGTGACACTTCGTGACGCAGGGTTTGCTGCCCTCTGTGTCTGTGCTGGGATGTGGCTTCTCCTTGCCCGTGTGTGGCTTTGTGAGGCCTTTGATTGATTGATTGATTGGGCAAGCCCGTGGTGCGTCACGGCTGTCACCGGCTATAGGGATTAACCTGAGTATATATGATATAGTAAATATCCATATAGCCCACTAACAAGCAGACACATATTATGGTATACGACTGTATATGTGATACTATACATATTGGATGCAGTAAGTATCTATATAGCGCACTAACAAACAGACACATATTGTGGCATACAGATATGTATATGTGACGTCACAGCAGCCGCCGGATATAGCCGTTCACGCGTGTACGCGCGTGTGCTAGTTGCTAGTTGGTGCCGCCGAATCTTTACATACAAACATGCATAGCCATGCACGGCTGCTGTCCCGGCGTCGGTTGTTGAACGCGTGTACGCGCGTGTACTGGTTGCTGGTTGATGCCGCCGAATATTTACTTACATACATACATATAGCCGTGCACGGCTGTTATCCCGATTCCAGCGTCGGCTGTTGACCCCCCCCGACGGTATTAGACCGCGCCCAGACTAGGGGCCTGCTCAGACTGGGAGCCAGCGCAGACTAGGCGCACCACCTACTCAGACTATAGGAGTAGGAGACAGCGCAGACCAGGCGCATCCCCTGATACTCGACCGACCTGTCAATCAATCAATCAAAGGTCCTCACAAAGCCACACACGGGCCGAGGAGAAGCCACATCCCAGCACCACCACAGGGGGGGCAAACCCTGCATCACAAAGTGAAGCAGGCTTGGGGGGCTATGAGCGAGTTGCGACAGCACTAGCTGTGTTCGTTCCGTGTTGTTGTGTGTGGTGTTTGCGACGCGCCGGTGCTCCGGCGTGGCGCACCGTGTCATGGTGTGTGGTCTTTGCGACGCGCCGATGCTCTGGCGTCTGGCGTGGCGCCGCGGGCCTGTGTCAACCTGTGTGCGCGTGTACGCGCGTGTGTACTTGTGCCGCCGAATATTTACACAGTCATTCACATTATATAGATGCCTACCCCGGACCATCTCTGACTTGAATTCATAAAGCCCATACAGCTCGAGCTCGGGTTTACCCGAACATTTACACAATATACATAATACATATGATCTAGATACCTACCTGCTATAACGGGATGGGGTAGCACACACTGCGGATGGGTCTAGAGTTGGTACTTACAGCCCCCCGACCCCCGAGCCTGCCGCCTGTCCCCGAGCCTGCCGCCTGTCTGTGTGTCGCTTCGCGACGCAGGGTTTGCTACGCTTGAGGTGGCGCGCTGGGATCGGCTTCTTCTTGCCCGTATGTGGTTGTGGCTTTGTGAGGATTTTGATTTGATTTTAAAAATTTTCATTGTTTCATCTGGCTGGGTTGCGTTTTGGCCTTATTTGCACGATATTCCCTATCACCAATATTGTATATGGTGTATGGCATACAAACGGAGGGTTGGGGGATGAGGACGATGAGGAGGTCGTATATTGCGCAATGGTCGTGCAACGGTATATTGATATTGCAAAAGTATGGGCTTTTTGCAGGTGGGAGGGCAGTGAACGGATGATGGACTCCCCCACCAAAAATCTTTAGCGTGGAACAATGTCTTGTAAAGGCCAAGTTGCGTTGTGCGTTGTGCTGGGTTAGTTAATTAACCCGCACAAACCGCACTAATGACTTCGGGGTTATATAATTATAAACCAACCCCCCGATATGAACCTCGGGTTAAAACTAAAACCCGTTATAACCCCTGCGTGTGAAAAGATCAACAGGTCACTCACTACGACACACACACACACACACGCGCGCGCGTGCGCGTACACATTATACACACACAAAACCTTTACTGAGTCAGTGATGTCCTCATGTGTGTGTAGTTTACTTCTCGAAACGTCGCCCTCACTGCACCCGTCACAGAATAACAATCAAACAGCAGGAGCAGCGGAACGCCCCGCAGCCGCAGCGCGCGGCCGGCGACACGCAATATAACAATAAAAATAAAGGTAAAGGCAAGGGTGGGCGCCGGGTCCGGCCGGCCAATAGCGGCCCGAGACGCACCGCTACAGAAGACAAGGGTGGCTCTAGCTAGGTAGGGTAAGAAATAACGGGACGGGCCAACCTCGTTATGTCCAACCTCGTTATGTCCGCTCGCAATTCGCTGGGTCCACTATTTAGTTCCTATCATGGGGTCGGTCATGCTTATTTCTTTTACGCTGTTCATAAGTCGGTGTCGCTTCTTCTATTAACCATTTATATTAAAAAAAATAGACGTGCTAGAACCAGTTCGCACTTCGCGTACTTTCTTTTGCTGACTTTTTTTTTTCATTCACGTGAATTCCGAACCCCTCTAGTCCGACCCAGCCAAGACCCCCGCACAAGGCAGATGGCATCTGAGAAGGAGTGCTCGGCGTGCGGCCTCGAGAAGGAACAGAACGGCTTCTTGGTACGGCAGTGGTCGCACTGCGGCGCCGAGCGGCGGTGCAGGGAGTGCATAGTCTTGCATCGTGCAGCAGAGACGGAAAGGCTGTCCTCGGAGATGGAAAGGCTGTGCTCGGGTTGCGGTGAGGCGAAGAACTGGATGGGCTTCGTGAAACGTCAGTGGACCATTGGCGACCAACGGCAGTGCATGGCTTGCCTCACTGGGCACTTTGGTACCCGGCGTGCGACAGAAAAGTCGTGCTCGGCGTGCGGCGTGGTGAAGGTCACCACCGCCTTCTCCTATAACCAGTGGCACAACGTGGGCGTCGAGCGGCGGTGCAAGGCCTGCATGTCCGGCATTCCTCTAGAGAGCAGTCCGCCGCTGCCGTCCACCAACATACAAACACAAACTCCAACACCAACGCGGGCGGGTGGTTCTTCGTCGGCCGCCTCCGCCCCGGCACCCATTCCGGCGTCTGCTGGGGACGGCGCACACAGTGGCCGCAAGCGAGGGCGCGAGCGGCTCGAGCGCGCGGATCTGCGTGATGTAACAAGGGTGCGAAGCGTGATGGCCGGCGAGATGCGAGCCGTGCGAGTGGAGATCGCATCGACGCAAGCCACGATCGGACCAGCTTCGGCGCGAGCTGCGGCGGCCGCGGCGCCCGTGGACGCGGGGGGCGTGGTTCCTACGCTCGGTGGATTGACGGCAGCTGTGGTGGAAGCGGAGGCGGAGGAGGTTGCGGCGGCGGCGAGGGCGAAATCAGCCAGGGTGGTGGCGGCTCTGGCTAAGGAAGCGGCTGCGGCGGCTGAGGAGGTGGCTGCGGCAGTCGAGGCTGTGGCGGCGGCGGCTGAGGCGGCGGCGGCCACAGCTGCGGCACGGGCCGGCGTTGCCAGGGCGGTGGCGGCACGCGCGGCTGAGGCTGGTGCGAGGGCGGCGAGCGGTTCAGCAGCTGCGGTGGGTGGCGGGTCTGCAGATAAGGAGACGGAGACGGAAGGGCCTTGTGAGGCGGGGGGCACCGGGCTTGCTTTGCGGGAGGGGCAGTCGGACGCGGCGGTCAATGGCATTTGTGGCGAGGCGAGCGGGTCTGGCGGTGGCGGGGGCAGCAACGCGCCTGCTGACTCTTCTCGCGGGACGGGGAGTGGCAGCAGCACGCCCGAGTACTACGGCTCCTCTGATGAGGAAGAAGGATAGTGTGTGTATATATTCGTCGTATGCAGGTGGCACAGCATCCAAGGGGGGGGGGGGGGGGTCACGCAATACGTTTTTTTTTTTTTTTTTTATGAAGTAAATGCAGTTATATTCACACGAAATCGTCTCTCGCTGCTCAAGATAACTTCGAAATGTTATAGTTTCAGTACTGGATATAACTCGCCGAGACCTTACTAAATAACTTGTTGTTATTGAAGTTAATGGGAAGTTTATATGCTTTGGGGGAAGCGGAAGCAAAATATCACCTACTCCTACCCCTACCCTGCTGAAAGAAACCCCGTGATCTGAGCTAGAAGAGCCCACGACGGCGACGGACGACGGGCTCTGTGCTGCAGCTGCGGCGAACGGAACACTCCGTAATAGTGTGATGCACAGTCGTCGATCCCGCGATCGCGATCCTACCTACACCTACGCCTACGCCTGACCTTAACCTACATCATACGTATGCGCTGTACGTATGTATGCACATATTCGTCGATACCAGCACACGCGCGTACACGCGCGCACAAATATTGTTAGCCCGATATCTGTGTGGTGTGTATCGAGTACACATATATATATATATTAAATATATTATATATTTATCGAACAGAGAAAGAGGGCGACCTTTTTATGCCTCTCTCTCGTGCTGTGCGTCTACTTCGCTATATGCTGCGCGGTCCATTCGCGACTCGCGGGGCCCCGCCCCCACAGTTTTCTAGTACAATGCTAGTACTAGTAAATTACATTTCCTTATATATATATACATATATGGCCACTGCCAGTCCCCTACTACACACATTTTTTTGCCGCCCCTGCCTGTGGTCAATTAGTCGGCCGCACGCACTAGACTTGCTTCTGTCACTAGACCTGCTTCTGTGGTCGTAGGCCTGTGTGCGCGCGTACGTGCGCGACGCGCGTGTGCTGGTGTCGCTGCATATATATGTGTATGTACAGATGCATTCGGCGGCACCAGCACACACGCGTACACGCGCACACAGGCCCGCGGCGCCACGCCAGAGCTCCGGCGTGTCACAGACACCACATCCCACGGCTTGTCCGCAGGCAGGCATTATTCCACACAGACCACCATAGGTAGCCCTGGTCTGTGTGGTCGACCAAAGGGGGGAGGGGGGGGGGGGGAGCAGCAAGATTTTTTAGGACTAGAGCCAGCCGCCAGGTGCCAGGTTGGGTTTGTAGGTTAGGTTTAGTTGATTTGGGGTTTGGGTTTGATTGACGGCTAGGTCTGTGCCTAGGTTCACTCGCTACAGGGGAGGGGGAGGGGGGGGAGGAGGAAAGGAGGGGAAGGTTATACTATTATATATATATGCACACATACAAGCCTGTGCACAGAAGGCCCGGCCGATGAGATGGCTGCGCATGCTCCGCTGAAGCTTGCGCACCAGATGCACAACATAAACATAGACCAATAAGTAACAAACATAATAACAATAACGAAACGTCCTACACTGGATTTATCTAGATTAAACATGTTAATCGTAATCTCAATCCTGATCCTAATTACATAATAATACTGGTAATGCCATTCTAATGAGACTAGCAGCATAATTGTATTGTTATTAGTAGTAGTCGTAGTAGAAGCAGCACATCAGCAGTCGTCGTCTTCGTCGTTGTCGTATTGGTGATGGTGGTGGTGGTAGTAGTGGCAGCAGTAACAGTAGTCGCAGTAGTGAGTAGTAGTAGTAGTGAGTAGAAGCAGTAGTAGCAGTAGCGGCAGTAGCGGCAGTGAGTAGTAGTAGTAGTAGTAGTAGTAGTAGTAGTAGTAGTAGTAGTGAGAGTGAGTAGTAGTCGTAGTGAGTAGTAATAGTAGTAAAATTAGTAGGACTAGAAGTAGCACGGATCGTGTAGTTGCATTTCCCGTTTACTCCCCAACACTGCCCTATTTCCCTTTCTGATTCGAAAATACCGCCATGGGGGATGGCCAGGAGGCAACTAGCCCCGACTCTCTCAAAGACGCCACGACTCTCGAAATAAGTCGGATATATGGTCCAACTCACGAATGAACTATAATTACAACGAACGACACTGGCTAATGAACTACAATGACAACCAATGAACACGGCAACGATTTCATTGTTTACAGTGCCGTTGAGAAAGATTCCCTGATCGCAATTCTCTGGCACTTTTTGTCATTTTCGTCATTCGGCTGCCTATAACGGTCGAATTCTCTTAATCGTTCCAGGCTGAATTATTAGGCTGATAACAAATCAAATGGCGAAGCAAGAAAAGTACCAGAGAACCGCGATTAGGGAATCGGGTTCAACAGCTCTGTAAAAAAACGTAATCGTTGCCGTGTTCATTCATCCGGCAAAACTAGCGCGTCTCTCCATCTGGATGGCGCTATACACACAATTAAAAAGATCTGGCATTAGCAAAGCGTTCGCCCTAACTTGGTACCGTGCTTTAACTTGGTACCGTGTTCCCTGGAGCCCCCCGGCCACGCATTTCGAGCCCTCGAAAGCTGTCGGCACGCGGGGGAGGGGCTCCCTTGCTGCCTGGTAACGAGTAGCGGGACGTCCAGCGCAGCAAACGGTCGTGCTGGCGAAGAGTACCTAGTTAGGGCACGGTACCAAGTTAGGGCGAACGCTTTGCTACTATTAGTTAAAATAGTTCTCATCCGCCACTATTGCGCCCATCAGGGTGAAGGCCGAGCCTTCGCCTCCAACACCAAAACCCGCACTGCTCCCCCCGCCTACATCGCCCCGGCCCTTGCCGCCGCCTTCGCCCCCGCCACCGGGGCCATCCCCTCCGCCACCATCACCGCCGCCACCCTCGCCGCCGCCGCCCTTGCCGCCGCCGCCGCTGCCACCGCCCTCGTAGGAGGAGGCGGTGTTGTGAGAAGAGAAGGCGGGGGTAGAGAAGGCGGCGGCGGTGGAGGGGGCGGTAGTGGTGGAGTTGGTGGTAAAGGAGAAGGAGGCAGCGGCGGAGGAGGAGGCAGTACTCCCGCCCTCGCTCCCTCTGCCTCCATTGCCGCGGCCTTCGCCGCCGCCCCGCCTTCCGCCCCCTCCTCTACCCCAGCCTTCTCTTCCGACACCACCGCCTCCTCTTATGGAGACAGCGGCGGCAGGGTCGGTTCTTCGGGCTAACCCGCCTCCATCGCACCGGCCCTCGCCATCGCCTCGTATTTCCCCCCCTCCTCTATCCCCGCCTGCACTTCCGACAACACCGCCTCCTCTCATGGAGACGGCGGTGGAAGGGTCGGCGGCGGTGCCGAGGGGGGCACCCTCGCCGCCGCCTCCATCTCCGCCGCCTCCGTCTCCGCTGCCCCCGTCTCCGCCGCCTCCATCTCCGCCACCGCCCATGCCGCCGCCCCCCACGGCACCACTGCCCACGCCAACGCCGCCCACGCTGCCCGCGGTGGCGTGGGGGGCGGTGGCGTGAGAATCGGCAAGAGCAACGGCACCGTCCTCGCCGCCGTTCTCGCCACTGCAGCCGCCGCTTCCATTGCTCCCGCCCTCGCCGCCGCCCTCGCCGCCGCCGCTATCGCCGCCGCCTCCGTCTCCGCCGCCTCCATCTACGCCGCCGCCGCCCTCTCCGCCGCCTCCCACTCCGCCGCCGCCGGCACCGCCGTCCCCTTCGCCGCTGCCCTCGCCGCCGCCGCCATCGCCGCCATGTCCACCGCCGCCGCCGCCGCTGCCACCGCCCTCGAGGTTAAGCCGAGGTGCTGGGTTTGGCGCCAGATTTGGCGGCAAATTTGGCGCCAGATTTGGCTCTGGCGCTAAATTCAACTCGCGATCATGGGTCGGTGTCTGCACTGCCTGTGGCACTTGGGTTGGCGCCACATTTGACTTCGGATCTGACTCCGGCTTTGCCGCCCGATTTGGCGCCAAATGTGGCTCCAGATTTGGCGCCGAATTTGGCGCGAATGCCTCCGGCTTTGACGACAGATCTAGCGCCGAGGCCTGATTTGGCGCCAGATTTGGCGTCCGATTTGGCGCCAAATTTGGCGGCAGATTTGGCGCGAATCCACCAAGTTGGAATGCCTGGACTAGCAGCGGATGTTGCTGAGCGGCGGCGACGAACTGATCTCTGGTCAAATAACCTGAGCAGCACAACAAACAAAAGAAGCCCGGTTAGAGTAAACCCGGTCAAAAAAAACCAATCAGCAAATTCCCGTCAGAACTAGCAACCCCGGTCGAACTTCAGCTAAACCCCAGCTAAGCTCGACGGGTTTGCTAGTTTTGACCGGGTTTCCTCAAGTGGCGAGCTTTTCGACCGGGATTGCTCGAAAACCTCACAAAAAAACGGTGACATGTTTACCCTCCGAGAGACACCCCCTCCCACCAGGACAGCGCGGGTACAGCCTCCAGCGGCACACAGCCGCCAGCACAGCCACCCCCCCACCACCACAGCGAAGAGGGACACAGTCCCACAGCGCGCCAACCCCACTCAAACGACCTATGAGCAGGTCCTAGTTTCACTGCAAAATCACTCAACGGCTAACGTAAAGGGACGTTGACCAATGGCCGTTAAGATTGAAGGCGGCTAAATGGCTAAATACATCAGGCCAACCCAATTAGAAACAACAACGGTTATTCGCCATTTTGCTAATAAATTGTCAACGTCTGCTCGCGTCGATTGTTAGTGATTAGAAAGGCACACTAGGGCCTGCTCATGCCCACCCCCAAAGTGGGTCCATGCCCAGGGTCAGCGCTTAGGCACGCGGACGCTCGTCCGTCCACAAAAAGGGTCAATGCCGGATTAACCCAGGGATACCGGAGGGAAGGGGACTGTCTAGCAGGCTCTATATATGGGGTAGCCTAGTTACTTGTGTAGAGTATTGTGTGCGCGTGCGCCAGTGTCAGGGCTGTGTATCTTTGTTTCTGTGAGCGGAGGAGATACCGAGGGGTGGCCTGAGGGAATACCGGAGGGGAGAGAGTCCTTCCGGATTCGGGGTTAAACCTAGTAGTAGTAGTAGTAGTAGTAGTAGTAGTAGTAGTAGTAGCAGTAGTAGTAATAGTGGTAGTAGTAGTAGTAGTAGTAGTAGTAGTAGTAGTAGTAGTAGTAGTAGTAGTAGTAGTAGTAGTAGTAGTAGTAGTAGTAGTAGTAGTAGTGGTAGTAGTAGTAGAAGTGGAAGTAGTAGTAATAGTAGTGGTAGTAGTAGAAGTAGTAGTAGTGGTAGTAGTAATAGTAGGAGTAGTAGTAGTAGTAGTAGTAGTAGTAGTAGTAGTAGTAGTAGTAGTAATAGTAGTAGTAGTAGTAGTAGTAGTAGTAGTAGTAGTAGTAGTAGTGGTGGTAGTAGTAGTAGTAGTAGTAGTAGTAGTAGTAGTGGTGGTAGTAGTGGTGGTATAGTAGTGGTTGTTGTTCTTGTTGTGGTGTTGGTGATGGTAATGATGATGATGGTGGTGGTGGTGGTGGTAGTAGTAAGTAAACCCGAATCCGAATACCGGAGGGGAGGACACGTGCGCAGGTGAGATAGCAGCGGGGAGGGAACGGTCCAGGGGCTAGCAGAGAGATACCAGAGGGGAGGACGGGTGAGTAGAGGCGATACCGGGGAGGGGGATGGGAGAGAAAGAGAGATATGGGAGGGGAGGGAGTGGTGAGCAGATGAGATACTGGGGCGGGGGGGCAGGGAGTATACATAAATATATATATGTATACACACACACACACACACGTATATACACAGATCTATGCATATCTATACATACCCATCTATACATACATATCTATATCTATATCGATATATAGGTATACATATATGGATCCGCGAGGACTGGGACTGTGTTCCCCTTGTCTGTGGTGGTGAGGGCGGCTGTGCCGGCGGCTATGTGCCGCTGGCGGCTGTGCCCGCGCTGTCCTAGTGGGGAGAGGTGTCTCTCGGGGGTATACTAATCATCTCGGGGAGAGATCAGCGAGGAGTAGGGCTGTGCTCCCCTTGTCTGTGGTGGCGAGGGCGGCTGTGCCGGCATCTGTGTGCCACTCGTGGCTGTGCCCGCGCTGTCCTACACTACAAAACTACTAGCCTAGTTACTTGGCTGGTTAACCCATTTGGGCTAGTGAGCATGAACACTAGGCAAGTAACACATGGTACGAGCCGCGTCACAAGGCTGGTAACTATATATATATATACATATATATATATATATATATATATATATATATATATATATATATTTGTGTGTATATATATATATATATATTTATATATATTTATATATATATATATATATATATATATATA
>Ga0209491_10010920_pt1 | contig 10796 bp, 6 predicted proteins | sample BON02_FD_187213 | JGI IMG/M metagenome (GOLD analysis project Ga0209491, IMG submission 187213) | Freshwater microbial communities from Lake Bonney liftoff mats and glacier meltwater in Antarctica - BON-02 (SPAdes) (version 2) | ecosystem: Environmental > Aquatic > Freshwater > Ice > Glacier...
CTTTCTGTGGTTGGAGCCTGCTGTTGAAGCCATGTGCCTGTGGAAAACATTCGTCAGTAGTCAATGCGTCAGAATTACTATGATTGTAGCCAACATACTAGGAGGAATATGGGCAAAATATTCCTCAACGATTTCTCAACATTTCCGTCAACGTTGAGAAGGGCTGACTTGATAAATCACAATTCAAATGTTGAGAAATTCAAATCCATGCAAGATTCCGTCTCCTCCTCCCGGCAGCCCACCCCAAACCTTTGTCATGATTACTAGATTTCACAATTTTGAGATATTCTTTTTTCGAATCTCACAACATCTCGACATGAGAGGCTGGGGGCGGTCACGTGAGTGGAAGGAACATGACTGTAACTGTTGTTTGCGAAACTTTGCGAACATAAAACTTAATACATAATGCTGCTTGAACTTATGATGATCCAAGCTATATGGTTTGCGGGAGAATTTTTTCGACACTATTTCATAATTTCCCCCTCTGGCCTGGCCTCTTCCTTTCCTTTGTACTGGAATTTCTCGAAAGGAGCGTCAAAAATTTTGTGTTAGCATATTTTCCACTATATTACTACACCGCCCCTGGCCTCTTCTCGACATCCAAGGCCCAAATATCTCATTCGGGACTACACACCAGTTCGTAAACTGAAGATTACAGCGTTTCAACGTCACGGTGGAGATGTTTGAGATTTTTATGTTTCACTCAACAGTAATTTCAATACATATGTTGATACAAACTCGAATGATTCTAGTACAAAATTCAAACGTTCCTGGGGTCACATGTGTAATTATTGTTGGAAAATGTTGTTGAACAAAAAGCAGTCGGAATTTGTTCAACAACATTTACACGCGAAACGTTGTTGAACAAAATCGCCTCAACAAAGAATCAATCGCACCGTTTCAACGCAGCGACGTACGCGTGTTTGCTGACTTGTTCTGAAGCCTTCGATTGGTGCCGTTGGACTTTCAACGTTGAGAAATATGTTGGAAACCCACCCCCTGAATGGCGTGATTTTGCCCATATTCCCCCTACTGCATTTGTCTCCATCTCCTGAGCCACCGACGTTATCCTTCCTTCGATCCCGACGATCCGATGGGTCCAAACACGTAAATTTTTTTACTCTACCACCTTTAGTTTCAAGGTCTTCAACTCGGATTAGTCAACTGATTTCTCAAATTGTCCAGAAAAGGCCGAAATCAGGGTTGTGTGCAGGACACTCACAAGTATTCACTGTTTGGACCGATTCCATAACAATAGAAGCGAACCAACGGAAAAAACTGGTGTATTTATTAAGTGGATTAATTCAACTCAACCCCCGAGCCCGGAATATATCTGGACCATGAAGGAAACCGCACAGACAATATAAGTCCGAGTTGAGGTCAACCAAACATGAAAGTCCACACCGCACTATTGAGGCGCCACGCACGCCAAAGTCCCGGGAAGGGGACGGTATGAATGCCACTTTCATGCCTCCCAGAAACATGAAGATCCTGGGCGAGGGAAGACCACGTGAGCCCGCCGAGTCCATGCAGATGCACACATAGACACGCGGCGGGGCAACCAGTCGAACGCGACCAGAGTACTGATGTAGTGAGACAACACGACACAGGTAGGCCACAAGGCGACCAAAATTCCGGAGGATTGAACCCCGCACCTGGCGAGCACACACGCTGGGTCGTGCTGTCTCTTGTAAGATATGAAGCATAAAAACATAGAACCCAGGATAAGGGAGAAAGGTTGTGGGGGAATCTTGATTGGGGGTTTGTGTGCGAGTACATCCCTGTGAACGCACAGGAAGCCCAGTGGGATTGTAGGTGCATCCCTGTGAACGCACAGGGGGCCCAGTGGGGTTGTGCCTTCTCTGGAGATGGAGCAGGCACTTTCTAACTGAGCAATACGGAAACTGAATTTCCAGGTATCTAGACGTATCTCCGTTGTGATGTCGACATTTTCAGTATTTGGGCTTTCTTACGGGCGCGCCGACAACGAATTTTGCGCGGAAGAGGGTCAAACCCCGATATTTGACCCCCTTCCGCGCAACGAAAAACTCTGTAGTAATCTGTAGAGCAAGTTTGCTCTACGAACTGGGTTACCCATTTCGTAGTACATGATTTGTACCTATGGAATTTCAGAACATTTTATCGCCCCAACTTAAACGAGGCAGTCATTTGAATGGTGGGAGGATCAGTGTAACTGTTGTGCACCGACCTGCGCCAGAAATCAACACAATGCATTATGTTACCATCAACCAGACTGATCCAATCTATATGGTTTGCGGGAGAAATTTTTCCGACCGTGACGCATGTTCATAATACACCCCCCCGGCCTGGTCTCTTCCTTTCTGGTGAACCGGAATTTTTCGAAAGGGGCGAGTTTTTCAGACAAAATTTTCTCACAGTTGGCCCCTCAAAAAAATTTGTCAGAATATTTTGACCAGATTACTACACCGCCCCGGTCCTCTCACTTAAACCAGCTTCCAGATCGAGCGGCTGCGTTTTCGACATATTTGCAATGATGACCAGGAGCGTACATCATTGCTGACATGTAAGAACAAATAAGTGTGTACAAACCAATATCTGTAAAACATCAGTTTTCGTTTTCTCCGTTAGAAACGTCTACATTTTTGGAAGAATTCTCATTCACTTTACAGGTTTACTTTGAACGAACACCGTAGCTGCGAAACGTGACCTTTTGACGGAGCGTACCGGCTTTGGAAAATCAGTTTCTGTAGCGCTCCAGAAGAAAGGGCCTCAGGAGCCCAGCAGGATTGAGTTGGTGTATGGGTGTGTGTGTGAGGGTTATGGAGCCTGCAATAGATACAAGGCATTCAGCATAATTAAATAAGGGGATATTACATCAGTGGCGTAGTGAGCACAGCAATGCCTTTGTGACGCAAGAGTGCTGCGTTCGAACCGTACCGTGACATGATGATGAAGGTGAAACTGTCAGATTAATGTACCTTTTTTTAATTTAAATTTTTACAAAATGATCGCACGTGCGTTTTGAAAGTTGAGTCAATTTTCAAAACGAGTCAATTCGAAGAGTGCAGATACGTTTTTTGTACAACGCCGAGGCTCGAACCAAAAACCTCACGTTCCACACGTGTACCAACAAAACGTGTTTCGCAGGGGTTGGAACGAGGCCAAAAACCATATTCCGAATCAGAATTTTTTTTCTCTCGTATGCATGCGAATCAAAAAAATTCCATCATTTCTGTAGGCAGATCAGACTTCGATTCCCGGTGTAAACCAGATGTTTCCAGTTCTTGAATGGAATTTGATTTTTTTTTTGCTATCGAAAATTCTCGATCGTTTAAAACGGTTATTTGTAGTACAAATTCCTCGAGTCACTGTTTATCGAGAGATGCGGAACATATAAGTTTAACAGCTTTTCGTTGGCGCTGTGACGAAGTCGAAATGAGAGGGACTTGTTGTGAAGCTCAAAAATCGATACAGACAAAAGTTGTAATCAACTTTTGAAAATTGTACTATGATACAGAGGACACCTTCACGAGGAATCGTACAAAGGGATTTTTCGATATTCGAAGGAATAAAAAAAGATTGCTATTGACATTGATGGCAGAAGCTCTTGAATTGTGAAGCTCTTCTTTGTATGAAAGTTGAGTAATATATAAGAATTTCAATACATGTCACCAGGATATCAGATTTCTTGATTTTCTGAAGTTCAAGACTTCACAGATTTTTTTTACCACTTGTGATGAAGGAGTGCGATGGCGGAAGGCGCGGGTGCTGGGCTTATCAAGCAGAGCGGCCAGGATTTAGCATCCTGGAAGTGATTTTCATACATATATTGTGCTCGAGGCCGCACATATCAAGCGCACCGCGTCGAGGAGCATATCTTGTTCGAAGTGCACAGATTTGAAGGAGGGCACCACAGATAACACGACGGCAAGACGTATGATATTGCAAGGAGTTTGCACCGCTATAGATTATCAGCCTGTGTATCTTGTGGTGTAATAGTGTCCCCGCCTGAACATGGAGTCACAACTGCAAGGTCCACAGGTCACCCGCGGGTCACACAAGTTGAGGTCCATAGGTTGTCAGCAGGTTGTTGACCCCATGTTCCGACGGGGACTATATTACATTACAAGATGCACAGGCGTTCGCTTTAGGGCGGTGCAAACTCCTGTCGATATCGTACGTCTTGCCGTCGTGTTATCTGTGGTGCCCTTTTTCACATCTGTTCACTTCCAACAAGATGTCCTCCTCGACGCGGTGCACTTGATATGTGCGGCCTCGAGCACAATATATGTATGAAAAGCACTTCCAGGATGCTATATCCTGGCTGCTCTGCTACATAAGCCCAGCACCCGCGCCTACCACCATCGCACTCCTTCATCGCAGGTGGTAAAAAAAACCCACGAAGTCTTGAACTTCTGGAATACAAGAAATCTGAAATCCTGGTCACTCATATTCAAATTCTGATATATTTCTCAACTTTCATACAAAGAAGAGCTTCACAATTCAAGAGCCTTCGCGATCAACATAGTGTCAAAAAGTGCACAAAATACCAATACAGCAGAGCCCAGTTTAAAACAGTGCGCCGTTCATGGTTCCCGACCTCTGATCGCCTCGAAACCTTGCTCATCCCCTCTGGAACGATAAGGTCTAAACAATATGACGAGTCAACCATGATCTGACGCAACCTGCCCTCGTACCACCTCTGATAGTGCTTACTTCCACTTTGTCACGCTCTTTTAAAAGAAAAGGACAAGACAAAGTACCAAAAACGATCGTATGGGGGTAGACTGTGTCAGACTATGGTTGACTCGTGATATTGTCTAGACCGGGTCGTTCCGGAGGGGATGAGCCAGGTTTGAAGGCGATCGGAGGTCGGGAACAATAAACAGCGCACTCTTAACACCCGGCTATCTTCTGGCACTTCTGAACACACTTCATCCAGTTCGCAAAATGTATCAGGTAGGATGATATGGTCGGATTTTTTTGGTACTGGAATAAAATAAAAATGAAACCGACCTATCGGGACAAGAACCTTCCGGATTAATTTTTCGGAGACTTCAGGTCCACCCTTAAACAATTTTAAATTGCCCAGCACGTTGGGCGTACCATGATAAAAACCATGCTAAAATATTCATCCCCAAGCATGGTACACCACATTTTTGAAAACGTTGACAGCAAAATTGTCTTAGTACCGTCGCTGCGAGGGGATGGAAGCCAACCAGGATTGAACAATTCTTTGGTATTAAAAATCGTTGTTGGTGTGCGAAATGACCAAATTCTCAAAGTAACTGCACTCAAATTCAAATCGGGTGTCTCTTTTGGGGTTGGCAGTAATCTACAAATATCTAGAGAAAATTTACAAGAGAGAAGGAAGTTTTTGTCAAAAAAGTGCCACACATGGCAAAAATGCTCTTATAGTTGATCAGAGTTGAACACCGCTAACGGCGAAAGCGGCACTCGGAGTTGCGCGTGCCAGCCCAAGGCTTTTTTGCCATCCGGCCCGGGCTGCGTTTTTTTTTGGGTTGGTTACCAAAAACACTTTTCGTTTTTTTCCTTTTTTGCTCAGCTTCCCTCGTCGTGGCTGTGGTTACCATTCTTCCAACCTTGACTTTCTGGAACAGCTGCTTAGGGAGCGAGCTTGTTACATTGTGTTCAAGGTCCCTGCGCAAGTAAAGCTCCAGAAAGTCGAGGATGGAACAGCGATAGCCACAGCTGGGCCACAACGGTACAGCTTGTTCCCTGGAAGATGAGAATCGAAATGGTGAAAGAAATGCAAATTGAAATCATAAATGGTAGGGTGATTTTAGTCAAATAGTCAAAATCGAGAAAATCAAATTTCTTGGTATCTCACGGTACAAAGTCGAATTGAGATTTTGATTGGATTTGAATTCGGAGGTATCTCGCGGTATAAATTCAAATTGAGATTTTTGATTAATTTGAATTTGCAGTTGACTAAAATCTCCCCACCATTCAGGATTTCGATTTGCTTTTCGTTGACCATTTCGAGTGTCGTCTTCCAGGGAACGGGCTGAACCACGACCATTTTGCTGTGAAAGTTTTCCAAAATGTGGTGCACCAGAGGGGATGGAGGCTGAGCAAAAAAGGGGAGAAACAAAAAGATGGTACCAAGCCCAAAATAAAACCCGTCCCGGGTCGTATGGCCCAAACACCTCGGGCTGGTACGGGCGACTCCGTGGGCCGATTTCGCCGCTATTGGTGATCAACTCTGATCAACCATGACAGCAATCTTTTGATGTGTGGCACTTCCTTGATAAAATTGATCTCTCCTACGAATAGTCGTGAATTGCAAAAATGACCTATGATTTGAATTTGAGTGCAGTTACTTTGAACTCTTGGTCGTTTCGCATTCCAACATCGATTTTTGGTACCAAAGAATTGTACAATCCTGTTTTCTTTTTTGCCCAGCCTCCATGCCCTCGTGTACCATGAAGAAGCAGGGTGTTCCACGACGAATTTTTAGCATGGTACGCTCAACACGCAGTATTTTAGCAGGGTGTACCAAGATGAATTTGTAACATGGTACACCCAACGCGCAGTGGAATTTTTGCGATGTAGTATGAGCGGACGAAACGAGAATCATCACGGACTACATGCCTGGACACAGGACGAGGATAGACAATCACCAGAGGGAGATGGACCTTTCTGGAAAAACAAGAGTGTTGAGTATGCCACGAGCAAGCGCTGATTGCAACTATAGGAAGCTGCAGTGGATACAGATCACCAACGTGGGCAGTATTACGAGCACTGTAGCAGATCAATAGTGTCACACGAAGTGAAGGAGAAGCAGCGATGTCTGCCCTTCCTTTCTTTCAGTCAGCGGGACCAGGAGATCTACTCTTCTTGAGGAAAATAGAAGGACCAACGGTAATAATAGAGAAGAGTCTACCAAAACAAGAATGTAACAAGTGACTATCAAGGAGAGGTAATTTGTGTACCGTGACAAGGACAGTGACAAACGTCACGGCACCATGTCGGGTCACGCGGAGACAATGTACGCAGGAAGGGACCAATAATGAATCAAGAAGAGACGTAGTGTCATCACCCAACGCGCGGGGTAGTAAACTGGGGTCACAGGAACAAACGTGGCATTGTAGAAGGGGTTGAGAATGCAGTCTTATTGAGATTCATTAAAAGGACCACCGTCGAGGTGGTTCAGTGTTTTCCCTTACCCCAGTCGTTGAGTAGTGTCCGATTGGTGTGTGTGAGGGAACACGGCGTGGCCTACGAGAGGCCAGCCGGAACCAGTGACGTGCCCTACGAGGGGGCCGTGCGCTGGCACTTACAACCCGTGCTCCGCATCAGTCTCGTCACCCCTATCATAGTACATGGTCGCGTACATGGTGAGGTGATCTCAACGAACTTCAACGCTCCCACTCTGCTTCATTGATGGTGGAGCACGCAGGAGACTAGTGCATGTTGGCAGGCGGGAATACCCCGCTTGGTGATTTGCCAGCAACTCCCACAGCACCATGACAGCCTGCAGAGTCCTCGCCTGACACAGACTCAGTGAGGGACAACACTGGGCCGTCCTGAGGAAGTCAGGTCTCGGAGGATGATTGACGGCGGTCTCACCCATTCTTTCCCTCGCGGAACCGCCACAGCCGTCTCCTTATTGTGCACGCACTGACTCAATGTCGAGAGCTGGTCGCACTCGCGCTCGCATGCTGCACTTGAGCCGCTGGCAGCTGATGCTGGCATGCAGGTATAGGCCTGGCCTCGAAGAACTCCAGGAGGCGTGCCACGCGTACCAGAAGGCGTCTATGGAGGAGCGTACGCACTACAACCTGCGTCAGCCACGGACAGTGCCTGCCTGCGTCCTCAAGTGTTTGACTCCGCACACCACCAACGGGGCTGCTCAGACGTTTGCCAAGCATGTCTTCGAGTTGCAAATGGGCATCCAAGCAAATGGCATGTGCTCTGACGGTGGCATGGCCATCTGCGAGCGCTACATCACCTCATCTTTTCAGGATGGATCGCCACCACGCCTATTGTGGGATAAGATATGGTGATCTTTGAAACCCGCCAAGGTGGTTGGTCATTTCAAGATTGTGCTGGCGCTGCACACGATGATGGGCTCGTACAAGGACAACTTCGTGGTCAAACGCATGGACAACAACATGCTCGCTTGTGTATGGTCTACAGGCGTGAATGCAGCGACCAACCGGCTTCATTTCAACACACTGTTTGAGTTGGCAGCGACTGTGGCCAGCGACACGGCACATCTTCCCATGCTTAAATTATTTGAACCACTCACCGACAGAGCCAAGTTCAAGTTTGTCCTGTCCAAACTTCCCAAGAAGCCGGCACAAAACAAAACGTGGTTTGAGGAGAATGTGGATAAGTGCCACAACCTCAACGCCATGTTCAAGTTCTTCACTTTCGAGGAGGGACGCACTGGCAGCATGCCATCGGACGCTAAGGGCTGTGGGATGCTCTCCAACCTCAACGTCAATGACACCCCCTCCCGTTTTGACGGCTCCTATGATGGGGAGTTGGTTGAGCTCGTCATACTACAGTGCGAGAGTGTTCTCAACAACACATGGATACAAGCCACGCAGGAATGCAATGATGGCCATCCTGCTCTTTGGGACACGCTCATTCACACACTGACTGGTTACTGGCCCCTGGATGCATTGGCGCCGCATGTGCCGCACTTGGCGCAACTGGCAGCTCGCCAGCGCGGTCGTATGCGTGGGGGTAGACTCAGGTGTTTTTGTTGCGGCTCCATGGAGCATGATTTTCAGAGCTCACTGTGCACGGCCCGCCCAAGCCAGAACGAGCTTGACGGGCTGCCAGCCTCAACGTGGCGTGGCGAGTGGGTGTGCCCACAGGTGCAAGCAAACATGGGTGTCCGCAACCCATCCCAACTACCTTACGGTCCTCCCGGAAGGTGAAAAAAATAGCAGGAAGATCAGCCATCTTATATGCCAAGCTACAGGCCTACAAACACCAGGGACGGCGCAATTGGGACACTCAAGACATTTCTATCCATACCAAGACCCTGCCAGTCATCTAGCACTGACTTACACTTCCCAGAGACCGGAGCCACTGAATGAGCTGGTACGAAGTACCTCGTTCACACTGATCATCTATACGATCCCATACCCTCAGGGACATGCAGGCCTCCGCAGGAAATGGAATCCCCCTGCGGCAGCTCCATTCTTCTCGATAAAAAGGATACCACGCCCGTATATAGGCTGATGCACCAGACATTCAGTGACACTCCCGAAAAGTGTGGACCTCCGGCCAGAGGCCGTGGGAGAACGCACTTAAATGGCAACGGGTGATCCTCATTCAAGATGGCAAAGACAAGGGATTCTCCCAAGCTCCAATCTGAGCAGGATTAGGAACGGTCAGAACACATAGTGTCAAGCAATACAAAGGACATGTTTTACAGGTACTGATTGAAACAAGTTGGACAGAAAGGATTGGAAAAATAACATCTGACATACTTTGTGAATGTTATCCGAACCGGTCGGAAGTCCCCGCACCAGATACATTACGCTATACCTTGGGGGAATTCTCACATGACCTCGTCTGGAAACAGGGAATGGCACCAGAACGGATGTTAGACACGGACGTGTTGGTAGTGAGAGAGACAATCTTGTCAGACACCAATAAACTGGATTGGATAAAAAAGGAAGACACCACCATTTTTGTATTTCTTCCTCTTCCCCGCACAGATAGGGTGAAATCACGGGAATCCTCCGTGGTTTGGTCAACCACACGTAAGCAACCGGAGAACGACGACGCACGGGAAATCGAAAAGAAGACACCACATATCACACTGTCACAACTTCAGGAGCCAACCCAGCCACCATCCCAATGTTCGGAACCGACCCAGAAGATATGGGCAAAAACTTTAAACCACCCAGAAACCCCCCTCTCGGGCCACCAAATGTTTATGCGAATTCCCGACACCTGGAACGAGAAAGGCAGGAAACTGGCTTACATCCAGACGATGCCCATACCCACATCCTTAAACACGCTTAAGGAGGGACTGGGCCAACTTCTGTCCATCCCCACTCATGCCTTCCGTATCCAATACATCAGAAAAATACACTCGCTATACAGTAGTTTCTTCATGGTCACTTTAGTAGTTTAATGGTCTTCAAAACTACTAATTTTTTATGATTTTGTCATTCATCAAAATAGTAGTTTTCAACCAAAATCTTCGATTAGGGTAGTTTTTTAAATGAACAAACTACTAATTTTGTATACTACTATCAGTCAAAAATCTACTAATTCTACAAACTACTACCAATTAACAAACTACTATGTGGACAAAACAAAACTACTATACTTACACCGAACAACTACTAAAAAAAAAAAACTCGCGCGAAAAATGGCGGAAATGGATTTCTCTGACGGGTAGCCCCTGTTGCCCAAGCGCGAGCGCAAATCATAGACAAACTGGATGAGGCCTGCACCAATGGGGATGATCGGATGATGCTTGTGCAACACAGCAGCGGAGACCGCGTCATGAGCTAGCGTGGATTTGGACGGATTTTTAAGCAAGCAGCGTTGGTTGACGGATTGCCGGCAGGAGGGGATCGGCAAGCGACGGCCCGCACGATGTTCGCGCAAGACTCATGATAAGTTCGCAATAGCTTCCATGGCAAAGAAGCTGCTGCGCCGCTGCATAGGCGCGCATGCACGAGTGCATGTGCATTTTTTGCGGAGAGTATGCATGCATTTACAAGTGTTGTTGACACTATGCATGTGCGGGTGTGTATGTTAGACAGATGTTGTGAACATCAGCGTACACATTTGCTTCACGCTCGCTGGAGGAT
>Ga0209491_10010923_pt1 | contig 10794 bp, 10 predicted proteins | sample BON02_FD_187213 | JGI IMG/M metagenome (GOLD analysis project Ga0209491, IMG submission 187213) | Freshwater microbial communities from Lake Bonney liftoff mats and glacier meltwater in Antarctica - BON-02 (SPAdes) (version 2) | ecosystem: Environmental > Aquatic > Freshwater > Ice > Glacier...
TACATACATACATACATATATATACATACATATATATATACACACAGACACACACATACACGGCTACACGCGGCTGTCCTAGTGTGCGTCTAATTCGGGGGTTGGGACTACAGGTGCTTTCCCTGTGTTCTAATGACCCTCTATTATGATATGATTACCCTTTTGGGCTATAATTACCAGAACGCTTACCCCTCCCCTTGCGCAACAAATGCTGCACCCGTCTTGGCGAGATATGTGATCTAGCAACCATCTATCTACCGGTATAATATTTTCTTGCTAGCAAAGGGGTTCGCCCTAACTTAATACCGTGCTTTAACTTGGTACTCTTCGCCAGCACGGCCGTTTGCTGCGCCGGACGACCCGCTACTTGTTACCGGGCAGCAAGGGAGCCCCCTCCCCCCGCGTACCGACAACTTTCCATGGCTCGAAATGCGTGCGCAGAGAGCTCACGCGAAGAAAGTACTAAGTTAGGGCACGGTACCAAGTTAAGGCGAACCCTTTGCTATGTATCTCTACAGAGATTGGCTCCTGTTCTTTTGAACTGCTTCGGTGCTACACCTCGTCGGTGGAGTTGTGATCGATATAGATCCGTCCATATATATATATATATGTATAGATAGATAGCTAGATATAGAGCTAGTTAGATATATATCCTTTAACTACTCCCCAACATGCTCCTAGGTGTTGCACCTCGTGGGTGAGGTTGTGATTGATAGATAGGCAAAACTATCGATATAGATAGATAGCTAGATCTAGTTAGATATATATCCTTTAACTACTCGCCAACTTTCACGTAGGTGCTGTACCTCTCGGTGAAGATTGATCGCTATAGATAGGTAGACATATAGATGTATAGATAGATATGTGGATATAGTTAGATATATATCCTTCAACTACCCCCTAACATGCTCCTAGGTGCTACACCTCGTGGGGCGAGGTTGTGATGGATATAGATACGTCCATATATATAGATTGGTAGATAGATAGCTAGATAGTGCTAAAGATCTCCTTGACTTGTTCGCTAATGTGTACGTAGGTGCTGAATTTCGTCGCTGAAGAATCGATCGATATAGATACGTCGATCTATAGATGCATAGACAGATAGGTAGATATAGTTAGATATATATCCTTCAACTACTCCCTGGTGCGCTCCTAGGTGTTGCACCTCGTGGGGCGAACTTGTGATAGATATAGATACGTCCATATAGAAATATAGATTGCTAGATTGCTAGATATAGTGTTAAAGATCTTCTTGAATCGCTCCCTAACGTTTACATATGTGTTCTGCTGTCGTGTGTTCTACTGTTGTGTGCGTGTGCGTGTGACCTGTTGATCTTTTGACATAGGAACTGCACCTCGTGGGTGAGGTTGTGGGGCGACGTCTCGCCTGCGACGCCGCCGCCCTCCGTTCTGCTCATTTGCTAAATATAGTTAGATAAATATGCTTTAAATACTCCCCAACATGCTCCTAGATGCTGCACCTCGTGGGTGAGGTTGTGATAGTTATAGATAGGTCCATATATAAAGATGTATAGATAGATAGCTAGATATAGAGCTAGTTAGATATGTATCCTTCAACTACTCCCGTACGCCCGCCTAGATGTTGCACCTCGTGGGTGAGGTTGTGATAGATATAGATACGTCCATATCTATGTATATATTGGTCGATAGGTAAGTAGATACAGTGATAGAGATCTCCCTCACTCCCTAACATTTACGTAGGTGTTGCACCTTGTGGGTGAGGTTGTGGCGCGACGCCTCGCCTGCGACGCCCCCGCCCTCCGCTCTGCTCATTTGCTGCTCGTCGGCCACAAGCCACCCAAGCTCGACGAGGCCGCCACCGCACTCGAGCTGCTCGCCGCCGCCGCCGCCGTCAAGCTAAACTCGGACGAGCCCCAAAATAGCTCGAAACCAGCCGCCGCCAAGGCGGTTCACAGCGTGGCTATTCACAGGGGTGCGGAGGAGGCGGTGGGCAAGGAGGAGATCCGTAGGCTTGAGCTGGTGCTGGTGCATGCGCTCTGCGGGGCGGCGAAAGTGAGCCGTGCCATCGCACACATGAAGTCTCTCGCAGAATATGGAATGCTCCCGCCGCCCGCCGCAGTCGCTGCCGCCGCCGCCGCCGCCGCGCGCGTCCGCGCCACCGCCTCGCTATCGGATCTGGTCGAATTGATCGCGGCACTTGCACCGAGGATGCCGCAGGATGACCTCTCGGAGTGCATCGTGAGTAGAACAAACTGGACACCTTTTTCATTGCAAACACTTTCTTCTCTACCTCACAAACCCAAGACCCTTTCCAACGCAAACACGCCCTTCTCTACCCCAAATGGGATCCCCGCGTTAACCCGAACCCGAAAACTAGAGTGTATCGTGAATAGAACAAACTGAAGACCATTTCCAACGCAAACACGCCGATCTCTACCTTAGCCTTTACAAGATATTGTTTCGCTTCAATGCTTCATTGTGGGAGACAATCATCGTTTTATTGCCCCCCCACTTGTAAAGCCCACCCTATTGCAATACTATTGCACGACGATTGCACAATATACGCCCTCCTACCGACCCCCCTTTTGTATGCCATATACCATACAATATTGGTGATGGTAATATCGTGTAAAGGCCAAACTCTACCCCAAAAGAACTTTCGCTCGCTATCGGATCTGGTCGAATTGATCGCGGCACTTGCACCAAGGATGCCGCAGGACCACCTCTAGGAGTGCATCGTGTGTTCCACTCCCCCCCCCTGTATATAACGCAAACGTGCTCCTTTGCTGACACAGGCACAGATGAGGGGTTCACCACTCGATGTACATATATATATATATATATATCGGGTTAACCCTTGACCCGACTCGCACCGAGGATGCCGCAGGACGATCTCTCGGAGTGCATCGTGAGTAGAAAAAACTGAACACCTTTTCCAACGCAAACACGCCCTTCTCTACCCCAAAAGTACTTTTTGGGTGAACCCAAACCCGAAACCCGGAATGCATCGTGAGTAGACACAAACCCGACACCTCCTTGTCCAACGCAAACACGTTTCTTCTCTACCCCATAAGGGCGTTTGCGAGTTAACCCTGGTCGAGCTGAGTGCACCACTCACACCGAGGATGCCACCGGACGACCCCTCGGAGTGCATCGTGAGTCGTGAGTCGTGTGTGTATGTGTGTGTGTAGTTGACCTCTCGAAACACCCCCCCCCCCACACACACAACAAACAGCAGCGGAACGCACCGTAGCGCCGACACACAAAGTGCCGAGCAGGTCAAAACCGGCCCGAGACGCACCGCTACAGAAGACAAGGGTAAACGGGACGGGCCAACCCCGTTATGACCCCGCTTGCAATGGCTGGGTCCGGGGGTCAGCCCCAGGCACCCAACCCCACGCCCATTTCCGTAACGCAAACGCGCTCCTTCGCTGCCACAGGCACAGATTCCAGCTCGCTGCCCTCTTCTCTCTAGGCTTTAAAGGTGCTCTGCAGCTACTAAGTAACTGCCATATGTAAATTCGCTTTCCTCATGTACATGAGCGAGTTTTGTTGTTACGTTTTGTTGAACTTCTGACGGCGATCACCAGCGATTTACCCATGAAACCTGGAAGAACTCGGAACACGCGATTGACGAGCTGAAACTGAAACCGCCGTTCATTAGGAGTCGCAGCACCAAAGACATTAGTACATGTTGAATAAGAGAAACTGCTTGAGAATTACTTAGGCGCACAGAGCACCTTTAAACCGAACTCACGACTATGCACACACACAGTCGTGGAAGGCGGTTGTCCAGCTTTAGCAAAGCGTTGGCCCTAATTTGGTACCGTGCCCTAACTTGGTACTCTTCGCCAGCACGATCGTTAGCTGCGCCGGACGATCCGCGACTCGTTACCGGGCAGTTAGGGAGCCCCTCCCCCGCGTGCCAACAGCGTCCAGGACTCGAAATGTGTTCGCGGGGGGCTCAAGCGAAGGGAGTACCAAGTTAGGGCACGTACCAAATTAGGGCCAGCGCTTTGCTAGAGACTGCGGTAGCGGCGGATATCTGTATCACTCTGGCGCGAAGGTGTTCACGCCGACGTAGTTGGCTGCAAGATACCTTGAAAAGAAAACTCGTTGATTACGCGTGGAATCGGCGCTTTTTCTATTTACCGGGCGCGTGCTCGCCTTCTTTCGGGTAAACCCGGCTAAAAGTTTTAATCAACCCGATTTTTTTTATCCGGAGCGCCTGTTTTGATCACAGTCGGGTTTAACCCGCTACGTGACTGTATACACGAATACTAACCTTAGACTTGTTTTATAATAGTAGCCCAGTACAGTGATACTTCAGTAGTAGGTAGTTTTTCATAGGTGGAGGGGTAGGTAGGTAGTTTTGGATCGTCGGTTTTAAAAAATATTTTTTTTTGGCATGAGGTCCGACCTAGAAAAAAATACCTACACTTGATATATATATATATGCATGTACACACATATATACATGTCAATCATCGGGTCAACCTCGGGTGAACCCGGGGAAACAGGAAGGGGGGGGGGCGCAAAAAAATCAAAAAATCGGCGAGTTTTCTTTTCGAGGTATCTTGCAGCCAACGACGCGAGCAATACCTCTCAGAGAACATTCTGGGCTCACAACACGGTCCCAAAGGATGTGAAGAGAAGCACTCCAACACAACAGCCCACCATCCCGTGGTCAAGCCTCCTGCGGCAGTGTCCACGGCAGCGTCTTACACTGCAACTGACACAACAGGGTTGGGGAAACTACCAGGAACTATCCTGTAGTCGGGTTTAAGGGTTACCCCGAGGGGACCGATAGACTACAGGATAGTTCGGGTTAACCCTAACCCAGGAACTATCCTGTAGTCTATCGGTCCCCAACGCATACACGGGTTAAGGGTTAACCTCTCAGAGAACATTCTGGGCTCACAACAAAATCCCCAACGCATACACGCCCGTTTAAAGGTGCCCTGTACGCCGAAGTGATTCGACTTCGAGTTTCCTACAATCAAAACGACGAAATCCTTAGTTGAAACTCGCTCAGGTACCTGAGCAAAGCGAATTTACCCGTAGCGGTTCATTAGTAGCTGCAGGGCACCTTAAAATAACACGAACGCGCTTTTCTCAAACTCCCGAGCCGTTTAACGCAAACACACGCTGTTCCTGATGCAGATACACCTTTCTCGATCGCAAACACGTTCCTTCTACAAGGACAAGGGTTAACCTCGAACTATATATATATATATATATATATATATATATATATATATATATATATATATATATATATATATATATATATATATATATATATATATATATACATGCACACACACAATATATATACATATATATATATATATGTATGTATATATATATATTATATATGTACATATGCATATATATATATATATATATATATAATATATATCTATATATATATCGCAAACACGTTCCTTCTACAAGGACCAGACGCTCCTTCGTGAACGACAAGACGCCCTTCTAGAGGGCAAATCACGCTCTTCTCTAACGCCAAACCACGCCCTTCTCTAACGCAAATACACCCCTGTTTCAACGCAAACACGCCTTTTTTTCACGCCAAACCGCGCCCTTCTCTAACGCACGCCCTTTTCCAACGCAAACACGCCCTTCTCGAACGCAAATCACGCCCTTCTCGAACGCAAACACGCCCTTCTCTGACGCAACCCACGCCCTTCTTTAACGCTAAACACGCCCTTCTCTAACGCAAATCACGCCCTTCTCTAACGCAAACCACGTCCTTCCCTCACGCAAAGCGCGCCCTTCTCGAACGCCAAATACGCCCTTCTCTAACGCCAAACCACGCCCTTCTCTAACGCACGCCCTTCTCGAACGCAGTTCACGCTGTGCTCTAACGCAACCCACGCCCTTCTCTAACGCAAACACACCCCTTCTCAAACGCAAACACGCCCTTCTCTAACGCAACCCACGCCCTTCTTTAACGCTAAACACGCGCCTTCTAGAGGGCAAATCACGCCCTTCTCTAACGCAACCCACGCCCTTCTCTAACGCAAACACACCCCTTCTCCAACGCAAACACGCCCTTCTCTAACGCAACCCACGCCCTTCTTTAACGCTAAACACGCCCCTTCTAGAGGGCAAATCACGCCCTTCTCTAACGCCAAACCACGCCCGTCTCAAGCGCAAACACCCCCCTTCTCCAACGCAAACACGCCCTTCTCTAACGCAAACCGCGCCCTTCCCTAACGCCAAACCACGCCCTTCTCTAACGCAACTCACGCTTTGCTCTAACGCAACGCACGCACGCAATCCACGGCCTTCTCGAACGCCAAACACGCCCTTCTCTAACGCCAGACACGCCCCTCCTCTAACGCCAAACATGAGCCTTCTCTAACGCAACTCACGCTGTGCTCTAATGCAATCCACGCCCTTCTCGAACGCCAAACGGTTAGGGTTAACCCGATAGACATAGAGATAGAAAAACAGAGAGAGAGATACATAGAAATACCTCTAGGACCAGGGTGCGTTGCGCCAGCGAGAGGTCTGGCTAGCGTGATGGAAATCGATATATATAGAGAGATAGATTGCCCTTCCCTAACGCAAAGCATGCCCTTCTCTAACGTAGACTCTCTCCATCTCGCAGGGTTAAAGGTGCCCTGTGCGCCTAAGTAATTCTCAAGCAGTTTCTCTTATTCAACGTGTACTAATGACTTTGGTGCTGTGACTCATAATGAACGACGGTTTCAGTTTCGACTCTTCAATCACTTTTTCCGAATTGTTCCGGGTTTCATGGGTAAATCTAGGATACATCGCTGCTGATCGCCGTCAGAACTTGAAACCGAAATTCGCTCAGGTATCTGAGCAGAGCGATTTTACATATGGCGTTTACTTAGTAGCTGCAGAGCACCTTTAACCCCCAGATACGGTAGTATGTTCAGATTTAGTCTGTTCTGTGAATACATCGACCTTGAGTATGTACGTATCCATGGCATGTGCACGGTGCACCATGCGGAATACGTGTTGGGGGTTCGGATCACCCTTAACCCAACGGGCAAGTAGTTGTAAACAGGCCCAGTATGATATGAGACATATAACTTGCAGGCTAACCCTGGACCTCGGGTTAACCCGAGGCTATATGTTAGGGTTAGGGTTAGGATCAACCCTAACCCTAACCCTTTACCCTTGAACCCCTTAAGGGTTAAGGATTAACCCGATTTCTCTCCATCTCGCAGGCCGCCGCCACCGCCGCCGGCGCCGACGTCGCGCGCATCAGGTCCGGGGCCGATGCACCCACCCACTCGGCTGCCTACGTGCCCTCTGCTCCGAAGGTGCGCCAGAGACGAGAATGGTTTTTAGTATTGTCCTCATCGTTATTTTTTTGGATTCTTGTGTAAGGGTTAACCCTTAACCCTTAACCCGTAGGGTTCTCACGTCTACACGGTACACGTGCGTTTGATATGTGTCGCCCCTCCCCACGTGTATCGTCCCCGTGTGAATGTGAACACAACCCAATCTTATCTGAACGCGCGACTCTACCCCTCTGTGGTGTAGCTTAGCCTTTACACGATATTGCTATGCAAAATATTGTATGGTGTTGTGGCATAAAAACGGGGGCTCGGAGGGGGGTCGAATATTGCGCAATTGGATTGCAACCGTATTGCAACCGTGTGGGCAATGCAGGTGGAGGGGGCAGGAAAAGGATGATCGATTCGTGCACAAAAGCCTAGACGTGAAAGAATATCTGGCAAAGGCCAAGGTGTAGCTGTCGCGCGTCTATGACCATAGATGAAGCTATTTCTCTCACGCGTCTTGGCCTTTACACGGTATTGCCATTACCAATATTGTATGGTGTATATTGCAATTAAGCATGGTCGAGGGGAAACAATTTATTGCGCAATGGTGTGTGCGATTAAGGAGGGGAGTGGGGTGCCCAAACTAAGGCGGTGTTTGCAACGAATGGTATTGATTCGCGCGCACAAGCCTTGACATAAAACAATATCCTGTGAAGGCCAAAATACGTGTCGTTGCTCACATACCCACACCATTGCATGTGATGTCTTTCTGGTGTTGTTCTTGTCGTGTCGTGTGTTGTGTTGTTGTGGTGTTGTTCCTGTCGTGTCGTGTGTTGTCGTGTTGTTCTTGTCGTATCGTGTGTTGTGTTGTTGTGGTGTTGTTCCTGTCGTGTCGTGTGTTGTGGTGTTCTTGTTGTGTGTTTGTGTGTGTGACCTGTTTCTCTTCTTGCAGGGAAGCGAAGGTGCGGGAGGAGGGGGAGGTGGGGGAGGAGGAGGTGGGGGGGAAGGGCCATTGCTCACGTACCCGCACTATTGTATTTGATGTCTTTCACAGGGAAGCGAAGGCGCGGGAGGAGGGGGGGGAGGAGGAGGTGGGGGGGAAGGGCCATTACTCACGTATCCGCACTATTGTATTTGATGTCTTTTACAGGGAAGCGAAGGCGCGGGAGGAGGAGGAGGAGGAGGTGGTGGGGGAGGAAGGAAGCTCTCTGTTGGTGCTGGCGACGTTAAGGCAGAGAGGGCGGCGCTGGATGGGATGAATCTTCAGCGGCTGACGAGAGAGCGGGCAGATCTACTCTCCAGAGTGGCGCAGGTTCGTGTCTATAAATGGATAGTTAGATAGATAGATAGATAGATCGATAGGCAGAGAGGGCTGCGCTGAATGGGATGTATCTTCAGCGGCTGACGAGAGAGCGGACAGATCTCCTCTCGAGGGTGGCGCAGGTTGATGTCTATAGATGGATAGATAGATAGATGGTTAGATACATCGATAAGCAGACAGGGTGTTTCTGGATAGGATGAATCTGCAGCGGCTGACGAGATCTCTAGCGTGGCGCAGGTGAAAACTATCAAAGCAGTAGGCTTAGGGTTGGGGTTCGCCCTCTCCCTCTCAGCTGACCACACTGCCCCCTGCGGTATCTGACCACACTGCCCCCTGCGGTATCTGACCACACTGCCCCCTGGCGGTATCTGACCACACTGCCCCCTGCGGTATCTGACCACACGGACCCTGCGGTATCTGACCACACTACCCCCTGGCGGTATCTGTTGCAGCTTAGCCTTTACAAAATATTGTTTTACTTCAAAGCTTTACTGTGGAAGTCTAGCATCCTTTTATTGCCCCTCCCTTCCTGCAACGCCTACCCTATTGCAACATTATTGCACGACTTTGGCGCTATATACGCCCCCCAACCGACCCCCCCTCTGTATGCCATACACCATATACTATTGGCGATGGCAATATGTAGAGGCGAACTGGCCGCACTGACGGTACTTTAGACCGCTGTGCCAGTTCGCCAATAAGCGCTTATTGGCGAACTGGCACAGCGGTCTAAAGTACCGTCAGTGCGGCCAGTTCGCCTCTACAAAACAGCGACTCCCTGAAGAAGGCGCTCGTCTCGCTGCGCTTATTGGCGAACTGGCACAGCGGTCTAAAGTACCGTCAGTGCGGCCAGTTCGCCTCTACACAATATTGTATAAAGGCCAAGTTGTAGCTCGTCCGATTTGTACTGGGGTCACTCATCTCCACTCGGACGTCTCACAGTAGACGTTGCCAGGCACAATTCTGACAGCCTCAGCGAACTATGACGGTTCGAAGACAGAGGGACTGGGGCGACCCACACAGGGGCGACCGACACACAGGACTCACGACACAGCTGGCCATACTCGCTCACAGTAGACGTTGCCAGACTCGGTTCTGACAGCCTCAGCGAACCATGACGGTTCCAAGCCAGAGGGACTGGGGCGACCCACACAGGGGCGACCGACACACAGGACTCACGACCCAGCTGGCCATCTGGCCATACTCGCTCACAGTAGACGTTGCCAGACTCAGTTCTGACATGCTCAGAGAGCCCACATGACGGTTTGAAGAAGCGGCCAAGCAGAGGGACTGGGGCGACCCACACAGGGGCGACCGACACACAGGACTCAAGACACAGCTGACCATCCTACATGTCGAATAAATATTCACGTATTCCTGCGGCGCAATCACAAGAATATGAATACCATATTCCGCCTGGTTGACCTGTATATGACATGGATACGTACATATTCAAGCTGACTGTATTCACAACACAGGCTAACTATGAATAGAATCCCGTATTCTTTTCCTCGTTCCGGTATTCAACATCTAGGCTGACCATACTCGTGGCCGGACGCGGCTGCTGGAACGTCTGAATCCAGAATAGGGCTGAAGGGGGATTTCGGGTTAACCCCGGGTAAACTCCGAACACTTAAGTAAAACGTACTGTTACCCCAAAGGGGGGGGTAGCCCAGCGCAGAAATTACCCCGCTGGTTAACTCTGTGAAACTCCCTCGGTACAGACGTCTGAATCTCGAGCTTCCCCCCTCACGGTATCACGCACCCCATACAGTGTCTTCAGCTTACTAGGCTTTGGCCTGTACAAGATATTCGTTTGTTTATTCGGGGATGGTACACCAGTCAATACTATTCTTGGCCTTCAACACCTCCTTTATTGCACTCCCCCCCCCCGTTGTATTTTCCGATCATTATTGCGCAATATATGGTTCCCCCCCGCCCCCCCTTTTCGTCATTCAACATACAATATTGGTAATAGCAATATCGTGTAAAGGCCAATTTAGGCTGCCCGCGCGCCCCCTCCCGAATACCTCGGGTTAACCCAATTGAATAGTTAGCCTTTACAAGATATTGTTTCACTTCAAAGATTTATTGTGGAAGTCAATCGTCTTTTTGTTGCCGCCCCCCACCTGCAAAGCCTACCCTATTGCAATACTATTGCAATTGCAATACTATTGCAAGACCATTGCGCAATATACGCCCCCCCAC
>Ga0209491_10010924_pt1 | contig 10794 bp, 5 predicted proteins | sample BON02_FD_187213 | JGI IMG/M metagenome (GOLD analysis project Ga0209491, IMG submission 187213) | Freshwater microbial communities from Lake Bonney liftoff mats and glacier meltwater in Antarctica - BON-02 (SPAdes) (version 2) | ecosystem: Environmental > Aquatic > Freshwater > Ice > Glacier...
CACATAAACAGAGATGTTTAAATTTCATAAAACCTTCTCCCCCTCACCTTTGGTTTTGAGTTCGACATGCAAGCTGGCATTTCCAGATCCGGTAAATGTAGCATCAATCATCAATTTGTTATTTCCCTTATCCAGTTTGATAACCTTTTTTTCAAGGTCTACCGATTCCAATAAATTCCAACTGGCATCGTACAACCTGAGAATGCCTGATCTGTCAAGCTTAACGTACTGTCCTACTTGCAAAGCAAATGGAATATCTAGTGTGTGAAAATTGTTTACTTCGATGCTTATCTTTTCAGCTTTAGCATCACTGTTTTTATTGTTTTCATCCATTTGGAGTTTGATAACGAACTGCATAGGCTGCCCACTGTAGGGATTATTGAAATCAACAACTGTGTGAATTGGTTCGCCTGGCTGACGAATTTTCTGAGCGTGCACATATCGTTCTACCTCATAAGGGTGTAACAGCCACGCTTCTTTGCTAACTTCTTCAAGGTGATATTCGTTTTCGATGTCCTCCATCCGTAGTTTCTGCTCTGAAGTAAACGCACCGGACATCCTGGCACTTTCCCAAATCCTGATCGCTTCAAATATTTCTTCACTCTGCCCATTTTTCTCTACATTGGAAAAATTGACGTTGAAGGCAAAACCTGCATCAAATCCAGCAGCCCGGGCAAGCAGCCATTCTGTATCCTCCAGACTGGTCCCATCCGACATGCTGAACCAACCCAACATGGAAGGCAATAGATTCCTTCTATAAAAATCCTGATTCATCAGCCGATAGTTGGTTTGGCTCTCCCGAAACCCCGCATACCAAGGCTCTCCCCAATTATAGCGGGTATTGATATGCCAATTAAAGTGGCTTGGATTGCTGGCATCATGGATCACTTTGCCTTGAAGCTCGGGAGAAAGATTATCGTACCATGTTTTAGTAAAAAGGCTTCTTGCATACTGTCCCATTCCTGTAGACCACACACCTTCCAAACCGTCAAAGGAAATCTGTCGTAATCCAGTCTGATTGAAAAGCCTAGCCAGTGTCTTGGCTATTTCCGCTGAAAGGTCCGCATTGCTAAGAAATACTTTATATCCATGATCCATCAGCTTGCCGATTTTTTCGCCTGATCTATGTGGAGAAGCCTCAGTTCCAAAAGCTCCCCTTATACAATCAATTAATTTCCAAGGTGCTTCTTCTGAGACTGCCCTGTATCTGATTATTTCCTTTCGGATACGGACAGCTTGGAGCGTATTGTTTTCCATCTGATTGAAAAAATCTGGCGATTCAATTTCAATTTCTGTAGCAGCTGAATCTATAGTTCCTATAAGAACGCTTTGACCAACCAATGCCAATCTTTCATCCGGAATAGGAGAAATATAGGGGTCATTGGTTGAAATAAAATTTGAGAGTGTATGCACACCCAGATAAACACCTTGCGCATTTGCCCTTTCTACATATCTTTTCATGCTTTGCCAATTTTCTGGAAAAGCAGCTTTATCCAGATCAAAATGTCCCCATGTTGTGAATGGACCACCGTGGTACAAGTATTTCAACCCCGCTGATTTAGTGAGCGAAATAGCTTTATCAAGAGAAGATTCATCAAAACTCATAATTAAGTAGGAGGAGGTAGCCTCCCTGGAGGTTTTTGCCCACTCTCCATTAATTTCCGGATGGGGAAGTCCTTCGGCAAGTTCTATTTCTCCTATAATTGCCAATGCCTGATGTGAAGGCCCCCCAAAAAGTGCGATTTTTGATCCTATCACTCCCCCGTCATCATACCCGGGCGCAGAATACCGAATATGCCCCCAGTTTTCTATCATTCTTGCTTGGTGCCTATTCCGCGTATAAGCTTGAAGTGAAGATCCGTTATCCACTATTTTCGCAGTTTGTCCGCGATAATATTTCTTATTGCGCCACTCGGAATCCACATCGACCAAGTCTCCCGTTTCGAAGATGTCGTAGGCGGGCTCAATGTCGCTCTCTTGACTTGGATACCCTCCCAGTGTCTTAACGTTCAGTGCCTGAATTCCCAAAGCAAACTCACCATTTCTTACCACACCAACTGACTCCCCTATAATTTCCCTAACTGAGGTATTGTAGGGGCCCCAGATCACCAACTCAACCAAATCAACAGAAGTGATGCCAATAAGCTCAAATGAAAGGTAATCCAGAAAGACGCGTACCCTTATATTTGCAACAATGTTTTCAACTGAATAGTGTAGAGAAAGCTCTTCTTCTGCCATTGACAGCCGTTCAGGTTCATAATACTTCCCATCGACCCGAATACCAAGTAGCGGAGAAATTTGACCGGGGAGGAGGTATTCTTTCTGGTTTAGTTTGTCATACATCCCGGACAATCGTCCCTTGCTGTCCAAAGACAACCTCATATATTCGGTTTCAAAAACCTTATCCTGCGCCCGAAGCCCGGAAAGGAATGCCAACATCGAAAGGAGAAAAAGCGAAAAAAAACATGTCATATTGTTAGTTAAATTAGTTTAAGGAACACCATTTGGAATCCCGATGGTCATTTGATTAATAGTATCAAATCCATATCAACAACGGACATTTAATTGATATTGCGTTAAGCTATTTCCGTCAAGTGATATTTTTTATCTCCCGACATAAACTGGAGCTTTAAATGGTAACGACAATTTGATTTTCTACCTGGTATTTCACAATAAAAGCACAATTAAATGCCTTGTATTTCTACTTGATCTATGTCATTCTTTGTTCTTAAAATACTTTTGACAAAGTCAACTTTGTCCCTCACTGATACATCCTAATATTGATCCTGTGGTCAACTTTTTTATATCCGCTGCCTAGTAAACTCTTTCCAGCTTTTTTGACAAAGAATGGGATAAGCAAATAAAATAGATAATTGACTTGGGCGGAAAGAATTACATAAATAAGGCAGATGTAAGAAGTTTTCAGAATTGTTGCACAAAATTTTCCAACAATTCTGAAAACATGTCTTTTTCATCATTTTAGCGTGGGGTCAAAATTACCGCTATCCCATCCTATATTTTGTTCCAAACTAGGATTTCTTTCAATTTCATCCCGATGTATTGGAAAAAAATAGTAGGTCTCCGGAGTAAACATTTCTGTTTGGCCTGTATTAAACAACTCTGTTACTTCATAATTAAAATCCTCCGGCAAAAATACCTGACCACTTATTGGGTTTAAACCCACCTTTAGTTTTGCTTGAAGACCGAATTTTCTCATACCGTCAAGATAAGTATGAAGTAATCTTGCTCTTCTAAGATCCCAAAATCTTTTACCTTCAAAAGCAAATTCGATAAATTTTTCATCATAAATGGCTTCTCTCAATTCATATCGCATCATTCCACTTTTTAGACCAAAATTTGAATCTGTACCGGGATCAATTCCAGCTCTTTCACGGATTTGCTTTAAAATCTCCATAGCTTCATTCGGATTTCCTACTTCGTTTGCAGCTTCGGCAAGATTGAACAGAACCTCTGCAAACCTAATCTCCACCCAATCTATATCATTCAGTTCTGCCTGCTGAATTGGTAAATCGATTTGAATTCCCTTTTTCGTGAAAAACCCAGATCTTCCAAAATTCGAGCCAGGTCCAAAGCCATCATCTATACCCCCCAATTGAATATCGGTATATTGCCTTCTGCCCTGGGCACCGCCAAGTTCGTATAGAGAACCATTATATACGACGATTTCATAAAATCTTGGATCTCGATTTTCCCAAAACCGCTGGACATTATATTCATAGTTCGTTGATTCGCCCGGCATAAAACCATCCTTCATAGGAAAGGATTCTACCAAACTCCAAATTGGTTGGTCACCTCCAGTGCAATTTCTAGATTGGGAAATTGGCCTGACACAGTGCTCTTGTCTTCCGTTTACCTTGATGGGGTTTCTGTACACTGTAGCCAGCACGACTTCTTTATTGGCAGATTCCATCCAGATGTCCGAATAATTTTCCATTAAACCATAACCTTGGGATTCCAAAAACGTCCTAGCAGCCTGGTTGGCAGTGTATGCAGCTTGCCAGTAATTATTGTTGTATGGGTTTGAAGGATTGAATTGAGGACTTGCCATGTATAGTAAAACCCTGCCTTTGAATGCCATTGCTGCCCCTTTATCAACTCGCCCAAAATCTCCACCCGTAAACCTATCTGGTAAGCCTGCTATAGCTAGTTCCAAATCCTCCAAAATAAAATTAAAACTCTCTAATGTTGAATTTCTAGGAACTTGCAGATCATCCGTTAAAAGCTGCGGCGTTTTGATGATAGGAACACCACCATGATAAACGACTGTCTTAAAGTAGTGAAACGCACGCATAAAGTAAGCCTGTGCCTTAATGGAGGTTTTTCTATGCTCCGGTAAATTCCCTTTATCTATGTCGTCCAATAGGACATTGACTTTTCTGATATTTCTATATGGCCAATGTTTAAATGAACCGTTAGTGGTTTGAACGAAACCCTGGCCCAAAATACCAACAGATTCATCAGCATTATTACCATCGTTGAGAGGCCATCCCGTAAAAGTTGAGGCATATAAGTCAACCAAATAGGCATTGGCAAGAGTGGGGTCATTCCAAACATCTTCTGGATTATAAACTGACAGATTTTTTACATCCAAGACATCTTCTAAACAACTAGTCATCATTACTGTAATGACAATAATATATAGTGGATTTAAGTACTTTTTCATCGTTTTATGTTTTTTAAAATCTAACATTTATTCCTCCTGTAAAAGACTTCATAAGTGGATAAGAATCCAGCCTGTCTTGTTCAGGATCATATTCATTAAATGCCGATAATACAAAAAGATTTGTCCCATTAAAGAAAAACTGTATACTAATATCCTGTGAAATAAGCCATTGAGAAGGAATATCATAGGCCACATTGAGGTTTTTTAGCCTCATATATGCACCACTACGTATCCAAAAGTCCGATGGTCCCCATCCAAATTCTTCCATACCCCATCCACCTGCTCTTGGATAAGGAGCATCGGTGCGGTTTGGAGTCCAACGGTTGGTCCAGAGATCAAAATATGGTCTGTCTCCTGTTTGAAATACTCCTCCGCTTGACGTATTTTGTGTTTTTACTATCTTATCAAATGCTCCAACGCCCTGCAATAAGAAATCTATCTTTAAATTTTTCCAAGAAAATCCACCATTGATACCGTAATTAATTCTTGGTATTGCATTGTCGGACAACCAGTCCTGATCATTCTGATCAACAATTCCATCAGACCCTTCTGTTCTGTTGACACCTCGAATATCCTCATAAAGGATTACTCCGAGCATAGGTTCTCGACCAAACTGCATGAACCCTTCGGGCAATGCGTCAAGTGTTGCTTGATCCCTTATTATTCCATCCGATCTATATCCCCAAATTCTATTTATTGGATGTCCGATGGCAGTTCTCCAAGCCTCCAAGCCTAGGGGTTCATCAATGATAATTACTTTATCTTTCGCATAACCCATATTTGCCCCAATGGTATAATTCACTCTTCCGATAGTATTTCGGTAATTCAAGGAGAACTCTACTCCCTTAACGTCAATTTCAGCATAATTCTCATCACTCAACGGTGCCCCATAGGTGCCTGGGGTCACCCTAATTCGTTGCCTTAGCAGATCAAACCTGTTGTTATGGAAATAATCAAAAGACCCTACCAACCTATCATTAAACAATCCAAAGTCAAGACCAAAGTTATAAGCTACCATTTTAGCCCAAGTTATGTTAGGATTTGGGGGTGTTCCTGCACGAATTCCATTGTAGAGTGTATTTCCAAATACGTATCCGGCACTTGGAACAAAGTTGTTTTGAAATTGGAATGCTGCGACATTATCATCGCCTGTTGTACCAATTGACGCCCTAAATTTCAATTCGCTCAGGGAAGGTATATTTACAAAATTTTCCTCAGTAATCCTCCAAGCAACAGATCCTGATGGGAAAAAGCCCCATCTTGTATCTGAGGGAAAACGGTGACTCCCGTCGTACCTGAAGGAAAATTCCGCAATATATTTGCTTGAGTACTCATAACGCGTCCTTCCAATCCAAGAAGCCCTTCCAAATTGGGACTCGCTTCCGTTAAAATACCTTCTCTGAGTATCGGTTGATGCAGCGAAAATCTGGTCTACACTGCTTGTCAATAATTGGTCGGCCGAGCCATTGAATGTTTTTCCAGTAAATGCTGATTGTTCATAAATTACTGTTCCCGCAACTGTATGGTCTCCGAAAGTCTTATTATAGTCTAAAAACCAGTTCAATTGATAACTATCTCCAAAAGTGGCGCTTTCATCTATTCCTTCAAATGACCGTGATAAATTGTGGACGTTTAACCTATTTGGATCAATCGGGCCTGGTACATATGGATTAGTTGCAGAACCTTGCTGAAATAAATAGGATCGATTGTGAATGACGAAGTTTTTTTGATTTCTGGAATCAAAAGAATAATTCGCCATCAAACTTGTACTTAATCCTTCAATAAACGGTAAATCATAATCAATTTTAACTATCCCATTAAACGTGTTTCTGTTTATTTTTCTATAGTTGCCGTTTTCCAGCATTAAAACTGGATTCCAAGAACCTCTTCCTATAGGGAACCCATTATCTGTATCTGTTGTTGGATTGCCCTCTCCGTCAACAAAGAATGGATATAACCTGGACCAATTAAACGTTGTCCTATAAAAGTCCGATAACTCAAAACCCTCACCACCATCCCCGTCATATGGCCAGAAAAACCTGTTGGTCACTCTTTTGTTGCCACTTAAATTTAAGTTAACGCGTAAGTCTTTTGTAATTTTAGCAGTAACATTACTTCTAAAATTATACCTTGAATAATCCGTATTGGTGAAAGAACCTTTATCTGAATTGGTCCCAAGCATCATATAATAGGTTATATCCTCAGTACCTCCGTTAACACTGAGATTGTGCTGTTGCGAAGACGGATTCCTCCAGATATAATCATTCAATTCATAATCTTTATCTTCGAAATATCTGAAAATATCTTCCGAGATAGGTTGGGGATTACCAAAAGTCTCGGCAACTGAATTGATATATTCCAATTCTTGAGTGGCTGTATACCGCGGTAAGGGTCTCGTTGGTATTGATGTGGTAAAAAAACTTTTGTAATTGAATACAGGTTTTCCAGTTGTACCTTGACGCGTGGTAACTAAGACAACTCCATTAGCAGCTCTTGCACCATAAATTGCAGCTGTAGCCGCATCTTTCAAGAAGCTTATACTCTCGACCTCATTTGGGTCTAAGGCATCAAAGTCCACCCGCGCTTTTATGACATTATCAATGACATAAAGTGGCGAAGAACCTGCTATTGCAGCACTTCCCCGAATGGAAATACTGGATGGTGCTCCCGCAAATCCCGAAGATTGAACTACCTGCACCCCAGGTGCTCGTCCTGCGAGGAGATTGGACAAATTGGATGAGGGAATGAAATCAATATCCGTAGCTTTAACAGTAGCGACTGATCCGGTAAGTTTAGCTCTTTCTTGGGTACCATAACCAATGACCACCACCTCATCCAAAGAAGATATATCAGTTTTTAAAGTAACATCTATTTGCGACCGATTATCTACTGCTACCCGCATCGGCTCATACCCGATGAATGAAAAAACCAAAACCGAACCGTCGGGTACAGTGATCGAATAATTGCCTTCAATATCCGTGATCGTACCTGTGGTAGTGCCAACCACAGTAATCGTTGCTCCCGGCAAAGGTTCACCCGTATCATCAATTACTTTTCCGGAGACGGTAACTTCCTGCTGTTGGGCAACCTCCACAGGATTCCGCTTAGTTCCTGTAACCGGTTTTACATGGATGTTCTCATTGACCTGCACAAAATTCAAATGGGTCTGCATAGAAACAGCTACCAAAACATCATATAGTGAGGTGTTATTTTCCTTTACCGTTACAGGATGGTTTAAGTCAATAAGATTATCTGTATAAGTGAATTTGAAATCGGTTTTGGATTCCACCTCCTTAAAAAACTGGGCCAGCGGTTTTTCCTGTAAATTCATAGAAATTTTCACTTTCTCAATGTTTTTGCGCTGGGCATTGCCTGTATTGGCCAATAGAACAGTACATAGAAAAAGCTGTATCAGAAAGGTATACATTAGTTGTTTTGACAGCATGATCAGTTGTCTTAGTAAATTATTTTCCATATTTTTAAGAAGTTTAAGTGTTGAAATACTTGGACTAATGCCTTCTTCTCATTCCAATTTGACAGAGGCATTCAAACGGGCAGGAGTCTGTTCCGCCAAGAACAGTTCCTGCCTTCTTTGCTAGCTGGTATTGAAGTCAGTGTTGTTCATATCATTTTGGGTTGGTTAGGGTTATTTGTTTTTTATCGATTTTATAATTCATACCGGAAGTCATACAGATTCCCCGCAGCACATTCTCCAACAGCTCATCTTTATATATTCCTGAATAAGTCCACTCCTTATCAAAATCGCCTTTCAGCTCAATATTCACTCCATACCATTGTTCGAGTTTCCGCTTGACTTCAGGTAAACCGGAAGTCTTAAAAACTAAGTAATTATCCTTCCAGCCAAAAACCTCTTCAGGATCAAAGCCCATTTTTTGATATTTGCCCCCGTCTTCCATCACCAACATTTCATTGGGTTCCAATCTCATCCGGCTGCCGTTTTGTATATCTATAGTAACTTTTCCAGTAACCAAAGCCACGTATAATGATCCATTCGCTTTCTTGTTGACATTGAAGGATGTCCCCAAAACACGTATTTTGGCTTTACCTATCTGTATCAAAAATGGACGCAGTTCTTTTTGGACCTCAAAAAATGCCTCTCCCTTCTTTATACTAACGAACCGGATATCAGCTGAAAATTCCTGGGTAAATTCAATTTCGCTTTCAGCATTCAGATGGATTTTTGTTCCATCGGGGAGGTCAATAATGGATTTTTGCCCTGCGGGATTTGACCTGGTGATCAAGGCTACTTCAGGTATTTCCACCAATTCAGGCTTATAATTAAAGGCTTCGTATTGGGCGTATAGGCAAAATAAAACCAATAAAGAGGCGGCAACACCCCGTACAAAAAAAAAGTAATTGACTTTCTTGGTTTGGGTAGTTGAAATTTTTGTAGAACTAATAGTGTTCAACTGACGAAAATGATTGTCCGCCTTCAAAATATTCTCAAAGGTCTCCACATACATCTTATCCGTAAATTCAGAATTATTGGAATATTTCACTGACCGGATCAAATTTGCAGCTTCATTTACCAGAGTCCTCTTTTCAGGATGCAATTCGATCCATTTTTCCCAAAAATGACTGTTGTTTTCAGTTGGGTTCTTTATCCACTGAATGAAAAACTCATCCGTAATAAAATGACCTATATCGTAATCTTCGTATTTCATATCATAGATGGAAAGTAAATCCATTTAAACTTCATTTTCTCATTTGGTTTGAAGCAAGATTTTCATCGTGGCCAATGCCCTATAGATTACCTTTCTGGCGGATTTCACCTCACTAAAATCCATGGCTATGGATATCTCTTTATAGGTCATCCCCTCTTCGTAAAACAATAAAATCGCCTGCCGCTGCCGGCAGGTAATCTTGTTTAGGGCACTTTGTATTTTTTCTAATTTCTCTTGCTGGATTTCTTGCTGAATGAGTTTCGTTTCCTGGGAAAATTCAATGGAAAAACTCTTATGTATCTTTTCAGGATACTGATGGACCTCCTCTTTGGATTTATTTGATTTTCTGATCAGTTCCCTATAAAGAATCTTAAACAGATAGGCCTTGATGCTTTGTACTTCGTTGAGTTGACCTCTTTTTCTTCTTAGGTCTATAAAAATATTTTGAATACAGTCCTGAAGGTGATTTTGATCCTTACACATTTGACAGCCGTACTTAAACAATACCGTCACATACATCCTGTAGATATAATTGAAAGCAATTTCATCCCCGCTGTTAAAAGCATTCCAAATATCCACATCAGATTTAGTTTCATAAACTTTGATGGATTCAGAATGTCTTAAAGGATAATTAATTGAATAATTATTATTTGGTAATTTTGGGTTGTGGTTCATTTGAGTGATGGGTTTACTCAATTATATATTATAAAGAGGAGGTTAAAAGATAAACTGACCCCATAATATTCTAAAATATTTTTATATACTTCCATATTATGGAAATCTAGATTTAAATTGACTTAAAAAAATTGATTCAGTCTCCTGCTTTATCCTGAAGAACTAAGTTTCAGCTCTAGCAAAGCAATAAAAAAACCAATGGGCTCTCGCACCTATTGGTTTTTTCTTAAAGTTGAAAATTGATTCTAATTAGAATCTTCTCAGGAAATATAAGATTGGTCTTTAGCTATAAGTAGACCATCAATTTCAGAAATTAAGGAAGACTAAATGTAAAGGAACTATACAGAAAACTCCAAAAGGTCTGCGCCATGCAGCGAATTCTTAAGCCAAAGTCAACTCTCATTTAATGGATTTGAAAATGCCTTTTACAATGGCTTAGACCCCTCCAATCGACGAGTGACACTCAGTTCTCTGATTCTCTGGGATGAGTTGGTCATCCTGTTCCATAAGAGAAATCCTGCCAGTTCTACTGGAAGGCCCGCTTTGAACCCAAAAGTACTGATCGGCGCAGTGATCATTAAACATATACTCACAGTATTTTTTGGATTACAGCTCGCAAATCAAACACTCTCCTTTTGACACCTCATTATTTGTTGAGATCAGAAAGCAGCTTGGGAGTGAATTCATTGCTGAGGTGAACGACAGGATCTGTGAATTTTCTCAGGACAAAACATCAAAAAAAAATAGGGC
>Ga0209491_10010925_pt1 | contig 10793 bp, 9 predicted proteins | sample BON02_FD_187213 | JGI IMG/M metagenome (GOLD analysis project Ga0209491, IMG submission 187213) | Freshwater microbial communities from Lake Bonney liftoff mats and glacier meltwater in Antarctica - BON-02 (SPAdes) (version 2) | ecosystem: Environmental > Aquatic > Freshwater > Ice > Glacier...
CAACACCCACCTGGTTATGCACGGCAGCTCGAGCGTGCCGCAGGAACTTTTGGCCGAAATCAGGGCGTTTGGTGGCGACATGAAAGAGACCTATGGTGTGCCAATTGAAGAAATCCAGGAGGCCATCAAGTTTGGTGTTCGCAAGATCAACATCGATACTGATATTCGTTTGGCCATGACGGGTGCGATTCGTCGCTTTTTTGCAGAGAACCCAGGCAAGTTTGATCCACGTGAGTACTTGAAGCCTGCACGCGCTGCTGCCAAAGCCATCTGTGTGGCCCGCTATCAGCAATTTGGTACGGCCGGCAACGCCAGCAAGATCAAAGCCCGGCCATTGTCTGACATTGCCGCTGACTACGCTGCCGGCAAACTTTCGCAAGTTGTGACCTGAGTTAGAAAAGAGAATTAATGTGAGCTTGTTGAATCAGTCCAACTTAAAATCCTTGCCACTGCTCGCGCGGGGCAAGGTACGCGATATGTACGCCGTAGGCGAAGACAAGCTATTGCTCGTCGCCTCGGACCGTTTATCGGCTTTTGATGTCATTCTTGATGACCCCATACCGGGTAAAGGCGAGGTATTGACGCGTTTGACTGAGTTTTGGCTTAAACGACTCAGCCATATGTTGCCTAACCACAGCACAGGTATTGATCCCGAGTCGTTGGTGAGCCCCGAAGAACGAGAGCAAGTGCGTGGCCGTTCAATGGTGGTTAAGCGCTTAAAGCCCATCATGGTTGAGGCTGTTGCCAGAGGCTATTTGATCGGCTCTGGTTGGAAGGACTACCAGGCCACGGGTGCGCTTTGCGGCATTGCATTACCACCGAACTTAAAGCAAGCGAGTCGACTGTCACCTGCAATCTTCACACCGGCTGCCAAAGCCGATGTGGGTGAGCACGATGAGAATGTCGATTTTGCTTATGTCATCAAAACAGTGGGCGAGTCTTTAGCCAACAGGCTGCGCGAAGTCACTTTACAACTCTACGACGAGGCGGCGGCGTTCGCATTGAGTCGCGGCATCATCATTGCTGACACCAAATTCGAGTTTGGGTTGGACAACGATGGTGTACTGCACCTGATGGACGAAGTGCTGACACCGGACTCGTCGCGCTTTTGGCCGGCTGATCAGTGGCGTGAAGGCATCAGTCCACCGTCGTACGATAAGCAGTTCGTGCGGGACTGGTTGGAAACCCAAGACTGGGATAAGACAGCCCCAGCGCCTCGTTTGCCAGCCGTGGTGATCGAGCAAACCGCAGCCAAATACCGTGAGGTTTGTCAACGCCTTGAAGGATGAACCCACCATCGAGCATTCTCCCGGTATTGTGCTCATTCGCAACCAGAACACGACCATTGGGTACTGCCGCTACTTCGACGATGGTGATGTCGAATACATTTTTGTGAATCCGTTGTATCGACGTCAGGGCCATGGCACCACCTTGCTGCATGAGGTCGAAAAAATGACCGGGCAGCTTGGCCAAGCTCATCAGCCTATTTCCCCGTTGGGTCGTCAATTTTTTACCGCCCACGATGTGGCGATGCAATCAGACGCTGACTCAGTGCAGTGAACCGCTAACATATACCTTTCGATTGTTGGTCATCCATCATGCCTATCAAAAAGACCGTTAACGCTGCCTTGGTAAAAACGCCAAGCAAAACCCGCGTTCAGCTCAAAGCCAAACCGGTAACCAAATCTGTGCCCAAGACCAAGCCTTTGGTGGCTGTGATCATGGGGTCATCAAGTGACTGGGACGTGATGGCAAATGCCGTGAACATCCTCGAACACTTTGGCATTGCCTTTGAGGCGCAAGTGATTTCAGCGCATCGCATGCCGCACGACATGGTGGCTTTTGCGTCAGACGCAACCAAGCGCGGCTTTCGCGCCATTATTGCCGGTGCCGGGGGGGCTGCTCACTTGCCAGGCATGTTAGCGGCATTGACTGAATTGCCGGTCTTTGGGGTACCTGTTCCCAGCAAGTATCTGCGCGGGGAAGACTCTTTGCTCTCAATTGTGCAGATGCCCAAGGGCATACCAGTGGCCACCTTTGCGATTGGTGAGGCTGGCGCGGTGAACGCTGCGCTACACGTGGTGGCAAATTTAGCCACGACTGATGCCAAGTTAAGACAAAAGCTAGTCGCGTATCGCTCAGCACAAACACGAGTCGCTCGTGCCATGAGGTTGCCAACATGATGGTGGTGCCTGGGCAGTGGTTGGGTGTTTTGGGTGGTGGACAGCTGGGGCGGATGTTCTGTCAGGCCGCCCAATCGATGGGCTATCGCGTGATGGTGCTTGACCCTGAAGAGGAAAGCCCGACGGCGGCCTTAGCCGACGCACACGTTTTAGCCGATTATGATGATGAAGAGTCATTGGCGGAGTTGGCAAGAAATTGTATGGCCGTCACCACTGAATTTGAAAATATTCCAGCCGTCAGTCTAGAAGCGCTGGCACGCCGAACGCACGTGACGCCAGGCGCGCGTGCCGTTGAGTTGGTCCAAGACCGGTGCGTAGAAAAAGCCTTTATTCAGGCTCAGGGCGTGCCCGTGGCGCCCTACGTTGCCGTGCACTCGCTAACTGACCTTCAAAACGCCGCGGCAGATCTTTTTCCTGGCATTCTTAAAGTGGCCCGCTTGGGTTACGACGGCAAGGGACAACATCGAGTGGCCACGCGCGAGCAGGCGTTTGCGGCGTTTACAAGCATGGGTGAAGTCAATTGTGTGCTTGAAGCTCGGCTTGATTTAAAAGCTGAACTCTCAGTGGTTTTGGCGCGAGATGTGAATGGCAACAGCCGGGTTTTTCCAGTGGCGCGTAACGTCCATCATGACGGCATTTTGGCGGTGACGCACGTCGATGGTCAAGACAGCGCACTCACGATTGCTGCTATCAGTGCCGCGACTCGGATTGCGGAGGGCTTGGGTTATCACGGTGTCATGTGCGTTGAGTTTTTTGTGCTTAAAGACGATGTCTTGTTGGTGAACGAAGTGGCCCCAAGACCGCACAACAGTGGTCACTTCACGCTCAATGCATGCTCGACCAGCCAATTTGAGCAGCAGGCTCGCGTGATGGCCGGTTTGCCTTTGGGCGACACCCGATTGCTAAGCCCTGCAGTGATGCTTAATTTATTGGGTGATGTCTGGTTGCCAGCAGCGGGCAATGACGTTGTTGAACCTGACTGGCAGGCCGTGCTGGCATTGCCTGGCACGTCGTTGCATCTGTATGGCAAAAAAGAAGCGCGTTGCGGCCGAAAAATGGGCCACATCAACATCACAGCGCCTGATATCGGCCAAGCCGTTAAGATCGCCAACGAAATCGTGAGTCTCTTGAATTTGCCGTCGCCGGCAATCGTATCAACGTTGTGAAACCCATTTCGCCTGATCAAGCGCTCGCGCATGCCGTCGAGGTCCTGCTTCAGGGTGGTATGGTTGCTTTTCCCACAGAAACCGTCTATGGCTTGGGTGCTGACGCCAGTAACCCTGAAGCCATACGCGCTATTTATGCTGCCAAAGGCAGGCCAAGCAATCACCCGGTGATCGTACACGTGGCGCAAGCCTCTGATCTCTGGTCATGGGTTAATGTCGATGAGCAAACCAAGGCCGTGGCGCAGCGTCTGGTCGAGCAGTTTTGGCCAGGACCTTTAACACTCATTCTGAAAAGAAGTGAGGACGTGCCGGCAGCTGTCAGTGGCGGACAAGACACGATTGGTGTGCGGTGTCCCTCGCACCCAGTGGCTCAAGCGCTGTTGACAGCTTTTGCGCAAGCCCGCATCTCTAAGTTCGCTGGCGTGGCAGCGCCCTCGGCCAACCGCTTCGGTCACGTGTCGCCGACCCGCGCGCAGCATGTGCGTGACGAATTCGCCGATTTGGTTCGAGCTGGTTTGCCAGTTTTGGATGGTGGTAACAGTGACGTTGGTATAGAGTCAACGATTGTTGACCTGTCTCGATTGAGTTTGGGCCAAGGTGTGGCTCTATTAAGACCTGGCGGCATCAGTGCGGCCGCATTGGAACAGGTGCTTGGTGAGCCCTTGAAAGGGGCTGATGCACTCGCCCCAAGGGTGTCAGGGTCGCTCAAGGCGCATTATTCACCAGGCACACCGATGCGGCTCTATTCGCTTGAACAGATGGTGCAAGAAGTTCCGGCGTGGTTGGCTCAAAACACTGGTGGTTTGGCTTTGGCGTTGCGTCAATGTGAGCTTGTGAGTCTTGAAAGTGTAGCCAAAAATCAGAGAGTATCGATCAGTGTCTTGCCTGACGATGCCACGGGTTACGCCCGTGAACTTTACGCACGCTTGCGTGATTTAGATCAAGGTGGGTTTGCTGAATTGCGATGGGCTGAGGTGCCGACTGAGCCTGATTGGGCAGGGATTGGAGACCGATTAAGCAGAGCGGCAGCGGCTTTTGCCGTTGACCGCCCTGCACATGATTAGAGATTAGAGATCGGTTGTTCGTGCGTTTTAGAAAAAGGCCTGGATGCCAGTCTGGGCTCGACCCAGAATCAGCGCGTGCACGTCGTGAGTGCCTTCGTAAGTGTTGACCACTTCCAAATTTACCAAGTGCCGGGCCACGCCATACTCATCAGAGATGCCGTTGCCACCAAGCATGTCACGGGCCAAGCGGGCCACGTCGAGCGACTTGCCGCAAGAGTTACGCTTCATGATTGAGGTGATTTCGACAGCTGCCGTGCCTTCGTCTTTCATGCGACCCAAACGTAAGCAACCTTGCAGACCCAGCGTGATTTCGGTTTGCATATCAGCCAATTTTTTCTGGATCAACTGATTGGCTGCCAATGGGCGGCCAAACTGGTGACGGTCGAGCGTGTACTGGCGTGCGGTGTGCCAGCAGAACTCAGCGGCACCAAGCGCGCCCCAAGCGATACCGTAACGCGCAGAATTCAAGCAGGTAAATGGGCCTTTCAAACCAGTCACATGCGGCAGCATTTGATCGTCACTGATTTCAACGTCTTCCATGACGATTTCACCAGTGACCGAAGCACGCAGCCCCACCTTGCCGTGGATTTCAGGGGCTGACAAGCCTTTTATGCCTTTCTCAAGGATAAAGCCGCGAATGCGACCGTCATGGTCGCCGCCCACGCACTTGCCCCAAATCACGAAAACGTCAGCGACGGGTGAGTTAGTGATCCAGATTTTGTTGCCGCTGACTCGGTAACCATCAGCTGTTTTAACCGCCCGTGTTTCCATATTGGCGGGGTCTGAACCGTGGTTTGGCTCTGTCAAACCGAAGCAGCCAATCCATTCACCACTCGCGAGCTTGGGAAGGTACTTGCGCTTTTGTTCTTCGCTACCAAACTCGTTGATGGGGAGCATCACGAGCGACGATTGCACACTCATCATTGAGCGATAGCCTGAATCAACACGCTCGACTTCACGCGCGATCAAGCCATAACAGACGTAGTTCATTTCTGCGCCACCGTACTCGGCCGGAATGGTTGAACCGAGCAGGCCCAATGCACCCATTTCAGGGAAAATAGACACATCCATTTTTTCGTGTCGGAAGGCTTGAAGTACACGTGGTGCCAGCTTTTCTTGGCAATAAGTGTAAGCGGCCTCACGCACCATCCGCTCATCGTCAGTGAGCTGACTATCGAGCAATAGTGGATCTTCCCAGTTAAATGTTGCAGCTGACATTGCATGACTCCATTACGGTTTTGTGGTGTTTTTAAAAACTAAATTAAGACTTTTTCGACTGAGCCGTTGCACGCAATTTCGTGATCGTGGTGGTCGGTGTGATCGCTTCAGGGTCTGTAATCAAGTGAATGATGGCTGGCTTGTTACTTTTGACAGCACGATCGAAGGCGGCCGCAAAATCAGCCGTCTTTTCAACGCGTTCGCCATGGCCACCAAATGCTTGAGCGTAGGCCGCAAAATCAGGGTTTTTGAGGTAAGTGGCAGAGATACGGCCAGGATAAAACTTCTCTTGGTGCATCCGGATCGTGCCATACATGCCATTGTCAACAATCAGCACCACGATTGGCAGGTCGTATTGAACCGCCGTGGCGAATTCTTGACCGTGCATCATGAAACACCCATCGCCGGCAAAGCAGACCACAGGTGTGGCTGGCGACACGCGCTTGGCAGCGACCGCAGCGGGCAATCCGTAACCCATCGAGCCAGAGGTTGGTGCCAGTTGCGTGCCATATCGGTTGAAACGGTGGAAACGATGGACCCAAGTGGCATAGTTGCCTGCACCATTGGTGATGATGGCGTTTGACGGCAAAACCTCACGTAAATGAGCCATGACACCACTCATCTGCAAGTCACCTGGGGTGGTGACACCTTTGGGGTCACTCCAGGCCAAGTAACTGTCGTGCAGGCGTTCGGTATCCTTGGCCCAAGGCGATTGAACAGGCGCAGGCATATGCGATAGTTCGCCAGCAAAGGCCGCTGGGGAAGCGTTGATAGCCACGGTGGGGGCATATACCCGTCCCAATTCATTGACATCGGGGTGCACGTGTATCAAGTCTTGAGTCGGTACTGGAATGTTAAGCAGCGTGTAAGCCTGGCTTGGGATTTCCGACAAACGGCCACCAACCAACAGTATCAAATCGGCTTGTTGTAAACGCGCCAGCAAAGCCGGATTTAGGCCGAGACCCAAGTCGCCGATGTAGCAGGGGTGATCATGGGGAAACAACATTTGCCGTCTAAAGGAAGCCGTGACTGGCAGGCGATGACGTTGTGCAAAATCAGCAAACTGTGAAACGGCTTCCGAGCTCCAGCGTGGCCCACCGACAATCGCCACAGGCGATTTGGCATGCGCCAAGCGTTGTGCCAAGTCTTGCATTTGCGCTGTGGATGGTGCGCTTTCAATGGCATGCACAAATGGAGCAGCTGCAACCGAAGCGGTCTCAACCAACATGTCTTCAGGTAATGCGATGACAACAGGGCCAGGGCGTCCTGACATGGCAACATGGAAAGCGCGCGAGACGATTTCAGGAATGCGAGCGGCATCGTCGATTTCGGTGGCCCATTTGGCGGCTTGACCGAAGACGGCGCGATAGTCCATTTCTTGAAACGCTTCGCGCTCACGCATGCTGCGATCGATCTGACCCACAAACATGATGAGGGGCGTTGAGTCCTGCTTGGCGATGTGAATGCCGGCTAACGCGTTTGAGGCGCCTGGCCCGCGCGTGACCATGCAAATACCAGGACGACCCGTTAATTTACCGTGGGCATCAGCCATCATGGCCGCACCACCTTCTTGCCGACAGACAGTCACGTCGATGTTCACGTCAACCAAGGCATCTAAAACAGCCAGAAAACTCTCGCCTGGCACGCAGAACACGTGTTGCACGTCTTGAGCGACCAGCTGTTCAACAATGAGTTGACCACCCGTTCGTGGGCTCAGGGGATTGTCTCTGTCTGCCATTTTGTTGTCTCTTATGTTTTTAAACGCATTGTTGATAGGATATGTTCATCGTTTGCACATTGCAATTGATAAAATTGCACAATCTTGTGTGCCAGTGACACGTTAAAGGATACCAGTAGCATGAGAAAAGGCATTCCTAATTTAAGCGCTCTGCAAGCTTTTGAGGCGACAGCCAGACTCGGTGGTTTCTCTCGGGCGGCTGAAGAACTGTCGCTAACCCATAGCGCAGTGCACCGGCAAGTCAGCGCCTTAGAGTCACGGCTTGGCGTTCAGCTGTTCACCCGGGTTCGTCGGCGCGTCGCTTTGACCGATGCTGGCGCTGAATATGCGGCACGTATTCGTCAACATCTGGATCATATTGAAAAAGACACCTTCAGCCTCATGAGTCGCGCCAGCATTGGACGGCGCCTGCATATTGCGGTACTGCCAACACTGGCGGCCCACTGGCTTATTCCGCGACTGCCCGAGTTTCAAAAACAATGTCCTGACATTTCGGTCAGTTTATCGCTCAGGACCTTGCCGTTTCAGTTCAACGACCAACCCTTTGATGGCGCCATCTACCATAGCCATGCCATTTGGCCTGGTACGCACGGCACGATGCTTTTTCCAGAGCGGGAGTTAGTGCCGGTTTGCGCGCCGGCGCTATTGGTCAAGGGTGGCATCGATGCAAGCGCCTTAGCGCTTTTGCCGCACTTCCACTTGGTGTCACGCCCTGATGCTTGGCGTGATTGGTATGAACGGGCCGGTTCGCCGTATCCCCCGCAGGTCGCTGGTGGACCCCGTTATGAGGTGTTTTCGATGGTCATAGCAGCCGCTAAGGCAGGACTCGGTGTTGGATTGGTGCCACGATTTTTGGTGCAACAGGCACTCGATGTCGGTCAGTTGGTGAGGCCAGTGAACAAACCGCTACCGGTCTCACAGGGTTATTTTTTTGGTTACCCCGAACGCACTGAAGTGCCAGCGGCGCTTCAGTCGTTCGAGCAGTGGCTCATTAAGAGCGCTCAGTCGGAGGCGTCTCTGGCAACGCCTTAAACCCTGGTGGTAGTTGGCGCAACTGAGCTGGGGTTCGAGACAGTTTGACGGGTGAGGCAATCCCGCGATACCCGTCCTTGTCTAAAACCATGCCGCGGTGTTGAGTGTGAGGATGTTGCAAAATCTCCTCGACGTTTAGCACGGGTGCAGCCGGCACACCCGCTTTAAGCAATTTGAGTGCCAACGTGTTGGCTTCGCAATGGCTTAGCAGCCGCTTCAAACACGCGTGAAGAGCTGGGCGATTACCCAAGCGATCAGCATTAGTCAGAAACCGAGGATCTTGTGATAACGACGGCTCGCCGAGCTCGATGGCGAGCTGCTTAAACTGCCGATCATTACCAATCGCCAAAAACACTTCACCTTTCGCAGTGGTGACCGTTTCGTAAGGCGCGATGTTGGGATGTGCATTGCCTGAGCGCTGGGGAATATTACCGCTTCCAAAATAGTTGGCTGCGTGGGGATGCAAGAGCGATATGGCGCAATCAAAAAGGGTGATGTCTAAAAACTGGCCCAAGTGACTTTGATGACGTTCTTGCAGGGCCATCAAAATGGCAATGGTGGCGTTTAATCCCGTCACCATATCCACCACTGGTAGACCCACGCGGGTTGGCGGCGCCTCTTTTTCGCCGTTAACACTCATCAAGCCGCACATGGCTTGGGCGCAAGCGTCATAGCCTGGCATACCGCCAAGTGGACCATCGGCCCCAAAGCCGCTGACACGGCAATGAATCAGTCGCGGAAACTCTTCTTTCAAAGTCTCGTAACCGAGCCCCCACTTTTCGAGTGTGCCGGTTTTAAAATTCTCAATGACGACATCAGCATCAACCAGCAAAGACCTGAGGAATTGTCGTCCCTCTTCATTTGACAGATCCAGCGTTAGGCCCGTCTTGTTGCGATTCACGCCCACAAAATAGGATGCCAAGCCTGCTTCAAACGGAGGACCCCAGTGGCGGGTTTCGTCACCAGTGGGGGGTTCGAGCTTTAAAACCTCAGCGCCATGATCCCCCAAAATCTGGGTGCAGAAAGGCCCACCCAGCACACGACTGAGGTCAACCACGCGAATATCCGAAAGTGCGCCTTTGGGCCCTTGACTGGGTGGGTTACTGCTCGAAAGGGTTTGCCACATCTCAAACGCCTTGAGCCAGCCATTGCACCAGCGCATCATCAGCGGGTGTGGCATCGTTAATCGGATCTCGTGCACTCAAACGATGGATGAGCACCATATCAGCCAAACGACTTCGCATTGGCATATTGGCCACTTTGGCTTCCCATCGCATACCGGCCATGGTGACCACGTTATAAAGTGCGGTACCCACTTGACGTGCCAGTGCCGAGTCGTTACTGGCTGCCGATTGTTCGGCAAATGCAAAGGCGGCATCGACACGTTCTTGTTCTAGTGTGGCTAATTCGTCGCTGACGGGTAAACCTAGATCAAGTAATTGCGTCACGTGAACACGCAGAGCAGGTAAAGCGTCTTCTCGCTGGATTGCGCGCAAGACGTCCAAAGCCACGATATTGCTGGTGCCTTCCCAAATCGAGCCAAGATGTGCGTCTCGAAGCAAACGGGGATCGGACCATTCCTCGATATATCCACAGCCGCCACGAACTTCCATGGCATCACCGGTGACTTTGCGGGCATCGCGACACGCACGAAATTTAATCAAAGGCGTGAGAATGCGAGCCAGTGGTCGCTTGCTGCTGTCTTGGTCAAACGCCTGCAGCGCTTGTGCCGTTTGAAACACCATGGTTCTTGCTTGTTCTGTCCAGACCGCCATTTTGCAGAGCTGGCGTTGCATTAACGGCATGTCAATTAAGCGTTTTCCAAAGGCGCGACGGTTCTTTGAAACATACAGCGCTTCGGTGAGGGCGCGCCGCATCAGGCCAGCGGCTCGAACGCCGTTTGAAAGCCGTGAATTATTGATCATGTCGGCCATGTGATTAAAGCCCTTACCGCGTTCACCCACCAACCAAGCGACAGCACCTTCCAGGCGAAACTCACCACTGGCCATAGAGCGCGTGCCAAGTTTGTCCTTGAGCCGTAAAATTCGATAGTGGTTCAGCGAGCCATCGGGGAGCTTGCGAGGCAGTAAAAATAAAGAAACCCCCTTGAGTCCTGATGCCGCTTCCGAACGTGCAAGCACCATTGCAAAACCAGCATCTGGGTTTGAACAAAACCATTTGTCGCCGTTAAGCGTCCAGCGGCCATCAGCCTGTAAAGTAGCAGTGGTGGCTGTGGCGCTGACATCAGAGCCTGCACCTTGTTCAGTCATGAACATGGCACCCTGGTGTAACGCATCAAAATCCTGCGTGGTAACCATGGGCAGTACTTGCTCGACTAGCGCGGGATCACCGAACTTTTTGAGCGTACGCGCCAAAGAGTCGGTCATGCTCA
>Ga0209491_10010927_pt1 | contig 10792 bp, 14 predicted proteins | sample BON02_FD_187213 | JGI IMG/M metagenome (GOLD analysis project Ga0209491, IMG submission 187213) | Freshwater microbial communities from Lake Bonney liftoff mats and glacier meltwater in Antarctica - BON-02 (SPAdes) (version 2) | ecosystem: Environmental > Aquatic > Freshwater > Ice > Glacier...
TATATACATACATATATTCTCTCTCTATATATATTCTCGCTCATATGTATTCTCTCTTCCCCCACCCATAGCTAGCGAAGCAGCAAATGGCGAAGACGCTCAAAGTAGCTGCTATCGGCCTCGAGCCTCCCAATTCTAGGTGTTTGTCTGTGCGATGTGGAGGGGGTGGGCGGTTGCTTGAAAATGTTGGTCCGGTTCCCCGTGTGTGTGTGTGTGCATTTGGATGCGGGTGTATAGGTGCGTGTGTTGGTGTGTGACTGTGTGACTATGGCTGTGACTGTGTGTTTGGCTGTCTACATGTTTATGCGTCTGTGTGTCTGTGTATTTGTGTGTCTGTGTGTCTGTGTTCTGTAAGCCTGTATGTTGATGTGTCTGTGTGTCTATGTGTCTATGTGTCTACGCATCTGAGCATCTTTGCATCTTTCTATCTGTGTTTTTATGTCGCTGTGTCTCTGTGTGCGTGTTTCTGTGTGTAGATTGGAATGGAAAGCGCTGGGAAAAAGTACCCTAAAACAAGCGTTGGACGATATTCCAGACTTGTTGGCTATGTCTGCTCTCTCTACACCTCCGACTTGTGCGCTTGCTCCTGACATCGGTCTGTAGATGAACACGTACACACGCACATATGCATAAACGTGCACACACACACGTGAACACACGCACACGTACACACACGCACACGCACGCACACGCAAATACACATACACGTACATATACATCCACACATACACACACGCTCACACACATGTTCACTGTGTACGCGATCATGCACGCGCATGTGTACATGCGCGTCACCTGCTTTCACCCCACGCACATACGCTCACTCTCTCTTTTAGCCTTGAACCTCCTTCCCACGTCCTCAACCCCCATGCTATCACACAGCACCGACAACAACATCTCCAACCCCCATGCTATCCAGTTTGACATGACTCATTCACATGTGAGTCATGTCCCATTCATATATGTGACGTGACTCATTCGCATATCTGCGATCATGCACACACACAGCACCGACAACAACATCCTCTTTTTCGACCTCAAGTACGGCATTAAGTCCCGGGCCGCGAGGCAACGCATGTCCTGATGATGATGCACTGATGACCACGGAAATATGATACAGACTGCGTGCGTGAGAGGGAGAGAGTGTGTGTGTGCGTGTGAGTGTGTGCATGTGCGAGTGTGTTGCCAATGACTCACGACCGCGATGTACGAAACATTGTGCCAAGATTATTCGGATGGTACTCATGAGTGGAGCATAGTGGCTCACGTAAGTATGGTGCTTGTGTGTGAGAGAGAGAGTGTGTGTGTGTGATACTGCGAGTGTGAGTGTGTGAGTGTGTGTGTGCGTGTGTGCGTGTGTGCGTGTGTTTGTGTGTCTACACTCATATCAGGCTCAATATTCAAACGTTTCAACTAGTGCTGTACAATCATCAAATTCTTCACGTTGGTCTCTCTTCCCCGCCCAAGAATGGAAACATCGCACTCTGGTCGTCCACGAGCGGGTCGATTGCCGATTTTTAGTATTGCCTGGTAGTCTTTCCATCTTTACTGAGATTACTGAGTACATATATTTTAGTCTAATATAGATTCCGGCTGAATTTGGATATAAAAGTGACTTATAGATTGTACCATCGGTTCTTATTATTGGACCAATTCCGTTTTTGTGAAACACATTTTATTACATATCAGCGGTTTGTGGCCAACAAGAGTGCGATTTTTCCATTCTTGGGCGTTTCCATCGATCCTTTCTTTTTCGGCTCCTCCTTCTTCTCCCTCTTCCTCTTCCTGGCCCCTACCCTTTCTTCGTCTCCCTCCCTCCACCACCACAACCAACTTCCTGCTCCCACTTACTTGATGTCTCTCCTTCCCTATGCACAACACCCTCAAAGCTCCGCGAGTCTAACTGTAACGAATGAGGAAGAAGAATCTCCAGTGACTCATCCGTCACTTTTGCTCAGTTGGTTAGAGCCAAGAGAAGAACAGTTATCCGCTTGTCCCCGGTTCGATTCCGGCCGAAACTCGAGAACTTAAATCCATATGGATTTGATATAATAGACCCTTAAGCAAGGGTTATAAACTACTCTTTCAAGTAATAAACGCAAATAAAGCAAAATCACCGCGACTATCTTCACTGCTATGACATTCAGATTCCCCCTCTACCGTATGCCAGCATCCATTGAGCTACACGCAGTTTCCCCTTCCTCCTCCTTCTCCCTCTCCTCCTTAGCGTCCCTTTGACTGCTCCTTTTCCTTCAAGCACCCTTGAAGCAGCTTGGCATCGTGTCCTCGGGAGACTTTGCTCGAAAAAGCTGCATCGAATCGCCATCGATGCAGGCTTTCAGCATATTCTGAACATCTTTTTCCCTATTCCTTTCCACGCTGCGCCAACACCGTTGGACATTATTTAAAAAACGATATGAGTCCCAAGGGAGACAATAGACATCCGACCAAAATCCTTCTTGAGGGTCATATGGGAGAGTCTCTCACTTGGAATTCACAACGGCTTTTTAGTCACATTGCATCTGTTACAATCCCACTGCACTAGGGGGCTAGAATACCCAAAGCAAAGCGACAGGAGATTGACACCGCCCAAGGATGCAGAAACCGCACTTCAAACGCCATGAACCAGATTTTTGAGGGATCGTTAGTGTGGTTATAGTACTAACGATCTCCTAAAAATAAATTTACTTACATTACTGGTAGAAACAAGGTAGTTTACCCTATCGAGACGGTAAATGGGTTCAACAAAGTACTCTGAGAATGTCTTGATACAAAGCCTGAGGTGGACTTGGTACATAATGATTTGTATTAGGCGGCAAGTTCTCAGGGATTTTAATACACATTGAGCGGACTTCAGCCGGAAAAAGTGCGATTGATTGATGTTGCTACTATTACTTCGTAAAAAATAGTCTAGTAGCTTTGCTGGAAGCTCTATGTGCTCGTAACTTTCTTTCTTTCTTTCTTGGGTTTCGAAGACCCAACCTAGTCACTGGACTAAGCGGGTGGTGAACACCCAATTAAGTCCGAACGTTAACACTCTATGTTCGCTTGTCCCAACTTCGATTGACTAATTTATTTTTCGTACTCTTCGTGGAGGAACCAAGGTTGCACCATGCCGAACGCCAGCACACTTTCTTGGAAATCCCCAACTTTTTTGGGGATTCCTCATCTATTACTATGGGAAAGAATGAAAACCCCAGAAGTTGGAATTGAAGTTAGGAAAGGAGTTTAAAAGAATCTCACACAAATATGGCCATATTTGTGTGGTGTTCTTTTTAACTCCTTTACCAACTTTCCCCTGCTTTGTGACCGTTACGACTGATAAAAATGATTTACAATACTAAAAGAAATTTGGGACAAGCTAACATAGAGAGTTAACATTCGGACTAACCACGTATGACCGACCTAGTTTTTAAGCCAACCTGCTGGTGGGTAAAACAATTCACATTGTTGGTGGGCTGGCATGTATCCTCGGGCTAACTAATCCCCACAATAAATCTCAGTCTCTAACTACCAAGAATTTTTTGAACGTAGTGCTCAGCGCAGCAGTTCTCTTTTTGAAATGGTGACTTCCGGAAAAAAATGTGTTTCCTCCGCAGAAAAATCGGAAGTTAGCATTACGCAGCGGTTTTCATTTCGCAAGTACTCAAAAAGTGAACCGACCTAGATCTCAGTCTCCTCTATATTTGTGTATTCTGAATACATAGCACATTCGCTCGGGAAAACTATTTTCTAGCGCTCGGCGTTTGCTTTCCGCAGCCCTGCTCGAGCGCTGGCCGCAGGTTTGCCGCGTCAAGATCACGTGTACAGTTCTACCAACGAATCGTTTCGTTTTCACCACAAAAAACTCGATGAAATGCGTTGTAACCTGGGTTCCACTGAGAATCCGTGTTCGTTCGAGAAATCCCCAATCCCATCTTAACAGGAGGTCCTTTGCTTTTGTTGTTGTGATGCCGCCACACAGCTAGCCCTCCAATTACATCAGGAACGTACACAAGAGGTGTGCGGTAGTAAGGAAGCCCGGAAGCGCCCGACCGAATCACACGGCACTCTCGCAATTGACACATGGAACCGATCATGTTCGTAGGTTTCGTGGTATGTGTGTGCACGTGTAGTCGACACGCACTCGGTTTCAAAAATTTATTGTTTTGATCTTTTGTGACTTTCACAGAAGGACTACTGCGTGACCATTTCATTCAAAAGCAAGTCAAGACTACTGCATGACTATTTTACGGAAGAGCAGACGGACAGTGAACAAACAATGAAATTGTCTTGTTTCAAAAGCAAACCTAATATGGTTGCAGATGCACAAGCGGGACACACCAGAGTATCGCTGAGGTTGTCGGTTGGTACCTCAGTATGATACGTACGGGAGTCCTGGTACCCTGACCATGACACATTTATGTTTGGAATTTGCTCTTGGCGAGCAACCCGATGTAAACGCAGTCAAATTTTGAGGGGCCACTCTGGGGAAAAATTGGGCGAAAAGTCACGGCGGGAAGTAGTTTAGCCCGAGGATACAAGCCAGCCCAAAAAAATTGTGAGCTGTTTTACCCTTTCGTTGGGGATGTGTTTAGATATGCCATTAGGTGTTTTCTTATCCCCCGGTCCGGGACAGTTTCTTGGGTCCTATGTTATTAACAAGGTGCTCGCAATCTGCTTAGTCCACTGATTGAAAGGTATTCTAGAATACCTTCCGGAATGATTCCTACACCAGCCGGAATGATGCTGTTTGAAATTATCGAGGGGAGTGTATTGCAACACAGTTGAGGGTCTGGAGATAGAGCTTCCGATAAAGATTCTGAGCTTCAAGTAAAGATTCTGACTTGTGACCCGAATCGAGAAATGGCCGCCGAGTGAGCGGTGGGGGTGTGGGCGTATAGGGCATGATTAAAAAAAGAGCAAATTTGAGCACTCCTGGAACCAAATACAATCGCTCAAAGATTCCTTTGCTGTCACATCTCTTGCGCTCAGCTTGAAGCACCCTAGGACAAGATTCTTGTGGCTTTCTGCACAATCTTAGTGCAATTTTTGAGTACTTACGAAAAGAACACAGCTGCGCAATGCCAAATTTTGATTGTTCCTGCGGGCGAAACATGTTTTTTTTCGGAAGTCGCCATTGCGCAGCGGATCTCTTTTCGCAAGTACCCAAAAAGTGCACAGACATGAATCCCAGTCTTCTCTACGTTTTGAGAATGTGAACTTATAGCAAATTCGCTCGGAAAAATTATTTTCTAGCGCTCGGCGTTTGCTTTCCGCATCCCTGCTCGAGCACTGGCTGCAGGTTTGCTGTGTCAAGATCACGTGTACAGTACTACCGACGAATCGTTTCGTTTCCACCACAAAAAACTCGATGAAATGCGTTGTAAACTGGATTCCGCTGAGAATCCGTGTTGTTTCGAGAAATACCTCACCCTGCTTAACAGGGAGTCCTGGTATCCTGATCGTGACCCCTTTATGTAGGGACTTTGTTCCTGGCGAGCAACCTGAACGCAGTTGCTCTTGGCGAGCAACCGACGTAAACGCCGAGCCAAGTTCGCTGAAGAAAAAATAGAATTTACATGAGTTTGTCAGCAAAACGTATTCTATTTTATTTTCAGCCAAATTCGGACCACTTTCGAACCCGTTCAGGGGCCGTGCACGATGAACGTGCGGACTGAACCTGTTCATGACATGGCTTGTGTAGTAAAACGTGAAACCCTCCTGTACAGAAGTGGAGAATTTGTGAGTTTGAACATAAAAAAAAGCGTATCAGTTTCGGGAATAAATTTGATTGTGTGGAGGGGGTTATTCGACAGGCTTGGAGGATGAAAGTCGAGACTACTGCGTGCTTATTTCACGTAGGAGCAGACGGACTGTGGACTAGCAATGCAAGCATCTTGTTTGAAAAGCAAACCTAAAGTAGTTGCAGATGCACATGGGGACACACCTGATGTCGTCGGTCGGTACCTCAATATGATACGAACGGGAGTCCCTGTACCCTCGCAACAAAAGACTGCACCTTGAGAAACAAAACGACTACATGATTTCTTTCTGAGCAATAATAAAAGCAATCTTCACGTTGCGAGTCCCAAGGAAGAAGCTCTTCTTTTGATCCCCAGGGAGGATTTTGGCCGGACGTTCATTTTTTGACTTGGGACTCATATCTTTGTGAGAGAATGTCCGACTTATCGGCGCAGCGCGGCGCCGGAAGCTGCGATACCGAAGGTGGATTAGCCTCGTGGGGAGGGGAGCGACATTCCTCAACCAGAGGAAGGGGAGTGTTATCAAGTATCGAGAGGGGATTGTTTACCAAATATCGAGAGGGTGTGCGTTTGGTAGGGGGAGTGTCATCAAAATCCGGGAGTGGAGTGTCATCTCTATTTGCACCGTCCTCATGACTCTGGTCCGATCCAGTGGCTAAAGCCCGACGTCGCCGCGCGCCCCGTGCGGCGGTGTTCATGTACACCTTCCACGGAACCTGCCAGTGTGCTCCAGAGCATACACTATGACAGATCTAGCATCAGTCGTTCCGGCGCCGCGCTTCGCTGACACCGTGGGATATTATTTAATCAAGATATGCAACCCAAGGGAGAACTTTGAGTCTTTTTTGAAAAATCATCCGGCCAAAATCCTCTATTGGGCCCCTGAAGAGACTGTCCCTTGGGATTCGCAACACGCCTCTTTTTTTTGTTTTGTTGTTGTTGTTATGCCACAGCTAGCCCTCCGCCTTGATCGTGACGAGGGTGGGAAGCAAACCAAAGATTGTAGAATTCTGGTGTCACATGTGATCGATCTATTTCCGATTCCGCCTGGAAAAGCATTTTTGAGAAGAACGTGGACTTTCATGTTACTACCTGAAAAATAGGTTTCTTGAATATCTCTTAATATCTGGCGAGATAGTGTATCCAAATGGACCCATCGGTTACTGAAAGAAACTGATAATCTGAAAAGAAGCCTGTATTGTGCATATTGAGGCTCTTATCCATAATTATCAGGGGGAGGAAGCGATCTGATCACGAAAGTTTCAGTCATGGAAGGATTGCCCTGGCGCATGAGCACAATTGAGCACCGATAACGTCAGCTTCTACACGCAGAGTCGCCCGTATCTGCGCGAGGCGTCTTAGCCATCCGGCCCGCGTTTCGTCCGTCCCTGGTACTACTGGCTGAAAAAACTGGAGAATGGAAAAAACTTGAGAACCCAGTACAAAACCGATCAATTGCAGAGAGATAATGTTGTTTATTAGAAAACCAATGGGAAGATCAATAATGATCTCCAATTGCAAGTATTGTCGGTGCACGACCTACTGCCGCATCCCGCAACGGCAGGAGAGATAACGTAGAAGGAATAATAACTACATGACGAACCAGCCCTCCTCCTATTCTGCAGATTCACTCACCGCACCAGGTTGCCATGGTCACTCCTTCCCATGTTCCTCTTCAGCGCTGTGCAATAATTATCGCCATTTTTCGCGGTTCTGGGACCAATTGTATGGTGTCCTCAGACTGGGACTTGGCACTAGAGTGCGTTTGTGGTCCCAATTTCAGATCTATCTGACTGGAGAATTTTCCACTTTTTCAGGCTACTAGGGTACTAAACGAATATGCGGGAATCCCAGCCTTTTTGCAGGAATTTCGATGATTTTCTCAGTAATTCCTGGGAATCCGTCGGAAATGAAATTTTCGTACTAAGAAAAGGAGTTTGTTGAAAGGCGCATGTCGGAAAATGAGCAGCTCAGCAGCAACAGCTGAGAAAAGCGAGGTGAATGCAAGTGGATTACTGCTGCACGTGCTTTGTTGTGCTGGTGTACAGCCACGTCTGCTCTCGGCCATCTGCATTCACCTCGCGTAGAGACACGACGTCATGCTTTTTTTTTTTGGGTTGGAATCCACACAGCTAGCGTGCCGAGTACAGCCGAAACGCGCACAGGTGGAGGCACAGTACTGGGGAAACCCAGAGGTAGCTCGGCTCGAAGGCACTCCCGCAATATTGTTTTGAAGTAGACATTCGCATACGCAGATATGCAAACAAACGAGGAATAGAACACAATACACATCCGTAATAGCAATTTAATTTTGGATTTATATATTTCATTGTTGATGTTAAGCATGTGGATTACTGTTATAAATTGTTTTGATTTTTGTCATGTCTCTATTTAGTTTCCATGTATTCACACATATATATCATTCTTAAGGTTTGTTCATATATTTCATTATGAATTTAATGTATGTAAGTTATATTTTTTTGATATATTAATGTACATGCATGGCAAACGCATAAATAAAAGAGACAGAGAACAGCATAAACATCAAGAAACACGGAGCATGGATGAGTAAACCACACGTTGAACATAGTTTTGTTAGCAGATAATCGTATTTATTTATTTGTTTGTTCGTATATTTTATCATGTATTGGATGTATGCAAGTCATAAGTATTTAATCTATGAATTTATGTGTATGGGTTACTGTATCTGTTTTATTGTGTATGCAAGTTATTCTGATCTTATTACCGCGCATGGTGTAGACATCCCCACGTGAGTACGTGTTTCGGTGGATGGGAAAGATACGAATGAAGACGTGGTGGGGCAACGCACATATTGGAGGCTGCAGGTACACACAGAATTTCACTTTTTCATGTAAAAATGGTATATGTGCATTCATAGGAAGCGTAGGCACACATGATTAGAGAAATACAGACTCTGGAACATGGGGTCACAAGTGCATAGACATCGGGCGACACCGCTAGGAGTGGGTACAAAGAGATGTTTTGGAAGTGGAGCAAACAAATTATAGGGGTCATTACAGAATAGTCGACACATATATAAATATGAACATGGCTATAAATGTGTGTGGATATGGAAGGGGAGGGAAATGCGTATATATGGTTATATACACATACGCAGGAATTCGAGAAATGAAGATGCAGATATAAAAGGAAGACAGACATTGGAGCCGAGTTATGTGTATACATGGTTAGATACACATACGCAGGAATTCAAGGAATGAAGATGCAGATGGAAAAGGAAGATAGGTGCTCATTTCCCGACAGCGCCCTGCAACAAACTCCTTTTCTTGGTACAAAATTATCATTTGCGACGGACTCCGAGGAATTTCCGAGAGAATCATCGAAATTCCTGCGAAAAGGCTGGCCGGCATCCCCGCATATTCGTTGAGTACCTTTCTTTTCTTTTCTTTCTTGGGTTTCGAAGACCCAACCTAATCACTGGACTAGGCGGATGACGAACACCCCATTAGCCACTTAGGACCCAAGATCCCGTCCCGGACCGGAGGACCGGAGTATTACCGGGCTTATCATATACCTTCTTTTTTTTTTTTGGTTATGCCGCCAGGCTGGTTTTATTTATTGATTTTTTGAAGTCAAGCTTCCCACCCTTCATCGTGACCCATTTATGTAGGGAATTTGCTCTTGGCAAGCAACTCGACGTAAACGCAGTCAAAACTTGACAAAAGCGCTGAGGAGAGAACTCGAACCACTTTTGGCCAAAAGCACAAATTACGTGAGAGGGAATGGTGTCACGCTTCATCCCCGACTCCATCAAATATGGCAGTCTCGTTGCCAAGGCTGCTGCAGACGACGAGGTCCCGACTGCAGGCTACCTGCAGGAGGAGTTGAAGAAGATGACGCTTGACCCCGATTCCTGTACAGGTGTGGAGGATGCATTGTTGGCGCGGCTCGAAAAACGGTCGTCAAATGTAAAGCTCAAGACATTGCGCCTCATCAAGATGCTCTGTGAATCAGGGTCTCCCAGTTTCAGGCGCGATCTGCAGCGCCGGATCAAAGAGGTGCGCGAGTGTTTGCACTGGCAAGGGGAACCTCACCCGACAATGGGCGACCTCCCTAATAAGATGGTGCGCGAGACCGCACAGCAGGTTTCAACACTGCACGAGTCGAACTTTTCCTCTTTTTTCTATCCGGCTACTGCATGTGTCAACAGCTGTACACAGCTTGTACTTATTTTGCATGCTAGTGCATCATGCTATGGTGCTGCTGCTGCTACCGATGCCCAGTGTTCACTAGATTAAAACAGTAACGCATGGCCTATTGAAAAATGCTCAACGGGTCAAAAGAAAAAAATCACCAACATGCTTTACGACTACGGATGGGCATGTGCGATGCTGATCGCAAATGCTACTGGTCCTTCAGGTGATCAACCTCATCATTGACACAGCACCCCATGCGGCTGCACCACCCTCCGGTCTTGGATTGACCCCTGCACCAGCGCCAGCGTCCACAGCACCGAAACCAGAACCTGCCCCGAGCATGCCGTCAGCGCAGTCGCAGCCGCAGCTGCAGCCGCTGCCGCTGCCGCAGCAGAGCATCTCCTCAGCATCAGGCACCCCCAGCAAGTATACTGGATTTGGGAGCGACAACAGCAGCCGCAGCGGCCCCGACCACAAGCCGCTTGCGACATATTTCACCAATGCGCCAGCTCCTGCTCCTGTGTCAGCATCCGTTCATGTGCTAGGGCACGCACAGTCTGCTGGTTCGGCAAGCACAGTTCTTTCTCTCTCTCCTTCGACCCATGCTGCCAGTCTCACCTGCCACCTCCCTTCCCCATCCCCCTTTGTTTGTCCCGTGCCCTCCCCCCCGCCCGCCCTATGCGCCCCGCGCTAGCGCGTACACAGACTGAAAGACGTGTGGGTGGGTGTTTAGGGTCAGGGACAAGCAGCATGGATATGTTAAAGCAAGGCAGTACCTTTTCCATGCTTTCGGGCGGCATCACCAGTATGGGCAACAAGATTGCTACATTGGGCATGGACAAAAAACCTTCCGCCACAGCGCCCACGCCA
>Ga0209491_10010931_pt1 | contig 10790 bp, 9 predicted proteins | sample BON02_FD_187213 | JGI IMG/M metagenome (GOLD analysis project Ga0209491, IMG submission 187213) | Freshwater microbial communities from Lake Bonney liftoff mats and glacier meltwater in Antarctica - BON-02 (SPAdes) (version 2) | ecosystem: Environmental > Aquatic > Freshwater > Ice > Glacier...
TGCGAACTGGGTGTCTTTCGATCTTAATGTTTCTTGCTCCTCTTGCTGAGGTTACTCCTTAATAAACACTCTTAAATTAAAAAAAAAAAAACTCAAGCGATCCATTGCAGAGACCATTCTGATTTCACAGCGTTCGAATGCGAGGACGCGATCAACAGCCGAGCTCGACTGCCCAGACGCAATCATGCGAATCATGCTCGAGGACAGCCACAGTCTGGACAACTACGCGAAGCTGGTGCGCCGCCGCAGCGAGCCCTTGAAGTTGCGAGTGCCCCACCGAATCGAAGACGTGACGGTCGAGAGCGACGACGATGCGGAATCGCGCCAGAAGCACAACAGCAATACCTGCACGGGAAAGAAGGATTGGGCGTCCAACCGCAAGGGTCACGAGATGGACTTGGTTTTTGCAGAATTCATAGACGAGGACGAGCGAGGATGCGCCATGGAGAGTACTTTCTCGCTCTTCGTGCGCTCTGGCCTAGCATCGTCGGCCCCTATGAAGACTCTCGACAGCTCCTGCCCTACGCGGTGCTCGCCGCAGCTATTTTCCCCATTCAAACCAGTGAAGACGAGCGGCCGACTTTCAAGCCCTGGCCAAGTAGTTGCCTCTATACGCACTGAGTGGTCTTTCCAATAATCATCCGGCAATGCTCTCAACTGATACACGAAAAAATGCACGGGCTTTTGTAATACAATAACAACCTAATTCTTTCAATCGTGCCTGAGCCTGAGCCACTCCCTATACTCAACGTGTCATTTGCCGATTATGTTTGGAACACTACTAAACAACTGTGTTCTAGATAATCTTACAAACCAATTTTCTCAGGCGCGCAGAGGGCTTCAGCCCGAAACGCCACTCAAATCATACTACCGATTGGCACGCAGCAGCAATGCTAGGGCTAGCATGTAGACACACTCACTCGTGTTGTCCTGTTTGATATGTGCACCGCTGATTCAGCGCGCGTGTGTGCATTCACACACATACACGCACACGTACACACACACAGGGAGAGTGTCACAGAAAGTCTTGACCTAAACGTGGTGGCGTAAACAGCAAGGGCAGAAACGAGAGTCGAGGAGATGGCGAATGTCGGCATGGATTGTAAAAGAGTGTCTCTTATTATTTGTGCGGAACACAATAATAAATTAGAAAGTGGTCTTTAGGGACGTGGCGTCTGATTCGGGACTGAAGTTCCCTTTTAACTTTGCGTGTCTCCCTCGAAAAAATGACAAGGCCAGAACACTCAAATTGGATATAAGACGCGCAGAAGCGAACTTGTCTTCAATTGAGGGGAGAGCGAGATACCCTATCTGAGGCTGCGGTCTCTTTAAGAAAGATGGTCACGTTCGTGACATAGTTAATTTCTAGAACAGAGTTTCTAGTTCGGGACTTGTTCTATAACGACATTTTTGTTGACGTCCTTTTTAGAGGTTGGGACGGCGATAGAAAGTCGTCGCGTTGTTTGCCTAATACAAGCACGTTTGTACCAAATGATTGTTCGCAGAGTGTTTACTGTGTCTTGCCTATCATGCAGTGCGCCTTTGGTGCTCGCATAGACGTCGGCCTCTCGCGGAGCGACCAACCCCGTGCAGATTCGTTGGAAATCTCACGTTTCCTTCCCTCTTTCTTTGGGAAGATGGCCGTCTTTGCTAAGACAGAATCACTGGGAGCAAGAACGTTGACCGGGGATGAGGTCAACGCAGAAGGACGAGCTGTACGTCAAGCATGTTTATTCGATACCTCCAAAACTCGTAGGTGAAAACTTCCCTGTAGTCTCTTTTTACCTCGCTAAAAAGAACCGTTGAGACTCAAAAAATAGGATCTAAACTAAAATATCACGTTCGTGATCCGATCTTGTTCGTGGGCTGCCCTTGGCGCGTGACGGAAGATCTTGTTTGTGGACTTGCCTGCAAGGTTTATGTCTCTCCTGCATGCACAAGGTGTGGAGGTATGAAAAAGAGAAACCAAAAAAAACCACCCCTCAAAAATTTCTTTCACGTAATTCAAGTAGAATAAATGTGTACAAATCTAAATCGGTGGATTGTTATGTGTAGAGATTCAAGTGTGTCGGGTACCTACAAATTTCAAAGAAAAGGGGACCTGTCATAAAATGACTTTGCGATGTAAAATAAAGGCTGGCAAAGGCAGACTTTTCGTCAAAGCACCAGCTACCATTTTGTGTGTGCGAAGTGGGACAACTTTAACATTATTAGCTTTGACCAATTCGCAAACAGAATATCATCGGATATCAATGTCTCGAGAGAATTTTCGATGCACAGGGGTTTCACTCATAGCGATGCATGCCAGGTTATCCTCAAAAATGTCAGTACGGTTTGTATGTATCCAAAATCACGTAATATTTCGAGGAGATACACAATTTCTTGGGAGGCCTGGCTTGCTGTGATGAATTCGGCTTCTGAAGTGGAAAGAGAGACATCATAATGTCTCTCTTTCCACTTCAGAAGCCGAATTCATCACAGCAAGCCATAACAGCTGCTTCCATATGTGACTGCCCTGGAAATTGGACACATTTTCTCAATTCAGAATGAGACCAGGCGAGGTCTGGGCGTGTCATCGTGACAAGATAGCCGAGACTGCCCACAATACCACAATAACATTTGTGGAAATCGTGTTTTGGGGACGGGTCACAATCATCCTTTGACAATCGGGTATTTGGTTTCATGGGTGTGAGACGTGGAGGAGTATCCCAGAACCCAAACGTACGCAAAACTTCTTCGGCACAATGCGTTTGAGACAGCTGTGTAGTGCCTGCGACCAAATCACGGGCAATTTCACATCCGAGGTAGTGTTCTAGAGAGCCTTCATATGTCCCATCAAAAGCCTCGAGCAACCGTTTGCGAAAAGCGTCGAGGACTGGTCGGTCAACACAAGCGATAACGAAATCGTCAATGTTTGCGTCAAGAAGGATGCGGTGACCATTCATTGTCACTTTCCACATACTCTTTTCGCATCCAACTGTTTCACACCCTTCACATTGAAGGAAAGCGCATGGTGGTTTGTCAAGCACGAGCAGCAGATGACATTCCGTATAGTGGTTTCAAAAGTCGATATATGTTGAGAGGATCTTCCTCATATCCAGGTGGGGAGGATTTATATACATTACCATTGTGACCGTCGCCTGGTAAGAGTTCGCCTTGTACGAATGCCTGAGAGATGTCAACATGGTCTGTGAACATGTTCAGTTGTGTGGCTAAACTGAGAATAGTCCGAAAACCACTTGCAGCGGGTACAGGCCTAAAAGTGTCGTCGTAATCACCGTCACCGTCAGCGTTTTTCGGTTTCATGTGTTGACCTTGCATTACGAGTCGAACTTTACACTTGTCGAATGCCCCTCTTTTCCTCTTAATTTGGTTGTCACGGTGGAAGCAGGTGCTGAAAACTTTTTCTTGAGGGTCGAGGGATGTGCGCAATACTTTTTGAAAGAAGCCACGACTCCAAAATCCTTGCATTTCAAGATTTTGGCTTTTAATCCATTCTGTCAGATTGGAACTAAGCATGGTTTGACCATGGTGTTTGGGATCAGGAGTGGCTCATGTGTAGCCTATTAATTCCTGTACCGAGCGAGTATTAAAACCTGTGCCGAAAGGGTCTTGTTCGGATGTCTCATTGAGACCTGGGGTAATCTGTGAGGCATCAAGAACTAAATCTCCTTGCAGACTGTTAAAGTCGGCTATCAAGCCCATGTCACATCAGAGGCCGACAAGAGTCAGACGCCAATGTCATGTAGAGATGTAGCGTGAGGAAGTGTATGTTTGATGGCGTTGAGGACACTAGGATCAACGCCTTGCCCGAGACCGCGTTTGGGCTCGAGACTCGTGCAATACATTTGCATAGTTGTGTCTTTGAGGGACTGACGAGACAAAACTTTAACAATGAGGACAGCTTTGGATTTTGTCAGTTTCATAGCATCCACACCCACAACTCGCAGTTTTCACGTTTTGCCCACAGAGTATTTCTTTTGCACGTGAAGTCAAGAGTTGCATCAGGCCAGAAGCGGGTGGGCTTGTTGGCGCAGACTAGAGCGACGCGGCTATGTTGCTTAGAGCTGCCAATGGCACCCTCTACGCGTGCTTGCATGGTGTGGTTGTTTGCAACAACGAGTTGGAGCCTCGGATGATGTCATTTTCCTGACAGAAACCCACCATTTCTTGTGAAGTGAATTCTTTAGCATTATCAACACGCAAATATCGTGTTTTGCGTCCTGTGATGACAACATATTGTGTGAGTAACTCTACAGGAGTCCCACGTCCTCGTGTCTTCCTTGGGTATGTAGCCCAGTGTTCTGTACCTTTATCCAAGATCAGTAAAAAATATCGATTCAAAGAGGGCAGTCGGCCAAGGCTGCAGGCACAGTCCAATCCATTCGAAGATCAGTTTTGAGAGGAGAATGGACAGTATCCGCGTGAAGGTCAAGAGTGACCGAGACAGGCGCGCGAGATTCTTCCTGAGGTTGCGGAAAGCATTGGTCGGATTAAAACGTGACTGGTAGCGAAGGTTTTCGCGAAAACTGGCAATGTGGGTGAAGGTGCCAGTCTCAGCCGTGTAGGCAGGAGCAGAGGGCTTAAGGGTTGAATAGTTCCTCGGGAAGTGCAGTAAATCTTTGGATATTTGCTATTTTGTGATAGTAGAGGGGGGATCTACAACGTCCGTAATTGGATTGATTTCAAGCGCGTCAGAGTTGTTTAAGTGGAAGTGGTGACAGAAATCGGGTCGGAATTCTGTTGAGCAGAGAGGTTGCGCTGCACCTTGGCAACTTTCTTTTGTTCGGCAATATTTTGTCTTTTCGTGACAATAACTGCGGATATCTTGTTGTCACGTTTTCCCATACCGGCACGGCAAGCACCATAGGACACAGCCAAGATTTGGCGCTTCAATTGTTTGAGATTGAGGAGTAATATCCGATTGTTGGGATGCCCATGTGCGCGATGAAGAGTAATAGCTTCTTTTCAAAGTTGGCACATATGTTCGAAACGTTGTTGTAGTCGACCTTTAATGCGCTCGTCTGAGAGAAAAGCGGTTACGTATGCTTCACTTCTAGGGCCGAAATCTTCAGGTAGAGACGAGAAACTATTGCATATAGGAACGCTAGCAGTGATGGAAATGTCAGAAAGTGCTTCTTCAGAAATGTGAGAAGATGGCAAAGATTTGTTCGCTAAAGGTACTGAGACCACGGGAGAGCCCGATGTAAGTAAACGCCACGTGTGGTTGTCATATTCCATAACAATCACAGTAGAGCCATCAGGAATTGTTACCGTACCGCCATATAGGGGAAATTGTTTGATGGCAAACCATCACTGGCTGAAATAGAAGGGATTCGAAAGATGACCCCGTAGTCAGCCTCCATACGACGTCCAGCGGAAACAAGACTGTCTGACACTGTAGTACCTGGGTCAAATACAGATACATCTGCGAACACCAGTACATACGGTAAGCCATATTGATCAACTGTTTCAGTGCCCATCCGAGTCAAGATACCTGTCAGAAGTTTAGATGGGCCGACTGCTGGTTGCATAGCCACAGTGTGTCCAGTTTTCTGTAGAATCTCGGATCGTACACAGGTGGCACCGCGTTGAGCCCCGGTGTCCTTGACTGCTCCTAGCAACTGTTTGCTAGGAGTGTCGGAATTAAAACTCCAGAGGTTTGCGCACGCACCAGTGGGTGCAGTCCAATCCTCAAATGCTAGTCATTGTGATTTGTCCTGAAGTCCGTTAGACCCGACAATGCCACGCATGATGATTCTGGGCGAACTATGAAAGTGCCTTTGTGTAAATAGGCGATGAAGTCGTTGTGGGCTGACCATAGGAAATGTGTACAAGAGGTGTATCTGCCGGAATTTAATAAATATCCGATGACTGATGTAAGGAACGCGTACTCCAGTTCATTGAGGGCAATTTGCACTGTACATCAGAAACGGGTGTCGCAGACGAAAGATAGGAATGCTGGTGCCTCCAAAACTCGTGAGGAAAACTTCCCTGTGGCCTCTTTTTACCTCGCTAAAAAGAACCGTTGAGACTCAAAAAATGGGATCTAAACTAAACTATCTCGTTCGTGATCCGATCTTGTTAATGGGCTGCCCTTGGCGCGCGACGGCAGATCTTGTTTGTGGGCGTGTATGCAAGGTTTATCGCTGGGTGGAAAATTTATCAAATAAATACATGCAGAGGAAGATGCTACACAGAATCAATAAATAATGCGCTATGATTCATTCAATCAACAAATGATTACACGCAGAAGAAAATGCTACAACGAAACAGGAAAACAATACGCTCCCAGAACACTATGCCTGGAGAGGACTGTAGGGACGTGACAAACCCATGAATAGAAAACGTAAAGGTTGTGACAGAAGTCTCTCGAAGGTCAAACTGCGTTGAAGTTGTCGGAAGGGGCAACGTGGAAGTTCGAAAATGAATAAATTCTCACGATCGATTCGTGTTCGAGTCGTCCGAAAGGGCAGTGCTGTAGTCTCCCGAAGAAAAGAACGCGCGAGGCGGGTCTGTGAAGAAGATCTTTTACAGGTCAAACTCGAGCAGGATCGCGAAGGGTCTTGTGGAATGGTCTGCGAAGAAGGTTGCTGAAGGGTCAGACGCGAGCAGAAAGTAGGATGTGGCGCGCGTCGGGTGCAAGTCGGAGATTGCGTTTGCTGTCGGCAGTAGTCACGACGGGCGTGGCGGAGGCGGGGCGGGTATACTTTTTTCACTGGCAAAGACAAAATAGACGAGGGATGTAGATGGTCAGAGCACAAAATGATGTTGAGCAAGTGGAACGCTGCGGCCTCGCCGCAAAGCAAAGTTGACCCAAGTCCTTTGCTTTAGCGTTTCTCAATACTCTCTCCAAGAATGTACTGCTGCGTCGCATATTGACAACACGCTTGCCAATGGAAGCGCTGCCAGGCTAGTACACGGAGGCAGGCAACTTTTCTCAACGTCAGCACTCCCCAATCAAGGGAAGTCATTGAAGAGAATTCAGCAAGGTGGCACTGTTTTCATAGTTCGCACTTCGTAGTCAAACGAAGACGTTCTGTGAAGAGCCTGACGCAGAACAAAGTATCGCAGCAGCGACGTCTTGTGAAAGGTCTAGGCGGACGAGAGTCTTCCCACTGAGAATAGCAGTGGTGACAGGTGTTTCCCAACCAAGAGATTGGTTAACGGAAGGTCGAATGACGTGGGGAGCACAGACAGCGAACGTGGGCTCATTCCAGGGAAAGTCTTGACCTAAATGCGGTGCCGTAAACTGCAAGGGCAGAGAATTGGACAGAGAGTTAAGGGTCAATTTGAATATCGGCATGGATTGAAAAAGAGTGCCCCTTCGTATTTGTGTGGCACACATTCAAAAATCAGAAAGGGGTCCTTAAGGATGTGACGTCTCATTCGTGACTTAAGTTATCTCCTAACTTTGCGTCACACGCACACATGCACACGCACGCACGCACGCACACACACACACACACACACACACACACACACACACACACACACACACACGTACACACCCACTCCTAAACACAAAAAAATACACATAAGTTGCAGGTTTCTTTTTGCAAAAGAGCCATTGGTTTTAGAACCCTTTCACAGAAAATAACCTATAAAGATAAGGCATCCTATGCATCTTCGCTACCCTGCACGAGAAGAGACCAAGGCAACATACAGCCCATCGACTGCTTACTTATGAAAAGTTTGTGAGCGGACCGCCTAGATACCGCTTAGCTACCAGTTGTATTTGACAAACACTACAGCCGCAGCCACGGTGATGATGGGGTAGCCACGGGCACTGGCCAGTCCCATGTAATATGCAATATGTCGCCAAGAGAATTTGACACATTTGCAATACACTGAATATAATGTATTACGCTGCACTACACTGCACTGCCACATTGCGAGTTGCGCACGCGCATGCACAGTTGTGAGCGCAGGATGCAAGCTCAAGTGTGGAGCTTCTATTGGCATGTTGGTTGGAAATCTGCCAGCCCTTCTTCTATGAACAAAAAGTCCAGACAACTTGAAGTGATGAAACGTCTTGTCCTGGTTCCCCTTCCCAAACAGTTTTATAAAAAGGGCTCTCGGGCGATTTCGTTTTCTGTTTTATTTCAAAACTAAGATGTCCAAAAGGTAAATTGACTCAACAGTGGTGTCGAAAAAACCATTTACTTCTGAATTGTTATTTTACAACTGCTATTATACGCTGTGTTTAATACAACATATTCTGTTGATGGCATGGTGCGATCACCATCATGTTGACAATAGAAGGACGTGTATACACAAGAACCAGTCTTTTTTTTGTAAGTACTTGTAATACGTCTTTGTATTGATACTTGTAATATGTCTGTGTCATTTATGTACTTGCAATCAGTTTTTGTTTTGTAAGTTCTTGTATAAGCCTTTGTTTTGTAAGTACTCACATAAGTCTTTGTTTTGTAAGAACTTGTAATAAGTCTTTGTTTCGTAAATTCTTGTATAAGTCTTTGTTTCGTAAGTACAGGGTGGCGAAGACTCATAGGATCCCTTATCTTTATAGGTCATTTTCCGCAAAAGAACCCTATATTTAGTGGCTCTTTTGTGCAAAATGATCTGCAACTTAGGGGATCCTATGAGTCTTCGCCACCCTGTACATGTAATACGTCTTTGTTTTGTACATGCAGGTCATAAAACAATAGAAGGACTTGTATGTTTAACAGTTTCCGCTGTATGACAGTTTCCACTATCTCGTGGTACAGATTTGAATTTAAATTTTGGTCTAATTTGACTTTGTACCGAGGAATCTGATTTGAGCAAGGTGGTGGATTTGGGGTTTATATCTTTCTCAGTGGAATATGTCATAGAACAATAAAAGAATTTGTACATGGACTGATATATGTGCGAGCCACGCCTTATTCACACTACAAATATAGAACTCCGTTGCGGAAGTATAAGTCTCTTTCCCCAGAAATATATGGGGCTCTTTTGCGGAAAGATAGGGCTCTTTTGTGATAGAAACGTGTATTCAGCTGCGTATTTACGCGTGAGCCACGCCTTATTCACATGCATGTGACTGATTCATATACACGTGAATCATTTATTTATTTTCTTCTTCTTTTTCTTTTCTTGTGATTGATTCGTATACAAGTGACTTATTCACATACGTCCGCACGTGTGGTTCATTCATATACACATTATTCTGCGATCATGAGTAGGTGAGAGCGCGCCGTTGCAGTGCGTGACAGTGTGTCGCAGTGTGTGTGTGTGTGTGTTGCAGTGTGCGTGCATGTGCGTCTGCGCGTGCGCGTGTGCGTGCCACTTTTTATTGTTGATGCGCATCGGTCAATCTGTTTTGCAGTGTGTTGCAGTTTGATACATTACGTTGCAGTATGTTACAGTGTTGCAGAGTGTTGCAGAGTGTTGCAGAGTATTACAGAGCGTTGCAAAGTGGTCTTCTCTCGCTCAACCCCTCTCCTCGTTCGAGTCCTTTTATGCTGCATTGTGTTGCAGTGTGTTGCAGTGCGTTGCAGTGTGTTGCAGTGTGTGGCAGCGTGTTGCAGCATGTTGCAGGGTGTTGCAGTGTGGTCTACTCTCGATAGACCACTCTCTTCGTTCGAGTCCTTTTATGTTGCATTGTGTTGCAGTGTGTTGCAGTGTGTTACTGTGTGTTGCAGTGTTTTGCCATGTGCTGTAGTGTATTGCATCCCAGCTATTTTGAGTCTCTCTCCCAATTTATTTACCCCCACCCCCCACCACCAATTGAACCTCTACATTGCAGTGTGTTGCAGTGCGCTGCAGTGTGTTACAGTTTCTCACAATTTATCTACACCCAACCCCCATCAGTGTGAAGAAACGTTGCAGTGTGACACAACGTGTTGTAGTCTCTCACGAACTATGTACACCCACCCCATTTCCGCGATTCCAATTCTTCATGTCTAAAATTCATATGCATATACACAACCCCCTCGTTGCAACGCACTGCAACGCACTGCAACGCACTGCAGTACACTATAACACACTACAGCACATTGCAGCAAATTGTCATGTGCTGCAGCAAACTGCAACATACTATAACACACTGCGGGTTTTACCCATGCGCACCAACTTAGATGTAACACACACTGCCACGGCGATTACGTGTGTTGCAGTGTGTTGCAGTGTGTTGCAGTGTGTTGCAGTGTGTTGCTGTGTACTGAAGTGTGTTGCAGTGTGTTGCAGTGTATTGCAGTGTGTTGCAGTGTGTTGCAGTGTGTTGCAGTGTGTTGCAGTGTGTTGCAGTGTGTTGCAGTGTGCTACATGCAGTGCATTGAAGTGCACCGCAGTGTGTTGTGTATTGCAGTCTGTTCTGCTTCAGTGCTTTGCAGTACATTGCACAGTACTGCAGTGCATTGTAGTGTTGCAGTGCATTACAGTGCGTTGCAGTGCGTTGCAATATGTTGCAGCAAGCTGCAGTGTGTTGCAGTGTTCACACGTGTGTAACCCTCTTGCAGTGTGTTGCAATGTACAGGGTCATCACAATGTGCAGCAGACACGATCAAATGCAAGGTCCCTTTTGCAAAAGGGATATGTCTTACATATGTAAGGGTAATATGTAAAATCTTTTACATATTAAAATCTTTTACATATTAAAATCTTTTACATATTAAAATCTTTTACAGGGATGTGTCTTACATATGTAAGGGTAATATGTGAAATGTAAGGGTCTTACATATGTAGATTTTACATATGTAGATTTTACATATATGTAAGACCCTCAACATATGTCTGACATATGTAAGGGTCTTACATATGTAAGACCCTTACATATGTCAGACATA
>Ga0209491_10010933_pt1 | contig 10789 bp, 4 predicted proteins | sample BON02_FD_187213 | JGI IMG/M metagenome (GOLD analysis project Ga0209491, IMG submission 187213) | Freshwater microbial communities from Lake Bonney liftoff mats and glacier meltwater in Antarctica - BON-02 (SPAdes) (version 2) | ecosystem: Environmental > Aquatic > Freshwater > Ice > Glacier...
CTGTTGCTGTCGGCCGGCGCCGGCCTGCTGCTCGCCGCGCCCGCGCTGTTGCTCTCGGGCTTTGCACCCGGGTTTGCGCGCGAGGTCGTGGTCGCCGAGGCGCTCTACGTGCCGTCGACCGTCGGGTGGTCGCTGCCGTCAATCGGCCACAGCAACGACAACAACAACAAGAAGCAGCAGCAGCACCGGCAGCCCCAGGCCCCCGCGCGCCCCTCGGCCCTCGTCGGCGCCGTCGCCGGCGGCGCCCTCTCGCTGGCCGAGGCCGCGTGCGCCGCCTCGGCCACGCTGGGCGCGCGGTGCGTCGAGCGCGCGCTGCTGCAGTCGGCCCCGCAGCGGCAGTCCTCCCTGCTGGGCCTCCCCCTGTCGCTAGCGGCCCGCGGCTGCAAGGCGGCCGTCGGCACGACGGCCGTTGTCGCCGGCCTCGGCGGCGTCGCGGCGGCCAAGGCGCTGCGCGGCCTCTTCGGGTCGCGCCGCCCGGCCAACCAGTGATTGGTCGGTCGATCGGGGCGTAGAGCGCCCCTGTTCTTCCTCCTCCTCCTCCATTCGCCTGGCAGGCGGCGCGTGCTCACTGGCATTGCCGCCGCCCCGCCTGTGCTGGTCTCATGCGCAGCCCCTCCCTCTCCCGACGACGACAACGACGACGACGACGACGTGCCCCGCCCCTCTGCCTCCTCCTCCCACCCGCAGCCGCAGCAAGCAGCACCTCTGCCATCCTTTCATTCCCTCCTCCGCCCGCAGCTCTCCACACTCACATACGGCCTGTCCCAAGCGAGCGCCATTTCTTTCCTTCTTTTTCTTTTTTGGGAGATTTCCCTCCCCGGCTCTCGCCGGACGCCCCGCCCCTCTCTCGCCCCCCGGCCCCTCTTCGCCAAGCGCCGCCCCTGTCCCCGCCCCGCCAACCCGCCCTCCGTCCTTTGATCCCGTTACCAGACGCCCCCTCCCATCTCTCCCTTTTTATGCTTTTGCAGCGCTTTCGCGAGCCTGCGCACTCCCATCAGGGATGTGCGCTGCTCGCGGGATGCGCGCGAAACTAAAAAGGGCGAGAGCGGGGAGAGGGGCGCCTGACGCCGGGAAACAAAAGGTCGCGGAGGGCGGACGCGGCGGGCGGCGGCGCGGGGGGGTGGGGGGGCTTTGCGCAGAGGGGCTCTGCGGGCTAGAGTAGATGCGCACGATGGGCGGCAGAAACCAGAGAACCGACGCGATGTGAGAATCAAATTCATGGGTTCACGCCTGGCGTCTCCTCGAATACAACGTTTGTTTTGCAGCGGGGCTCGTCCGCCGGCGCCGTCAGAGGGCCCGCAAACCCCCCCCCTCCCCAAAAATAATTTCGGATCAACTATTTTACCTAGTGTAAAGGGGGGTCGGGAGCTGCACTCGAAACATTCGGAATAGGTATGTAATGGGGGGTTACAGCCTACTCTCCAAATCAAGCCCGGCCGTCCAAAAAGGCCGCCAAGTCCTCGGCCGCCGCGTCCAGGCGCGCCGAGGCGGCCGCCACCACGCGCGCCTGCTCGGCGAGGGCGGCGTGGACGCGGGCGAGCTGCTGCTGCTGCGGCGGCGGCGGCGGCGCCTGCGGCCGCTGCTGACGCTGCTGCCCGCCGCCCGCCGCCGCCGCCGCCGCCCCCCCTGCTCCTCCCGACGCGGGGCCCGGGGGCGCCGACGCCCGCACCATGTCCCCCAGCCGCCGCCTCAGCGGCGCCCAGCCCAGCTCCGCCTCGCGCGCGGCCGCCTCCCAGCGCTCCAGCTGCCGGCCCAAGCCGCGCTCGGCGTCGGAAAGCGGCCGCGGCGCCGACCAGTGCAGCGACGCCAGCAGCCGCAGCCGCTCGTCCAGGTTCTGCTGCACGTCCTTGAGCCTGCCCGCCCGCGCCGACAGCAGCCGCGCGCGCGCCTCGGCCGCCTCCGCCAGCCCCTCTAGACAGGCCTTGGCGCGCCCCTGCCGCGACGCCTCGGCCTGCAGCTGCCGCGCGCGGTGGAGCAGGTCGCCGTGCGCCAGCGAAGCATAAGGCGCGTGCGCGGCGCGCAGGTGGGCGGCCGCCGCCGCCAGGTAGGCCATGCCTTGGGGGTCCGAGGGGCCTTGCCCGGTTCCGTTGGGGGCGCGCGGGGGCGGGGTAGGGGCGGGTAAGGGGCGGGGGCCGCGCACGAGGGGGGCGTAAAAGGCTTCGACGCGGCGTCGGAGCTCGGCGGCGGCGGCGCCGTCCTCGTCGCCGGCGGCGGCGGAAGGGGCGGCGGCGGCGGCGCCTTTGCCGCGGCCGTCTTTGTCGGCGGCGGCGGCGGCGCCGAGGGGTGAGGGGGAGGCGGCCTCGGCGGCGGCGAGGGCGGCGCTGTGCTCCTCGTCGGCGGCCGCCTCGGCGGCGGCGGCGGCGGCGGCCGCCGCGCCGCGCGCGCGCAGGTAGAGCAGCCGGCCGCGGGGGCGGGGCGCGCCGGCCGCAGTGGCAGAGGCGGGGGAAAAGGCGGGGCCGCCGACCGCCGTCCCTTGTGGTCCCTCCCCGCCCCCCCTCTCGAGCACGACGCACCCGCCGCCCAGCAGCACGTGGGACGCCGGGGCGCTGTCCGCCACGCCCCCGGGCCCCGCCACCAGCAGCTCCTCGAGCTTGGGGGGCGGCAGCGAGTCGACGGCGAGGCCGGGACCGGGACCGCCGCCGCCGCCGCCGCCGGCGCCGGCGCCGGCGCCGGCGCCGCCCGCCGCCAGAGCCGCCGCCGCCGCCGCCGCCCGCCGGAGGGCCGCGCCCACCTGTGGCAGCCACGGCACGTGCACGCCCCACGCCCCGCCCTCGTGCACGGCCCAGAACCTGCCGGGGGCGTCCTGGCAGGCGTGCAGGCGCACGCGCAGCGCGCCGCCGAGCCCGGCGTCGCCGAGGTCGCCCGAGTCGTCGTCGCCGCCGCCGGCGCCGATGCCAAAGCGGCCGCCGCCGCCGCTCTCGCTGCTGCTGCCGCTGCCGCCGTTGCCGCCGCTGCTGCCGTCCTCCTCCTCCTCCTCCTCCTCCTCCTCGCGCAGGCGCAGGTCCAGCACGTCCAAAAGGAGCAGCGGCGGGGGCGCGACGACGCGCCTCGGGGGTTGGCGCCCGGACGCGGAAGAGGGCCTCATTCTTGCCGCGCCAAAGAACCCGCCGCCGCCGCCGCCGCCGCCGTGCCCGCCGTCGCCCTCGTCAATCCCTTCTTCGCCGCCGCCGCCGTTGCCGCCGTCGCCGCCGCCGTTGCCGCCGCCGCCACCGTTGCCGAGCGCCGCGTCGGCGTCCTCCCACAAGGAGGGCGCCAGCACCTCGCACTCGGCGCGCACGGCCGACACGTCGCCCCGGGCGTCGACGGCGCACTGAGGCGCGGACTCGAGCCAGGCCGGCGCCAGGGCGGCGGCGTCCATGGCGTGCGCGTAGACGAGGCCGCCGGCGGCGGCAGTAAGCACCGCCGCCGCCGAGCCGCCGCCGCGCTCGCCGCCGCCGCCGCCGCCGCCGCCCGCGGCCCCCTCCGCCACCGCGCCTCGTCCTCGCTCCCCCCCCGCCTCGTCCAGGCGGCCCAGGCCCCGGCGCAGCCGCCAGCCCTCGTCGTCGTCGCCGTCCGCCTCGTCGTCATCGCCGCGGCCGCCCTGCACGCTCGCGTCGCTCTCGCCATCGGAGTGCCCGCCGCCGCCGGGCCCCCTGCGGCCCGCGCGTCCGCCGCGCCGCCGCCGCCGCCGCCCGGCCCCGCCCTGGCCCTGGCCCTCGCCCTCGCCCCCGCCCTCGCCCTCGCCCCGCCGCCCCCGGCCACCAAACAGCAAGCCCGAGGGCGCGCCCGCGTCCGCCACGTAGGCGCTGACGGCCATGGCCACCGCGTCGCCGCGCTTGGCCCCCGGGCCCGAGGCGACTGACTCGCAGCCGGCGTTCAGGGGCCCCTGCAAGGCCGGGGAAAAGGTCTCGAGCAGGTGAGGGCGGACGCGCCAGGCGGCCGGCGCCGCCGCCGCCGCCGCCGCTTGCGCCTGCGCGAGCGCGTCGGCCCCGAACGCCGCCTGCAGCCACGCGCGGGGGGTGCCCACGGGCGCCTGGTCCAGCAGGCGCCTCAGGGCCGTGCCGGACACGCGCAGGCCAAAGGGCGCGACGGGGCACAGGTTGTAGACGCCGCCGTCGGTCGCCAGGAACAGCACGGAAAAGGGCGCCCAGCAGCAGCCGTCAGCGCCGCCGCCGCCGCCCGCCGCCGCCGCCGCGCCAAACGCGAAGGCGGCGGCGCGCGGCGCGGTCGCCGCGCGCCGCCGCGTCGCCAGGCCCAGGGCAAAGCCCCCGCCCCCGCCGCCGCCGCCGCCGTCCGCCGCCGGCCCCGTGTCCAGGCGCAGGTGGAACGTCTGCTCGGCCTCGGAGGGGCGCGCGGCGCTGTAGAGGCGCCAGCGGCCGTCGGAAGACAAAACGGCAAAGTGCGGCCCCGCGCCGCCGCCACCGCCGCCGCCGCCGCCGCCGCCGCCGCCCCCGACGCCGACGCCGCCTCCGCCGGCCGAGGCCGGGTGCCACGACACCTGCAGCACGCGCAGCCCCGGGCGCGCCGAGAACACGCGCGGGTGGACGGGCGTGAGCGCGGCGACGGCGCGGCGGGGCCCCCCCGCTCGGGCGAGGCCGGCTGCCGAGGGCGAGGGCGCCGCAAAGGGCCGCGCGCCGGCCGCCGCCGCCGCCCTGCCGCGCGCGGCCATCGCCATCGGCGACGGCGACGCGCCCGCGCCCGCCCACCGCGGGGAGGGGCCGGTGCCGCCGCGCCCCTCCTTACCCCCCTCCTCGTCGCCCTCCTCGTCGTCCGGGGACGCGCCGTACAGGTCGACGAGCGCGACTGCCGGCAGCTCCGAGGCGGCGTCGGCGACGCCGACGACGAGCAGGAGGCGGCCGTCGGGCGAGGCGGCGAGGCGCGTCGGCCGGAACGCGAGGGGCGGCTCGGTGCGCACGACCATGGAGGGGCGGAGGGAGGCGCCGCCCAGGGACAGGGCGTCGGCGGCCGCCAGGGGCGCGTCGAGGACGCGGCGGTGCAGCTCGCCCACGAGCAGCACGCTCTCCTCTGGTTGTTTGTCGTCGTTTCGCTCGCCGTCGCCGTCGTTCCGCCGCCGCCGACGCGCGCGGCGCGGCACCGCCGCAAACAGGCGCCCGGCCTCGTCGCAGCTGACGCACGAGGCGTCGGCAAAGTCGTAGCCGCCTGCGGGTGGGGCGGGGGACGATGTGGCTGGTCCTGCGGCCGTTGTCGGCGACGGGAGACGCGCCGCGGCGGGTGGGGGCGTGGACTGATGCTGCTGCTGTTGGAAGGAGGGCGGGAGGAGCCCTCCCATCATCCCTCCAGCTCTGCCGCCGCCAAACGCCGGCGGCGGCGCTGGAGGGAACGCAAACATGGCGCCGGATGCAGCTGCCCCTCGCCCGCTTGTGAGAAAGGTGGTTTGAGACAGTCTCTTGGATAGCTTGGCGCGTGTTTGAAAGTGCCGAAAGGGAGTTTTTTCGTTTTTGCAATCCGCAACGAAGACCGTGTCCGTGGGGCTTCCTAATGGCGTGGTCGGTGCCTAAGCGTCACGCCGCGGGATGCAATGGAATGGGCGTGTGAGCATCCGACGGTAAAAAGTCGATCAGCAGTAGGCAGGAGGCTCTCTCTCCCCCGACCCCTCCAAAGTCTCCCGTCTCGCAAACGAACCTGCCGGCACACACTCTAGCGACCCACGCCTCGATCACACCAACCACACACAGCGCAGCACCAGGCTCGATCCACGACACCAAACACAAAAGAAGAGCGCACAGGGAAAACCCGGACGCAACAGGGGCAGCAGTGATGGCGGCAGCGAACGCCGAGGCCGTGGCGCAGGAGCTGCAGGACAAGCTCACGACGACGACGGAGGAGCCGGCCGCCGACGGCGCCCCCGAGGGCGGCAAGACCAAGAACCAGCTCAAAAAGGAGGCCAAGGTGCGTCGCGAGCGCCGCCGCCGCCGCCGCCGATCGCAGCGCGCGCGCGCGCGTCGACGCGCGTCGCCTCTCCCTCCAATTTTCGCGCGCTGCTCCCCCCTCTCTCTCACGTCTCACGCTCAAACGACTCGAACAAACAAACAAACAATCAAAAAGCAGGCCGCCGAAAAGGCCGCCCGCGAGGCCGAGAAGGCCGCCGCCCAGGCCCAGCGCGGCGTCAAGCAGGCCCCGCCCACCGAGGCCGACCCGGACGACCCCCTCTGCGCAAAATACGGCGACGCCCCCCTGGTTCAGTCGCGCCTGCCTCTCTCGGGACGCGTCTGGGCGCCCCTCGGCGCGCTGACGCCCGAGCTGGCGGCGGCCTCGGGCCCGGACGCCGCCGCGGACCCCGCGGCGCGCACCGTGCTGGTGCGCGCGCGCCTGGCCGCCGTCCGCGGCAAGGGCAAGTCGGCCTTTTTGGTGCTGCGGCAGCGCACCGAGACGATTCAGGCGGTGCTTTTTGCCGACGACGCCACCGTCTCTCGCGCGATGGTCCGCTACGCTTGCGCCATTCCAAAAGAGTCGATCGTCGACGTCGAGGGCGTCCTCGTGCCGTCGCTCGAGCCCGTGGCCTCGTGCACCCAGTCGGCCGTCGAGCTCAAGGTGCGCGGGGTGTGGGCGATCAGCCGCGCCGCGGGCGCCCTGCCCTTTGAGTTGGCCGACGCCTGCCGCTCGGCCGACGAGGTGGCGGCGGCCGCCGCGCACGGAGAGCTGCGCGCCACGGTCGAGCAAAACGTCCGCCTGGACAACCGGGCGCTCGACCTGCGCACGCCCGCCTCGCAGGCCATCTTCCGGGTGCAGAGCGCCGTGTGCCAGTTGTTCCGCGCCACCTTGCTGGCTACTGGATTCCAGGAGATCCACACGCCAAAGCTCATCTCGGGCGCCAGCGAGGGCGGCGCCGCCGTGTTTTCGGCGGATTACATGGGCCGCCCCGCCTGCCTGGCCCAGTCGCCGCAGCTGTACAAGCAGATGGCGATCGTGGCCGACTTTGAGCGCGTGTTCGAGATCGGGCCGGTCTTTCGGGCGGAGAACTCGTTCACGCACAGGCACCTGTGCGAGTTCGTGGGGCTCGACTTTGAGATGCAGATCTCGGTGCGTTTTTGGTGTATTTTTTTCGCGTTTCGCTTTGTCGGCGTTTTTTTGGGTCGCGGTTGTTTCCATTTTGCGTCGGGATCGCGCAGCGGCGCCGTTTTTGGCTTGTCGAGTGCGTGGCGTTTTCGATCCGAGGGCGAGAGCGCGCGCCCCTCGCTTTACAACGCACCTGTCTGCTAACCCCCCGCCCCCTCCCCACAACCCGCCCAAAAAAAACCCGACGAGCAACCCACACGCCGGCGCCCAACAAAACAAAACACAAAACACCAAACAACAAAACAAACCAAACCAAAACAAAACAAAACAAAACAAAACAAAACAAAACAAAACAAAACAAAACAAAACAAAAACAAACCAAAACCAAACGACAGGAGCACTACGCCGAGGTGATGGACGTGGTCGAGACCATCTTCATGGACATGTTCGCGGGCCTCAAGGCGCAGTGCGCCGCCGACCTGGCGACCATCGCCGCGCAGTACCCCTGCGAGCCGATCGAGGCAAAGCCGCTGCGCCTGACCTTTGAGGGTGAGCAGCAAAGCGACGATCATTTTTATTTTCTTTTGCCGTCGTCGTTTTCGTTTCTCCGCCTCTTCTTTCTCTCGCGCGTCTTTTTTCTCTTCACCCTCAGGCCCCCTTTCCGCTCACCTGACCCCCTCACAAATAAACGCGCCAAAATCGCAACCCCACCAAACACCAAACACCAACCAAACACCAACGCGCACAACGCGCGCGCGCAACCACAAGCGCAGAGGGTGTCCAGATCCTGCGCGACAACGGTTTCCCGGACGTCGACCCGTTGGGCGACCTCAACACGGAGCTGGAGCGCGCCTTGGGCGCGGTCGTCAAGCAGCGCTACGGGTGAGGGGGAGGAGGAGGACGGTCTTGGAGGCGTGGGAGGCCGCGCGACGCGCTCTTTTCAAACAGTCGTCTCACATCGCACGACCCCCCGGACCAAACCAAAATGCAAACCACGACCCCCCCCAAAATAAACGACCGACGACGACCGACAAAAAACAACCAAAAAACAGCACCGACTTTTTCATCCTGCACCGCTTCCCCCTGGCCGTCCGCCCCTTCTACACCATGCCCTGCCCCCTCGAGCCCACCAAGTACAGCAACTCGTTCGACGTGTTCATCCGCGGGGAGGAGATCATCTCGGGCGCGCAGCGCGTGCACGACGCCGACCTGCTGACGGGTGAGAGAACATGGTTTGATGCTGGTTTTCGGCTCTTGCCGCGCCCTTGCTCGCTGTCTTACTGGTGTCGAGCTTGGTGTTTGGTTGTTCCTGCTTACGTCGCCGCCGCTCGTTGTTGGCTTTTCCTTCGTTTTTTCGCGTCGCGTTTCGGGTTCCCTCCCGGCGTCGTCATGTGCGATCGCTCGCTCGAGGGAGAGGGGGGGGCGCGCCCTCGTTTCCTTGTCCTTGTTTGCGCCTTGCAAATAAGCACTCACATCTTCACCAAGACCGCACCAACAAAACCGGACCGGCCGCAAATCAATGCCATCACAAACAACGTACGCCAACTACAACAACACCAAACAAAAACGACACTAACAAAAAAAAGAGCGCGCCACCGCGTGCGGCGTGCCGCTCGAGTCGGTCCGCGCCTACGTCGAGTCGTTCCGCCTGGGGGCGCCGCCGCACGGGGGGGCCGGGGTGGGCCTGGAGCGCGTGGTGATGCTCTACTGCGGGCTGAACAACATCCGCAAGACGAGCATGTTCCCGCGCGACCCCAAGCGGCTGGAGCCGTGATCGAGACCGAGAAAAGAGAGGGGGAGCGCAATTTTTCAGAGGCGTGTGTTGAGAACGACGACGCACAGGCGTCGGCGATGAAAACAAGTAGCTTTGCATCGTTTGCATCCCATCCTGTCTCTGCACACGCACGCACCCAACCACCGACACCTCGCGTCTATCATCATCAACAGCGAGCGCCGACACGACGTCCTCCTCCCGCGCCTCGTGTGGCGAACGCTGACACAAAAACCTCCAGTCCCTTGTGCTCCCTCCTCGAACGCCTCGCGGCAAAGGAGGGCGAGAGCCGGCCTCCCATCGTCGAGCGACGGGCAAGGGGCGGCGTCCATCGCGCGCGTCTGCGCGCGCGCGCGCGCGCGCGTCAGCTCTCTCTCTCAGCCCTTTGCCGCTGCTGGCGATTGATCGAGAGGTCAAACGACGAGAGGGAGAAGTCCTCCCGAAAAAGCGCCCTCCCTTTCCGCCGCCCGGCGTGCACGGGGCAGGCAGGATGGACCCGGAGCCGCCGGTCGCGAAGAAGCCGACCAGGGAGCCCAAATGTGAGAGAGCAAAAGCACTTTTGCCCCTTCTCTCCTCTCTCTCCCCTCCCCTCCCCTCCTCTTTTTGCTGACGCGCGCGCCCTCCTCTCCCCTCCGAACCTCTGCGCGGCATCGACACACAGACACGCGGCTAACACAGCAGGAGCTGCCGGCGTGCAAGCCGGTCCTCGATCCGACATGGGTGCGTTTGTGGCTGCCCCTCCTCTCCTCGAGCGCCCGCCGACCGACGCGCGCCGCCGACGCTCGTTTCGCCGCGCGCCGCGAAACGCTCAACGCCCGCCCTTCCCTCCACGCTCTCTTCGCCAAACAAAAAACCAACACCCCAAAAACAACAACAAACAGGTCCTCTTCATCTTCCTGGCCATCGCCCTCGTCACCCTCCCTATCGGCGCCGTCACCCTTGTCTACGGCCGCGCGCCCGTCGAGATCTCCGCCCGATACGACGAATCCTGCCTCCCGCCCTCCGTCGCCGCCGCCGGCGCCGCCGGCACGCCCGCGCGCCGCGACGCCGCGCAGGCCTGGCTCTTCTCCAACCAGGCGCCGGACAGCGGCCCCGACGGGAGCGTCCGCCTTGAGTGCAACGTCACCCTGACCGTCCCCCGGGACATGCCGCCGCCCGTCTTCGTCTACTACGAGCTCCGCGGCGTGTACCAAAACCACAGGCGGTATGTCAAATCCAGGAGCGACGACCAGCTGGCCAACCGCGGCGGCGGGGGCGCGGGCGCGGCCGCCGCCATGTCGCCGGCCGACGCGGCCAAGCGCCTGGCCAACTGCCAGCCCATGCTCTTTTTCGACGGGGACCCCGAGCGGATCATCAATCCCTGCGGGCTGATCGCGTGGTCCAACTTTAACGACTCGTACGCGCTGTCGGTGGCGCCGGCGGCGGCGGCGGCGGCGGGCGGGGGGGCGGCGGCGGCGGCGGCGGGCGGCGCGGCGCCGCCCCCTGCGCCCTCCTCCTCCGCCTCCACACCCGTCCCCGTCGAGTGGCGCGGCATCGCCCTCGACAGCGACGTCGAGCGCCGCTACGGCGCCTACCGGGCGCAGAACTTCAACCCGCGCCTCGACGCCACGCGCGGAGGCGGCAACGTCTCCCTCCCCTCCGACCCGCGGATCCCCCTCTTGGTAAACCAGGACGAGCGCCTGCTGAATTGGATGCGCCCGGCCGCCCTGCCCACCTTCCGCAAGCTGTGGGGCCGGGTGGACGGCCGCGCCCTGGCCGCGGGCGAGGTCGTTACCATCACGGTGACCAACCGGTGGAACAGCTACGCCTTCGAGGGGCGCAAGAGTGTGGTGCTTGGCACGACGGGCTGGCTCGGCGGGCGCAACCCGTTTTTGGGCGCCGCCTATTTGTCGGTGGGCGGCGCGTCGCTGCTGCTGGGCGCCGCCTACTGGGGCGTCAAGCTGGCCTTCCCGCGGCGGTTCGGGGACCCGGCGCTGATCGCGGCGCACCAGGCGGCGGGGATGTGAGGGCGCGCGCGGGGGG
>Ga0209491_10010938_pt1 | contig 10786 bp, 6 predicted proteins | sample BON02_FD_187213 | JGI IMG/M metagenome (GOLD analysis project Ga0209491, IMG submission 187213) | Freshwater microbial communities from Lake Bonney liftoff mats and glacier meltwater in Antarctica - BON-02 (SPAdes) (version 2) | ecosystem: Environmental > Aquatic > Freshwater > Ice > Glacier...
TATATATATATATATATATATATATATATATATATATATATATATATATATATATATATATATATATATATGTGTATATATATATACATATATATATACATATATATATATATATATATATATACACGAATATAAACGTATTCGGATCTATCTATCTATATACATATGTATATAAATATGTATATATATACATATGCATATATATATATATATGTATATATATATATACACACACATATACATATATACACACACATATATATATATATATACACGCACAACTATATATCATATATATGTATATATATATGTGCATATATACATATACAGACATACATATGTACCTACCTATCTATCTATCTATGTTTATATATATATATGCATATTATATTTATCTCTAGATCTAGATCTATATAAAGTTAGTTAGATAGATAGATAGATAGATAGATGGATGGACAGATAGCTATATCAATATCGACATCGATATCTATATCTATAGATAGATAGACAGATAGACAGACAGACTGATAGGTATAAGAATATATATATCCCTCCCCTCCGGTATTCCCTATCCGTGGCCCGACCCTGGCGCCTCACATCGAGGCTGATCCGGCCTCCCTTGGCGAAGAAGTCCTTCGTCTTGAGGAGCTTCGACTGGGCCTTCTTGAGGTCCCTGGGCGGGTCGTCGCCCGACTTTGTTGTGCACGAGAAGGTCTTCTCTGGCTTAGGCTCGGCGTCCTCGGACCCCTTGGCCTTCTTGGCAGCGGGCGCCTTGGCTGCGGGCGCCTTGCGCGCCTTCTTGGCAGCGGGTGCGTCCTCCTCCTCCTCCTCCTCACTATCCCCCCCCGCGTCCTCCTTCTCCTCGGCCTCCTCCATGCACGTGTCAATCAGCTCGCTAATCTGAGCCTTTTTCGACTTGAGGGCGCCTGGCTCCATTTTGAGGGATATCTCGAGCTTTTCGCGCACCTGAAAAGTGTGCGCCAGCGTAAGACTACGCGATGGGCGCAGCGCGTGCGCGTACGACCTGCAGCGGCAGGCTGCGGCGTCGGCCTCTTGCGCACCGACTTTGCTGACAGGTTCTCGACACCCTCGCTCCCGATGATCTCGGCAACAAGCTTCTTCATCTCCTGTGAGTGGAAAGGAGCGCTGGTCACGCGGTGGGGGCCTTTCCGTCGGCGGCGCGCCAGGCGGTGCGCTTACCTCCGCATCTGCCATCGACCGCACTGTGACGGCGTAGTTGCGGCGTTGTTGCGGCGCGTGTTTTCGGTGAACACCTATTTCTGCGATCCCCCCTTTCGGTATTCTGCTGCCCGTGAACGCTGGCGCAGGGGCAAGTCTGACGACTGACGAGAGGGCGGCTTCGTTGCTGAGACATACGTAGAGACACCGTTGCCTCGCTGGCCACAACTAGGAATCTACGCGTCCTGACCTATTGTACGCGCCCAAGTGCGGCGCGATTGATCGTGGCAAACAAAAACAAGCACCACGATGAAGCCGCCAAGCCGCCATCAATCCCACAAGTGTAGCAAAAGCAAGCAAGCAAACTCTCTCGGCCCTCGCTAGGCCCGCCCACCTCCGGCAAGCCCCGCAACAATCGTCCGCACTCGCGGGGCCTACGTCAGTCAAAGGTGGTCCTCTTGCCCTGAAAGGGCTGGATCCCGGCCGACGTCGCCTTCTTGGCCTCCCACGACGGGTGCAACGCGCCCGCGCTGCTCGCTCCTTGAGGCTTGGATGCGCCGACGCCCGACGCGGCCGAACCATAGGACGCCGACGGCGCGCGGTCGCCTCCCCGCCCCCCTCCGCTCGAGCCACCACGCCCGCGGCCACCCTGCGCTCCACCACGGCCACCGCCGCCCTTGCCCGCGCCCTTACTCCCCCTGCCCGATCCTTTGCCCGCTCCCTTGCCGTCCCCCTTGCCCGCTCCCTTGCCGGAACCCTTGCCGGAACCCTTGCCGCCGCCCTTGCCGCCCTCGCCCCCGCCAGCCGCCTGGTCCAGGATCGCCCGGCGCTGCCGCTGTCCCATCCGGTTGCCGCTCTTGGAGATGACGTTCTTGGCCTTCTTCGTTGGATCTCGCTCCTTGCCCCCCGAGCCCATCGTGAAGCCGCCGCCGCCGTCGCTCTCATCATCGCTCTCGCCGCCGCTCGCCTCCTCCTCCTCGCTCTCGTCGCCGAGCGACGACATGAACACACTCGAGGAGCCCTTGGGCTGGCTCTTGGGCGCCGTAGCCGCAGCCGCTCCCTTGGCGCTACCCTTGGCCACTGTCGCCGCGACCGCCCCCTTGGCACTGCTCTTGGCCACTCGCGCAGCCTTGGTCACCGTGCCGTCGCCCCCGGCCTCCTCGGCCGCCCGCCCGCGCTTCGCTGCCCGGCCTGCTCGCGCCGGGCCACTCGACGCGACGGCGACGGCGGAGCCATCCGCATCGGCCGCCGCGCCCTCCGCCGGCGCCACCGGCGCCAGGGCGCTCACCGCCTCGAGCTGCTGCCGGACCGCCGCGCTCCCCAGCAGCGAGCCCACAAGCGAGGCGCCGACCTGGGCGTGGTCGGCACGCAGCCGCTCCCACTCCTCCGCGCTGGCACCGTCGTCCGACTGCGACGCCTTGCGCGGCGTGGGCTCGGGCGCGGTGATGCCTCGGTTCGCCAGGGCTTGGCGCGCGACAAGCGCCGGTGGCAGAGCCTTGAGCAAGGTCAGCCGCAGCTGGGCCGCGGCGCTATCTGCCGATCCGGACTCCGAAGCGTCCTTCAGCTTGCGCACAGCCTTGCGCAGCAACAATACCTTGGCCTTCTTCACCGCCGCCTGCGTGCACATGGAACTGTGAGCATAACCGCCGGTCGCAACGTTTTCGGGCGGTGCGGACCTGCAGCTGCTTCGAGTGGTGAAAGAGGCGCCGCTCGGCCTGCATCCGCTGGAGCGCGCCGAGCTTTTCCCGCACCCCGCTGCTGCTGCCCTCGCTTTTGCTGGCGGCAGCCGTCGCAGCAGCTGCGCTGGGCTCGCGCTTTTTGAGCTTCTGCCGCTGTTTCTGCGCCACGCGGCGCGGCACCGCCATGTTGGTCCCAAGCCCCGCCTTGGCACGCAGCATGTTGATGTCCCATCGCAAGTTGCTGTGCCGCTGCGGCCGGAGGACTGGCGAAGAAGACGTCGCCGCCATATTGAGTTATTTAGGGATGATGAGGCTATTTCGGGAATACTCAACCATTCTATTTTTGGTGCCAAAGGCCGCCTTAGCAAAAACCCATTCGCGAACGATGCCGCCCAGCCGCTACACACCGCAGCCGACGGACGCTGAGCGTGGCGTCGCCGAGGTGCGCACAGCCGCACCCTTGCCGCTGTCCACCTCCTATCGCGCCGCAGGGCCACCGCCCTTCCCAGCAGCGCTGTTTGCGGCGGGTGACGCGTCGGTGGCCGCTCATCCACAAATCCCTCCCCGCGCGCGCAGGTCTCAGAGACGCTCTTCTCGCGCGTCACCAAGTATCACGCCCAGATCGGCGGCACGGTGAAGAAGGACGTTCTCAACCAGCTCGAATGGAACCTGCTGACCGAGGCGAAGGAGCAGTTCCACCGCGCGCAGTACGAGGAGGCGCTAAACACCTTCACCGCCTGCCTTGCCGTGACGGAGAAGACGCGCAACTCCAAGGACTTCGCCGTGCGCGGCGCCATCGTCCACAACATCGCGAGCTGCCTCCATCACCTCGGCGAGATTGAGGCGGCGCAGGAGTATTACGAGCAGGCGATTACGTCCTTCGAAAAGGCAAACACGGGCATCGTCGAGAAGCTGCTCTACGGCGACACCAACAAGCGGCGCGTCGACTTCGTCAAGGAGCGCATGATCGACATCTCATGGGGCCGCAAGCCCGACATCGACAAGTACCTTGACGAGAACGGGCGCAAGCGCGTCGTGCCGCTGCCGCCGCCGGCGTTTACGTCGCACGACCAGAAGCTCTCCGACAAGTGGGGCGACGAGCCGCCGCCGCCGCCCTGGGCCGCGCACGACATGGCCGCGGTCAACTCGGACTACCCGTACGACCGGCGCCCTGCCTGGATGAGCGCGGCCACCAAGCGCGGCGGCGGCGGCAGCTCGGGCTCATACGGTGCGTTGGACAACGGGGGCCCCTCGTCGGCCTACCGCGCGGAGCCGCAGCAGGCGCCGCCGCGCTACCACGACGAGGCGGCGGAGAGCGAGGCGGACGATGTGACGCAGGAGCAGGCGCGGCGGGAGTGGCTGCAGTACTATCTGCAGACCTCCGAGTGGGAGCGCGCCGAGGAGTTGGTTGTGACGCCCGACGAGCGGGAGGACCTCCACTACCTGCGCGACCGCGAGCGCCGCTGCGGGCCCGCGCACGCCGACGAGGAGCTGCAGTGCGAGGAGGAGCACGCGCCGGCGCCGGCGTACGAGTCGGGATCGTCGTCGCAGGCCAACGAGGGGCTCCTCATCCAGTAGGCGAGGGGCGGCTTGCGCTGCCGGCTTCCGGGCGCAGGAGAGCCGCGCCGATGTGATCTGGGTGCTCGAGGATGCGATGGGAGCTGGGCGTTGCGTGTCTGGCGGATGATCTGGTGCTACAGTAGGTTTCGCTGCGGCTTGGTTGGTCGGCACTATTGCGAGGCTGTGGGTGCATGTGTATGTGTGGGCTGTTTGTTGATTGTTGATTGATGCCGTGTCGTGTTCCTCCGTGTGTGTTATACGTCGTGCGTGTTCTGTGCCTGTGCGACGTCTGCGTCTGTGTGTGTTGATTGTGAGCTGGCTTGATCGTAAGCTGGCTCGACGCCGGGTGCCACCGTGCCACTAGGCTGGGGTTTCTAGTTTTCTAGCTTTTGCTTTTGTAATTCCATTATTATCTCCCTGCAAAAATCTACTTTACTATCATGTATATGTGTGTTCGTCTCTGTCTCTATCTCTATCATCTTACTATCTCTTCTACACATACACACGCCTACACCTACACCTACACCTACATCTACATTATACATTACAGTCTGTCGGCTGTCGGCTGTCTAGATGTCGCGGCCCTGCGTCCCGCTGCGTCCGCGTCCGCTCGTCTATCTATTTTTTTGCTATAGTATATATTTAATAGCTAGGCTATAGCTAGTAGCTATAGCTATAGCTATAGCCATAATAGTAATAATAGGCCATATCTTTATAGCTAAAGCTATAATAGTTCGGAACCTGATCGTAGTGTATCGCCTCTCCTCGCCTCGGCCCCCGCCGCGCCTATACTTTTACACTATAACTACACTTATAACCTCTCCTCCAGCTGTGCCTCTGGCTCTGGTGGTACGGTTGACGGTTGATCGATCGTCGAGCTGGACACAGACACAGTCTGAAACACAGTGAGCCGATGGCGAGCGACGGGACGACATACGACAATGCCGCAAAACAGCATAACGTCCGGGCGAACCAGGCCCGCCGCCGGGCCCGCGCCCTCTCAAAAGTAGAGTTCTCACGCCCCCGCCCCTTCACACACCACAGCACCACCACCATGCACACGCACTGCACAGTATCTTCGGCTTAGTGCCCGCAGGCTCTCAACCCGCCGTGAGCAGTAGGTCGAAGTGTCGGGCGGCCACCAAGTGCAGCAGCCGGAGCGGCTCCCTCCTCGGGACCGCCGCCGCCGCCGCCGCGGCAGAGTCGGGCGAGGGTATGAACGGCAGCGGCGACTTGTGCGGAGAGGCCGGCGGCGAATTCGGCGGCAGGAGCTCCGGGTTGGGCTCAATCGCCTCTACGGGCGCGGGCAGGCCGTCGGCGGCCGAGACGTGGGGGGCCGCGCCGGCCTCGCCCCCTGCGCCAAAGCGCTCGAGGGAGTAGTACATGAAGACGGGCGCGCGTAGGACCGAGGCGAGCGCCTCGATCTCGAGCCTCTCGCCAAAGACGCCCTCCGTCGCCATGAGCTCCAAATAGACCTCGCGCGCAGCGCTGCCGCCGATGGACTGCCGCGCGCCGCCCTCTTTCCTGCCGAGCCGCCGTCGCAGGGCGAGGGTGGACGCGTCCGAGGCGCCGGAGCACATGGCGTCGGCGATGGCGGCGTCGATGCGATCGCCCACGCCGCCCGCGCCGCCCACCAGCACGCCCGCGCCGCCGAGCGCTCCGTCCTCCTCGGCCGCCGCCTCGCACGCGAGGGCACCGCGTAGCGCTGCGACGGCCGCCAGCCGCAGTGAGAGGGCCGTGTGGGCTGCCGCGCCACCTTCACAGCCACCGTCCGCGCCCCCGCCTCCCTCGCCGCCGCCCACGCCGCCCCTGCCAACGCCGCCACGACCCTCTCCACCACCGCTGAGCTGTGGCGCGGCGCGGTTGAGGAAGAGTGCCGCGCAGCCAAAGAGGCAGTTGCCGTCCCTCGCGACTGCGACGCGGCTGAGCCCCGACTCCTCGAGCGCGTCCACGTACCAGTCCTCGCTCGCCGAGTGGCCGTCGTTGGCCAGCTCGCCCCGCAGCGAGCAGGCGAACTCCTCCGCCGCCAGCGCAACCTCGCCCAGCCGACTCGCCTCCGTCCGGTGCTCTCTGCTCGGCGCCATTTGGCGGAGCAGGCCGAGGTCAGAGCGCAGCCAGCCCAGCCGGCGAGAGAGCGCGCGCACCGCCGGACCGATGGAGGCGCCGCCGTTGCCGGTTTCGTCGCCGAAGCCGCCCGCCGCGCAGCCTTCGATCAGCTGCTGAGTCTCGTCTTGGAGCCGCAGCAGCTCGGCCTGCAATTCGGACTGCATCCGACCGCTCAGCGCCCCAGAGAAGAAGACGCCACCTAGCCCCCCTCCGCCTCCGCCTCCTCCGCCCTGCAAGCGCGAGAGCGAGGCGTGCGAGGGCGTGCGTGGCGACGAGCCCTCTTTTCGGAGGAAGAGGCTCGGGCCCGTCTTTCTTGGCGCGGGCGAGGCAATATCGTCGGGCCATTCGAACGGCGCCGCCGTCGAGATCCGCGGGACGAAGGGCGTGGACGAGCGCCCCTCGGAGTCGGAGCAGCCGATGGGAATGATCATACCCAGGCGGAGAGGCTTATTGGCGCCGCGCTTGAGCAAGAAGCCCGCGGAGAGCGGCCGACGGCCCGGGGCGGGGGGCAGCGCGGCGTCGGACCCGTCCTCCACAGGAGCGGAGGAGGCGGCGGAGGAGGAGGGTCGGTTGGATGGGGGCGCCGCGCGGAGGAGACGGCGCAGGAACCGCACGGGCCGCGTGTCGCTCTCGGCCTCCTCGTCCTCCAACGAAGCGAGGCGGCCCGGCAGCGACTGCGCCAAGGAAGCTGCAGCCTGTGTCGCCGACTCGGCGTCGGCGACACAGACTGCAGCTTCCTTGGCGCAGTCGTCCTCCACCTCGCGAGCGTCCGCCACCGCAGCCAAGGCGCGCCTCGCAGCACCGGCCGCCTCGGCCGCCTCCGCCTCTGCCACCGCCGCCGCCGCCTTGTCGTAGCCTGTAGCATTCGCCGCCATCCGCTTCGCCGCCGACCCCTTACGCTCCGCCTCGAGCTCGAGCTCCAGGCGGTGCGTGCGCGCCTGCTCGTGCTGCAGCATCCGCGTGAGCGCCGAGTTGAGCTTGCGCGAAGCCTGAAGCTGTACGAGTCGCTGCGCCGCGAGAACCGTTGCCGCTGATACGCGAGGCCCGTCCCCTGACCCTGGCCTTGGTGGGGACACGCGAGGGCCGCCGTCCCCTGGCCTCGGTGGGAAGGCGCCAGCCGGCACCGGCTCGGCTTCCGGCGCCGGCGCCGCCTCGACTGCCACCTTGACGATCTCGTGCGCCTCGGCCTCGCGTGCGAGGAGGTCCTCTTTCGCGCGCGCCATCAGGTCCTCCTGGATGCGCAGGGCCTTCCCGGACACGCCACGTGGCTTTCGTCGTGTCACCACGGCGGCTGCGCCGGTTTGCATTTCATCATCGGCAGCCATTGCATCAATCCGCGCCGACGACTCGACCCACTGCGCCGCCGCCGTCCCGTCCGCCTTGGTCGCGATCAGCGCGCGCAGCTCCGCGTCATGGGCGAACACGTCCACGGGCTCGGGAGGCTCCGTCTTCCGCGCCACCTCGCGGTCCGTCTTGTCGAGCCGAGTCTTGAGCGAGCGCAACCGCGTCGCAAAGTCCTCCCGCAACGCGTCGACGCGGTCGCGCGACTCGCGCTCGCTCGCGTCGAGCCGGCCGCAACCGTATTTGATTGACATTTGATTGTTCGAAGGAAGGTTTGTTCTAAGAATTAAAAACTTATTTCTAAAAGGGTCTTATGTGCGTGTGAATCATCTTTGTAGCTCTACCTATCTAGGTGGGTGTGGTTGTGGGTTTTGAGGGAGTGCTCCCTACGCTTTGTCGGACCCATCTCCACGATGATGATGATATGCTTACCCCCACAGGATACTCTCCCCCCACACAGCAGCCGATATGGCCCACAGCTCACACAGCACACAGCCAGCACTGCGGCACTGTGGCCACACCGCACTACCCCCAGGGCAGAAGACAACCCCCCGCAAACGCACCGACCCCACTCAAACGGTCCAAGGACGCGGTGTGCCTCGTTTAGTAGAGTTCTCTCGCAGATCGGGGGCTAGCTCTACGTACGATAGGACTAAAAGTTAAACCCGGGCTATTTTGGTCTGCGTTTGTTGGCGCTCGTTGCTGCCGATCCAGTTTCCGTGCGCACGAGAAATGGATCCACCAATACGCGACGGCGCCAGCTCCCTCCTCTACGAGCTGGTTTTGCACGGCCACGGCTGGCGCTACGACCAGCAGCAGCTCGGGAGCGCGGGCGATGCGGGCGGTGGCGTTGCGCTGCTGGCATCGGTCGGCGAGGCCGGCGGCGCAGATGGGTGGGTGACGACTCGCGAGCTTGCGGCGGGTGAGGACCTGCCACCGGCGGCCGCACCCATCTCCCTGGCTTCGCCTGGCGGAGGCGGTCCGGCGGACGCAGCTGCCGCCGCCGCGGCGCCAGGCTCGCGGAGGCTGGAGGCTGCGGCGGCGCAGCAATGGGCTCGGGCGGCGGTGGAGTCGGCCCGGGAGTCTCCCGCCGTGTCGCTGGCACTCGCGCTTGCACAGCAGGCGCTCGCCTGGCCGGCCGAGTCGGCGCCTCCCTCGCTGCCGCGGTGGGCGGCGTTTGAGCGCACACTGCCGTTTCCGCACGAGGCGCTGCTGCGCCAGCTGCCGCGCTGGCGGATCGCGCTCGCGCCGGCGGGCGAGCTCCTCGCGCTCTGGCAGTCGCGCCAGCTGCTGCTCCTCTCGGCGCGCGACGGCTTCACCGCTCCCGTTGGCGTCTGGCGCTGCGCCTCCTCCGACGGGGCCGAGGGCCAGCCGCGGCGCGTCCTCGCGTGGGACAGGGACGGATCGCTGCTCGCCGCCGCGACGGCCGACGGGACGGTCCACGTGTTCGACGCGCGGCTGCGGCTGCTCCACAGCTTGCCCTACGCGTGGTGGGGCGCTGCGCCCAAGGACGGCGCGCCGGCGCACCCGCCGCCGCCGGGGGAGGCCGGGGCGGATGAGGCGGCGGCGGCGGCTGCGTCGGCACTGGGTTCGGACGTTTCCTACGGCGAGCTGCTCACGCCGCCGCCGCCCGCCTCGCCGCCGCTCCTCGGCCTGGCGTGGCGCGAGGCCGCCGGCGCGCGCGGCGTCTCTTCGCAGCTGTTGCTCCTCTCTGCGGGCGGAAAGCTGCACCGGGTGACGGTCCCGCTGGCGGCTACGGTTGCCGTGCACGGCGCCAAGCCGCAGCGCTGCGCCGCGCCGCCGCTCAGCATGTTCCCCGCGCACGGGTTCGTCACCTCGCTCGCCTACTGCACGCTGGGCGGTGAGGACGAGCCGAGCGGGCGCGGCGGGCGCGGCGGCGGAGGCGGTGGAGGCGGGGCGGCGGGCGGTGGCGGCGCTGGGGCGGTGGGGTTGCTGGCAGTGGGCGGCGGCGGGTGCGCGCCCTCAAAGGCTGCGGCGCTGGTCCTCGCCAAGGCGGCGGCGGCCGACGAGAGCCGCGGCAGCGCCAGCGACGCCCCCACGCCCTCGCTGCCCTCGCTTTCCCTATGGGCCATCTCAGACGAGGCCCCCTACGCGCGCCTCCTCTTCTCCACCACCGCCGCCGCCTCCCCCTCCAGCCCACTCCTGGCGCCCCTCCGCGCCCTCGCGCGCGCGCGCGCCGTCGCCACCGGCAACGGCGTTCCGCACTGCCTCGCCTTCTCGCCCAACGGCTCCCACCTCGCCGCCCTCACCCTCACCGGACAACTCTCCGTCTGGCCGCTCGCCTCCCTGCACGCCGCCGCCAAGGCACCAGCCGGCGCCGTCGCCGCCGCGGGAGTGGCGCAGCGGACGCCCGAGCCGCCGCGGCTCTATACCGGAGGGGCGACGGGGAGTGAGGAGCAGTGGGTCTCGGTCTCGTGGTGGGGCAAGGGCGCGCTGGTGCTGGCGAAGCGGAGTGGCAGCGTCTCGGTGGCCGCGCTGCCGCGGCTGAGTGAGATGCTGGGCGAACGGCCAGAGTCGTTCGCTCGGCTGCCTCTGCTCTCGGAGCCCCGGGGCAGCCCAACCACCTTCTTCGTGCTGACCAGGGAGGAGGCGGAGGCCGCACCGATACCGCCGGGGGGTAACAGCCGGCCGGGCAGCCCCGCCGGGCGCCCCGTACCGCAGGGGGGCCCCGTGGCCGGTTCCGAGGGGCGGGAGGTTGCGGCTGCAAGGCGGCGCGTCGAGTCGTGGTGGCTCTACTCACTGCGCCGCACGACGCCCGAGGCCATGTTTGAGCGCAAGGTCGGGCTCAAGGAGTACGGCGACGCGCTCACGTACGCCAACTCACGCGCCAGCTCCAGCTACCAACATATATGCATATATACATGCATATATATATATATATATATATTGATATATTGATA
>Ga0209491_10010939_pt1 | contig 10785 bp, 10 predicted proteins | sample BON02_FD_187213 | JGI IMG/M metagenome (GOLD analysis project Ga0209491, IMG submission 187213) | Freshwater microbial communities from Lake Bonney liftoff mats and glacier meltwater in Antarctica - BON-02 (SPAdes) (version 2) | ecosystem: Environmental > Aquatic > Freshwater > Ice > Glacier...
CCTTGGCCCCCCTGCGGCAAGGTGTAGGGTGGGTGAAACCCACGATCCCCCCGGCCTCGGTGTCCGCAACGCCCTGCACAGCGAGGGCGCAACCGGGGCATGATCCTGCGCAACGGAGTTCGAGCCCGACACTCGGAACGAACCCACCAACCCCTCCGGGCGCAACGGCAATCCACGCAGCCGGGGGAACAGGGCGATCAAGGTTGTCGCCCTCGATGTCTGCCGCGCGACAGATTTCGGCGCCCCCCGACAGCGGCACAGCCCGCGATGCAACGGGCCGACCTCACCGTCACGCCATGCACCCGGCCCTCTGCGCTCAAAACCCGATCAACCGAAGGTATTCCCGGTTCGCCCGCGCATCCTCCACCGGCACCGTTGCCCCTGCCGGGTCGCAATCCTGCTCGACCGTGCACCAGCCCTGAAACCCGATCTCCAGCAGAATCCGCCGCACCGCCGGAAAATCCACGTCGCCCTGGCCGAGGTTGCAGAATATCCCCTGCGCGCAGGCGTAATAGAACCCGGTGCGCGACGCCACCGCCCGCGCCTTCACGCCCGGATCGATATCCTTGAAATGCATATACTTGAAATGCATATAGCCGATCCGCCCGATGTGGCGTTCCAGGAACGCCACGAGGTCGTAACCCGCATAGGAATAGGAATGGTGCCCGGTGTCGAAACAGATCTTCAGATGCGCCTCGTCCACTTCATCCAGCAGCCGTTCAAGTTCCGGCTCGAAGTCGATGAATCCGGCGGCATGGGCATGGATGCCCACGGTCAGCCCAAATTCGTCGGTCCCCATCCGCGCCACTGTCGCGATGCGGTCGCGCAACGCCGCCCATTCGGCGGGCTCCATCTGTTCGGCCTCATGGGCGCGTCCCGCCGTGGGCCCGCGCCGGGGCGAGATGGAATCGATCAACACCAGATGCCGCGCCCCATGGGCCACCAGCGCGCGGCAGGTGCGCAGGGCGCCGTCCAGCACATCATCCCATTGCGCAGGGTCGTGAAAGGCGCGGAACACCACCCCGCCGATCAGGGTCTGGCCGTGTTCGTCCAGCGCCTCGGCCAGTTCCACCGGGTCTTCGGGCATGAAGCCGACAGGCCCCGGTTCGATGCCGCAAGACCCGGCAGCGGCGTTTTCGGCCAGAACCCGTCGCCAGGGCGGATTGCGCGGATCGGTGGCGAATTCCACGCCCCGGGAACACGGCGCATTGCCGATGGTGATCATCTCGGCGCTCCTGCCGTCAAAACCTGTGGGTGCGCCGGTGCATCGCCTCGCACCGCCCTGCAAAAGCGGTAGCCTCGGCAGGCCTTCACGGTCAATGGCCATTCCCGCAGGCGCAACCGGAGAGTGCCGTGACCCGTCCGCCCCTGACCGTCCGCCTGACCACGGCGCAGGCCATCCTGCGGTATCTGGCGGCGCAGCACATCATGATCGGCGGGGTCAATATCCGGCTTTGCGGTGGCGGTTTCGGCATTTTCGGCCACGGCAATGTCACCTGCCTCAGGGAGGCGCTGTACGATCACCGCGATGTGCTGCCGCTCTACCGGGGTCAGAACGAACAGGGCATGGGGTTTGCCGCCGCCTTTGCCAAGTATCATCTTCGCCAGCGGTTCATGTTCTGCACCGCCAGCGCCGGGCCGGGCACCGCCAATCTGCTGACCGCTTCTGCACTGGCCAATGCCAACCGCCTGCCGCTGCTGATGCTGTGCGGCGACACGTTCCTGACGCGCCTGCCCGATCCGCTGCTCCAGCAACTGGAACATTTCAACAATCCGGCGCTGGGCCTGAACGACGCCTTCCAGGCCGTCACCCGGTACTGGGACCGCATCACCCACCCCGCCCAGATCGTGCAATCCCTGCCCGCCGCCATCGCCACCATGCCTGACCCCGCCGATTGCGGCCCTGCCTTCCTGGCGCTGCCCCAGGACGTGCAGGGCTGGGTCTGGGATGATCCGGTGGAGTTCTTCGCCGAAACCGTCCACCGCATCCGCCGCGTGACCCCCGACGCAGACGAGGTGGCAGATGCCGCCGCCCTGCTGCGCAGCGCGAAACGCCCGGTGATCATCGCGGGTGGCGGGGTGCAGTATTCCCGTGCCGTGGCCAAGCTGACCGCCTTTGGCGAGGCCCACGCCATTCCGGTGATCGAAACCATCTCCGGGCGGGCCAACCTGCTGAACGATCAACCGCTGAACATCGGCCCCGTGGGCGTCACCGGATCGGACAGCGGCAACTGGCTGGCCGAGCGGGCCGACGTGATCCTGTCGGTCGGTTCGCGGCTGCGGGATTTCACCAACGGGTCGTGGACGGCCTTTGCCCGCGGCGCGCGGTTCATCTCGCTCAACGCCGCCCGCCACGATGCGGGCAAGCATCGGTCGCTGCCCGTTGTGGGGGATGCCAGGCTGGGGTGGGCCGCGCTGGGCGCCGCGCTGGGCGATTACGCCGCGCCCGGCGGCTGGGTCCAAGCGGCACAGGCCGAGCGCGCCCTGTGGAACAGCCATGTCGCCGATAACGTCAAACCCGGCAACCGCCCCAATTCCTATACCCAGGCCATCGGCGTGGTGAATGCGCTGTGCGATCCGTCCGACCGCATCGTGGCGGCGGCAGGCGGCCTGCCCGCCGAGATCACGGCAAACTGGCGCACGCTGAAAACCGGCACCGTCGATGTCGAATTCGGATTTTCCTGCATGGGATATGAAATCGCCGGGGCCTGGGGTGCCCGCATCGCCCAGTCCGAAGCCGAGCCGCACAACGACACCATCGCATTCTGCGATGACGGCAGTTACCTTCTGATGAATTCCGACATCTATTCCAGCGTGCTGACCGACAAGAAGCTGATCGTCCTCGTTCTGGACAACGGCGGTTTCGCGGTCATCGACAAGTTGCAGACCAACACTGGCCTGCCCAGCTTCAACAACCTGATCGCCGACACCCCACCGCGGTCCACCCCGTCGCGGTGGATTTCGCAAGCCATGCCCGCGCCATGGGGGCCAACGCCGAAACCGTCGCCACCCCCGCCGATCTGGCCAAGGCATTCACCCGGGCGAAAGCCGCCGAAAAGACCACCGTCATCGTCATGCAGGTCGACCCCCGCGAGGGCTGGACGACCCGGGGCCACACCTGGTGGGAAGTGGGCACACCCCAGATCTCGGACCATGCCAAGGTTACTGCCGCCCACGAGGACGTCGAAAGCGCCCGTGCGCGCCAGCGCCGGGGTGTGTGAATGGACGTGATTGCGGGCATCGCGCGCAACGCGTTTCAGGTGGTTGGCCGGGCGGGCATGGATTTCTTCCCCGACCCGCCGGGCACCCGGACCGAAGAGGCGGTGGCGTTCCGCGCGGGTCTTGGCGGATCGGCCGCCAACACCGCAGCGGGAATCTGCAAGGTCGGCGGCAAGGCCGCCCTCGTCACCCGGGTCAGCGACGATTCCATCGGGCGCTGCTGCGTGACCCAGTTGCGCTGTTATGGCGTCGACACGCGCCATGTGACCCCGGTGGGCGGCGAATTCCGCAACTCGCTGGCGGTTTACGAAAGCCGCATCGACCAGCACCAGAGCGTGATCTACCGCAACGGCGACGCCGATTTCCAGATGTCCCTGGCCGATGTCGAGGCAGTCGATTACACCGCCCATGGCGCCCTGATCACCGCAGGCACCGTGTTCGCCCCCGACCGCTCGTGCAGCGCTGCCTTTCACACGTTCGGGCTTGCCCGAAAGGCCGGGTTGCCGATCATCTTCGATGTCGATTACCGCCCCTATTTCTGGCCCTCGCCGCAGGTCGAAAACAGGTGCTCAGCCGCGCGGGCGCCCTGTCGGACGTGATCGTCGGCAAAGACGAGGAGTTCGGCTTCATGGCCGGAGGGCACGCGCGGGGCCTTGCGAAAGCGCGCGATCTGGCGCGCACGCCGCCATCGTCATCTGCAAGATGGGCGAAAACGGCGCGATCACCTTCCATGACGGCACCGAAACCCGCACCGGCGTCTATCCCGTCACCGCCCTGAAACCCACGGGCGCGGGCGACAGTTTCATGGCCGGCCTCATGGCCGCGCTGGCCGCCGGGCATGATCTGCGCGCGGCGGTGCTGCGCGGCGCGGCCTGCGCAGCGATCACCGTGTCGCGCCGGGGTTGCGCCCCCGCCATGCCCGACGGCCCCGAGCTTGAGCGGTTCCTCGGCCAGCACCCCGGCCCGACAGACCCCTGACAAGGCCACCCCATGCACATCCCCTCGTTCGACAATCGCAACCGGCCCATCGTCGACGTCGATGACGCCTGCGTGCCGCTGAACTGTTTCAACATCGTCAAGCTGAAAAAGGGCCAGGCGTTTGAGTATGCGGTGCCGGGATACGAAACCTGCATCGTGCCAGCCACCGGTAAGGTGGATGTCGATGTGGAAGGCTTCAGGGTCGCTGCGCTGGGCGGGCGCGGCGTGGATGTATGGCATGGCGAGCCCGAGGCCGTCTATGTGCCCACCGCCGCCCGCGCCACCATGGTGTGCATCTCGGACAGTGCCGAGGTGTTCATCGCAGGTGCGAAATGCGACAAGGTGCTTGAGGCCTTCGCAGTCAGAAACACCGAACTGGACGTGGTGCAATACGGATCCGACGACACGAAAACCCATCGCAGGATCAAGCATATCCTGGGCACCAGATATCACGGCAAGGTGGGCCGCCTGCTGGTGAGCGAGCTGTTCACCGTGGGCCAGGGTGGCTGGTCGGGGTTTGCCAGCCACAAGCACGACACCGACCGCAGGGCAGGCGAGGGCGAAGACATGATCGAAACCCGCCACGACAAGGCATACAACTTCCGCTTCCGCCCGAACCACGGCAGCGGCGTGCAGATGCTGCAACGCGACGACGGCAAATCTGGCGATTCCTATCACCTGGTCGACGGCTCGACCATCTGTCTCGACTCGGGCTATCACCCCTGCGCCGTGCTGCCCGGCTATGAGATGTATTATTTCACCATCTCGGCGGGCTGTCCCAGCGCAGCCAGATTCAGTATGTCCAGCCGGCCCATGCCGCCCAGATCGAAACGATCCCCGGGAGCAAGGACATGATCGCCAAGTTCAGATGACCCTTGCCACCCTCGCCGATGTGCTGCAACCGGCGCTGCAGGGCCGCTATGCCGTCGCGGGCCTCGTCACGCTGGGCTGGGAGGACATGCGCGCCTTCACCCTTGCCGCCGAGTCGCTCGGCGCGCCCGTCATCCCTCAGGCCGGGCCCTCGTGCCGGGCCCACACGCCGCTGCCGGTGCTGGGCGCGATGGTTGCGCCACCTCGCCGAACAGGTGTCGGTGCCGGTGGTCGCGCATCTCGACCACGGCTAAACGTTCGACGAATGTCAGCAGGCGCTGGACAGCGGCTTCACCTCGCTGATGTATGACGGTTCGCGCAAACCCCTGACGCAAAACATCGACGAAACCGCCCGCGTCGCCGAACTGGCGCATGCGGCGGGCATCTCCTGCGAGGGTGAGATCGGCTTCGTCGGCTACGCAGGCGGCGAAGCTTCGGCAGGCACCGATCCGGACGAGGCGGCGCAATTCGCCGGCGAAACGCGCGTGGATGCCATGGCGATCTCGGTGGGCAACGTGCATTTGCAGCAAGACCGGCAGGGCGGGCTGGACGAGGCGCGGATCCGCGCCATCCAGGGCCGCACGACAGTGCCCCTCGTCATCCACGGCGGTTCTGGCGTGCCCGTGGCCCAACGCACCCGCCTTGCCACCACCACCAGCATCTGCAAGTTCAACATCGGAACCGAGCTGCGCATGGCCTTCGGTGCAGCCCTGCGTGCGGCCATCAACGCCGATCCCGACCGATTCGACCGGGTCCGGATCCTGCGCGACACCCACGATCCGATGCTGGCCGCCAGCCGCGCCGCGCTCGCCGCGCTCGGCGCGCCAGACCTGCGGAACCGGGGCTGAACCGCGCCCCGCTACGCCGCGTCGCTTTCCATTGAGATTTGCCCGCCCCGGTGCTATATCCCGTTCATGCCCGGCGCCGGGGCCTTGACGGCGTGCCACGAAGGAGGACAATGTCCTGTCCCTGTCTCAAGATGCAGCCGCTGCCATGGCTGCCCAGACCCGACGCATGACTGCGAACGGTTTCGCGCTGACCTCGGATCAGCTGCTCAAGGAAATCATGACATCGCTGGAAGATGACAAGGCCGAAGACGTGGTCACGATCAACCTGCGCGGCAAGTCCGAAATCGGCGACTACATGGTCGTCTGTTCGGGGCGTTCGTCCCGTCAGGTGACGGCGATGGCCCAGAACCTGACCGACCACCTGAAACAGGATCACAATCGCCTGTGCAAGGTCGAGGGCAAGGATGCCGGCGACTGGGTGCTGATCGACACCGGCGATGTCATCGTCCACGTCTTCCGCCCCGAAGTACGCGAATTCTACCAGCTTGAAAAGATGTGGCTGGCGCCCGGCGAACAGCAGGCCCCGGCCTGACCGCGCGCCCGTGCGCATACACATCTGCGCCGTGGGCCGGCTGCGCACCGGCCCCGAGCGCACCCTGATCGACGATTACCTCACAAGGTTCGAGCGCACCGGGCGGGCCTTGTCCCTCGGCCCCGCCCAGGTGACCGAGGTGGACGAGCGCAAGGGCGGCGGCATGGCGGGCGAGGCGGCGCTGCTGGCCCGTGCCATTCCCGAAGGTGCGCTGACTTGCGTGCTCGACGAACGGGGCCGCACCCACTCGTCCCCCGAATTTGCCGCCCAACTGGCCCGCTGGCGCGACCGGGGGCAGGGTGATCTGGCCTTCGTGATCGGCGGCGCAGACGGGCTCGACCCGGCCCTGCGCGACAGGGCCGATGCCGCCGTGTCCTTCGGCGCCATGGTCTGGCCGCACATGCTGGTGCGGGTCATGCTGGCCGAACAACTCTACCGCGCCGCCACAATTCTGGCGGGCGGACCTTATCATCGCAGTTGAAGACGGTCCCATGGCGTCTTCTTTGCAAAAATACTCGAATCGAACCTTCCCCCCGCGCGAACGGTTCCGATGGCGTCCCATCCGCGCGAAGGCGCTTTGCGTTTGATGTGAATCGCAACCCGCTGCCTCTCGCTTTGCTCGAACGCGGGTTTCGATAAAGAGTGGTTCAGGTAAGACGCAAAGCGCTCTATCATTGTAAAAACGAAGGCAGCCCCATGACCCCGCCCAAACCCGTCGTCCTGTGCATCCTCGATGGCTGGGGCATCAACCCCGACACCTCGGCCAATGCCCCCGCGCTGGCCGACACACCCGCGTTCGACAGGTTGATCGCCACCTGTCCCCATGCCAGCCTTGTCACCCACGGCCCCGACGTGGGCCTGCCCAGGGGGCAGATGGGCAATTCCGAGGTCGGGCACACCAATATCGGTGCGGGCCGGGTCGTGGCGATGGATCTGGGGATGATCGACCTGGCCATCGAGGATGGCTCCTATGACACAAGGGAACCCCTGATTGCCTTCATCGCCACGCTGAAGGACACGGGCGGTACGGCGCATCTGCTGGGTGTGCTGTCGGATGGCGGCGTGCACGGCCACATCGCCCACCTGATCCACACCGCACGCCTGCTCCAGGGACAGGGCGTGCCGGTGGCGATCCATGCGATGACCGACGGGCGCGACGTGGCGCCGCAATCGGCACAGGGCTACCTCGACACCCTGTCCGCCGCGCTGCCTGACACCCGCATCGCGACGGTGACCGGGCGCTATTTCGCGATGGACCGCGACAACCGCTGGGACAGGGTACAGCAGGCCTACGGTGCCGTGGTGAACGGGCAGGGGCAGGCGGCCGAAACGGCGCAGGCCGCCATCTCCGCCGCATATGCCGCAGGAAAGACCGACGAATTCATCCCCGCCACGGTCATCGGCAACTTCACGGGCATGCAGGACGGCGATGGCGTGTTCTGCCTGAATTTCCGCGCCGACCGGGCGCGCGAGAGTCTCGCCGCCATCGGGTTCGACAGCTTCGACGGGTTCGACCGGGGCGCGCGGCCCCGGCTGGCGGCGCGGCTGGGCATGGTGGATTATTCGCTGGCGCACAATGATTTCTGGGCGGCGGTCTTTCCCAAGCAGGTCCTGCACAACACCCTGGGCGAATGGGTGGCGCACCATGGCAGGACCCAGTTCCGCCTTGCCGAGACCGAGAAATACGCCCACGTCACCTTCTTCCTGAATGGTGGCCGCGAGGCGCCGCAAAAGGGCGAGGACCGGGCGATGCCGAAATCTCCCAGCGTCGCCACCTATGACCTGCAGCCCGAGATGTCATCGCTCGAGGTGACGGACCGCTTCGTCGAGGCCATCGAAAAAGGCTATGACCTGATCGTCACCAACTACGCCAACCCCGATATGGTGGGCCACACCGGCGATCTGTCCGCCGCCATGGCCGCCTGCGCGGCGGTCGACAAGGGGCTGGCGCGGGTCATCGCGGCGCTGGAAAAGGCGGGTGGCGCGATGATCGTCACCGCCGATCATGGAAACTGCGAAACCATGGTCGATCCCGCAACCGGCGGACCGCACACCAGCCACACCACCAACCCGGTGCCGGTGATCCTGTTCGGCGGCCCCGCTGGCGCGCATCTGCGCGACGGGCGGTTGGCCGATCTGGCGCCCACCCTGCTCGACCTCATGGGCCTGCCGCTGCCGGGTGAGATGACCGGCAAGAGCCTGATCGCCCGATGATCCGCGCAGCACTCCTGTCACTTCTGCTGTCGGTCCCGCTGATGGCTCAGGCCGATCCCGCTGCCGTTGCCCGCCGCGCGGCGGCGCAACTGGACGAGGCGGCGCGCGCTCTGGCCGAGGCTGAGGGGTCGCGCGACCGGGTGGCGGCGCTCAGCCGCACCATCCGCGCCTATGAGGAGGGGCTGGGCGCCCTGCGCGACGGGCTGCGCCAGGCCAACCGCCGCGAGGCGGCGATCCGCGCCCGGTTCGATCAGGACAGCGCCCGCCTTGGAAGTCTGCTGGGCGCCTTGCAAACCATGCAGTCCAGCCCCGAGGCGTCGCTGCTGCTGCACCCCTCGGGCGCGCTGGGCACCGCGCGCTCGGGCATGATCCTGGCCGATGTGACGCCCGCCATGGCGGCGCAGGTGCAGGCGCTGCGCCGCGACCTCGCTGAAATCGCCACCCTGCGCGGGTTGCAGGCCAGCGCCGCCGAAATCCTTGAAACCGGGCTGGCCGGGGTGCAGCGGGCGCGCGCCGATCTGTCTGGCGCGATCCAGGACCGCGTCGATCTGCCCCGGCGCCTGACCGAGAACGAGGAACAGATGCAGCGTCTGCTGGCCAGCACCCAAACGCTCGAAGGCTTTGCCACGGGCCTTGCCACCCTGCCCGAGGATGAGATCAGCCGCACCATGCCCGATTTCGCCGCCGCCAGGGGCGATCTGGCGCCACCCGTGCGTGGCCGCGTGGTGGCCGGATTCGACGAACCCGATGCCGCGGGGGTGCGCCGCCCGGGCGTTTTGCTGGCCACGGCCCCTGGCGCGCTGGTCACGGCGCCCTGGCCTGCGACGATCCGCTATCTCGGGCCGCTGCTGGACTACGGAAATGTGATGATCCTTGAGCCTGCAGCGGGCTATCTGATGGTTCTCGCGGGGATGGAACGGGTCTATGGTGACACGGGTCAGGTCATCCCCTCGGACACGCCGGTGGGGGTGATGGGCGGCAGGGCCGCGCCCGATCTGGCGGGGTTTGTCGCTGATTTTACGGTTGAGGATGGCCAAGGCCGACAAGAGACGCTTTATATGGAATTGAGAGACGGACAAACGCCGGTGGACCCGGCCCTGTGGTTCCGGTTGGATGAGGAATGATCGTCACATGAAGAAATTTGCAATCGCCGCCGTCGGTGGTGCCCTGGCCGGCGTGCTGCTGACCACCCAGGTGGCCGGACCGCTGATCGCCCAGGAAAACACTCGAAGTGCCAGCGTCTACGAACAGCTTGACCTGTTCGGCGACATCTTCGAGCGGATTCGCGCCCAGTATGTCTCCGAGGTCGATCCGAAGGATCTGATCGAAGCGGCCATCGACGGCATGCTCACCTCGCTCGATCCGCATTCCAGCTATCTGTCGGAGGACGATGCCGCCGACATGCGGGTGCAGACGCGGGGCGAATTCGGCGGTCTCGGGATCGAAGTGACCCAGGAGGAAGGCTTCGTGAAGGTCGTCTCGCCGATGGACGGCACCCCTGCCGATGCGGCAGGCGTCGAATCGGGCGATTTCATCACCCATGTCGATGGTCAGTCGGTTCTGGGCCTGACGCTGGATGCGGCGGTGGAAATGATGCGCGGCCCGGTGGGCAGCGAGATCATCATCACCATTGTGCGCGAGGGCACCGTCGAGCCCTTCGACATCTCGATCATCCGCGACACGATCAAGCTGACGGCAGTGCGCACCCGCACCGAGGGCGCCTCGGTCGTGCTGCGCATCACCACCTTCAACGACCAGACCTATCCCAACCTCGAAGAGGGACTTAAAAAGCAGGTGGATGAGGCCGGAGGCATCGACAAAGTCAACGGTTTCATCGTCGATCTGCGCAACAACCCCGGCGGTTTGCTGACCCAGGCGATCCGGGTGTCCGATGCGTTCCTAGACAAGGGCGAGATTGTCTCGACCCGGGGCCGCAACCTGGCCGACAGTGATCGATACAACGCCACGCTGGGCGATCTGGCGATGGGCAAGCCCATTGTCGTGCTGATCAACGGCGGCTCGGCCTCGGCCAGCGAGATCGTGGCCGGCGCCCTGCAGGACCACCGCCGCGCCGTGCTGGTTGGCGTGCGCAGCTTCGGCAAGGGCAGTGTGCAGACCGTGAGC
>Ga0209491_10010950_pt1 | contig 10781 bp, 13 predicted proteins | sample BON02_FD_187213 | JGI IMG/M metagenome (GOLD analysis project Ga0209491, IMG submission 187213) | Freshwater microbial communities from Lake Bonney liftoff mats and glacier meltwater in Antarctica - BON-02 (SPAdes) (version 2) | ecosystem: Environmental > Aquatic > Freshwater > Ice > Glacier...
CAAGTGGTACTCTCATGCACCCCAACCTTGCGCACCTACTGTTGATCATCAACCAACAACAAAGTCGCGAATCCAACAAGCTTGCTTTTTGTTCTTCACTAACAACTTCCAACCTGATGTCAAACCCTATTACTAAAATGTGTACGATCTGCACAGCCTCATTGATTGCAACCCCATGCGGTCGCCTGCCCCAGAAACAATTTGCGAGGAAAGCCGGTTCATCGAGGTTGTGCCGTGTCTGCTGACTTGTTTTGACTGGTGTTGACACCTCTATATCCTGTGCCTCCTCCGCCAGATCTTTCTTGCTCCAGATCCTAAGAAACTCTTCTCGTCGCCACAGTGTGCTCATTTTATTTTCATCGTCACACGTGACAAACTTGAGCTGGCTTTTTGGCTTTTGTGCAGCATGCATGCTGTCATACAGGTGCCTCCAAATGGAGTAGTGGGCAGCTGTAACTGTCGTTGCCATCCCTTCGCAGCCTGCACTTTTGATGTGACCGTGCGCTTCAGCCGCCAGACCGTCAATGCTCTCACCCACCCTGCTGATTGCATTTTACCCATTTTGGTTAGAAAAGCGCTTGTTGGCGTAATTCCTGCCACTGCCATCCCCAAACGTCTCCTTGGCTTCCTGAAAATTTTGTGTCACCCAAATTCTTCCCTAACATAGACTTTCCTGCATCCTGTCTCAGCATGAAGTCTGGTACCCATGTGCCGTAGAAAGGCTGGTGAATGCCTCCCCCTTTTTTTCCTTCTTCTTGATTCAAGTCTTTTTGAAACTGTCCTCATCCATCCATGCACCATGCCGTAGAGTCGTTACCATACTCGGGTTATAGCTTAAATCAACTCGTCATCTTTGTTTGCTGATTTGTTTCCAGGCTCTTGTCACACAATCCCGGTGCTGCGGCTTGCGCACCTCCTCTTCTGCTGATCCTCATCTAATCGCCTTCCGCACCCCACTACTCCACGTTGACTTTCAATCTTCATAGCTCACCGTATTTTCTTTCCAGTCGAAGTTTGGATGTTGATATTTGCATTTTTGACGTTACGACTTGTATTTTCTCGCTTTGTGGAATGGACTGCGTCACTATTGTGTTCATCTTATGCCGGCAGTTCGTGAAATTCTCAAAAAACTCTGTCTGGGGTAGGTCAGATTATGCGCATTTTTCCAGGAACCTGTTCAGGGTTGATCCATTCACAGAATTGGAGAATTTGGCACCTTCTGTGCGTGCTTTCAACGAGCATGAGATCCTGGTGTCAACAGAAGCAGCAGAGGAGGGGAGGAACAACTATCTACCAATACCTCTTCTCAAATGCGAATTGGTCGAGCAGAGCACACTCACAAAGCAGCAACAAGGACCAAATTGTTTTTGGATGCGAGTGTCTTGTGCAAAGCACACTTCTCTTACGGGGCGACAGCGGACGTGGGAGCGTTTGCGATGACGAGAGGCATGGCAGTGGCGTTGGAAATGACTGTATGGACGGCGGTGATGATTCAGGCGGGCAAAGCCAAAGAATTAGCATTGACGGCGACAGCAAAGGTGGTAGTGGTGGCTTACAGGAATTTGACGGTTTCAATGACGATCACGGTTTTGCAGGGATTTGCAATAGTGAGAGTGTTAGCGATTATAACGGAGGTGTCTGGGATTATGTCAACGCCATCAGAGGTGCCGGTAGTGGAGGCAGTAACAGCGGCGGTGTAGGTGACATCGACAGCGGCGGTAGTGTCATAGCTGAAAGTGATGGTGTTGAGGCTGATGAACAGCTGGAGCGTCAATTGTGGCGGCGGTGGCAGGGTCATCAACGCAGACAACGATTTGAAAGGTTAAGGTGGACTGGGCGGTGAAAATGGCTTTGTCAGCCTGAGGCGATGGTGATCATGTAGGAGACAGTGCAGAGGGGGGCAGAGGTGAGGGTGCTAATAGCAACGGCTTTGATGGTGATGCATGTCACGATGCGGAGAGAGGCGGCCTCGAGGGTGTTGTTGGCTTGGAAATTTATCGGTTGAAGGTGCAAATTTGGCTTCTCACGTGCCACGTGCGGCAATTACAACGGGTGAACTATGGCATTGTGGTGGGGTTGAAAACGCTGAAGTGTCAACTCCAACGGCTAAAAAAGGCGAAACGTAATGTGAAAAACGATTATTTGGATTTTACATACAAGTATCCACCACAATCAATACATCAAAGCAACACAAAGGCATCAAGAACTCTTCGGACGTTGAGACGTTTGATCTGGGAAAAATGTCAGGTCGAGGTGAGCAGTGCAGCTGACAGTCAGACAGTGCTTGCAGAAAGAGCCGATGGCTCAGGATGGATCACAGCTGAGGGGCCACAAACAGTGGTACTGTTTGACCAGTGGACTCGGAAGAATTGGAGCAAACGACAGGCGAGGGCAGCGGTGAGTAGGGCCGCGAGGGACGTCGCCCGAAATAGGCATATAAATAGCAGGAGAAGGGAAACAAAGAAGGAAAAAAAGGGGGAGTCAACACGGCCTTCAGAGCCACTCCCATGCAGGGCGCCCTGTTTTTTCTCGCACCAGTTACTGTCACCGAAGGCAGAGGAAACGACTCCATTCCGATGGAGCCAGATGTAGCGATCCTCTATGAACAGTGCTCGATCTGGAAGGGAGTGAGCCGGGCGTTGCAGTAGGCCTCTGTCGTGTGGCGACACAGATTGGTGGTTTGCATGCCCCCCACCACCATTACCAGCGTCTGCATGAACACTGCCAACCCTCTCCACTCCACCACTCTCCAGGGCCCGAAGCACCGACACCTCCAAGTTACCAAACTTATCTGTCACACCCTCTGGAGAAGACAGCAACAATACACACCAGCAAGGTGTTGCCATGCCTGATGCCAGAGCGGGCGACACAGATTGGTGGCTCGCCGAAGGCAAAATCGTCGAAATCTTTGGAGAGACAGCGACATTATGGTCTCAGGACGACGTCCGTGAGTTTCAAAATGTTGCGGGGAAAAAAAATGAGACCGGATGTGATGTACAAAAACTCCAGTTCTACGTGAGTGGGAGCAATCTAGAAACCCAATGTCACCTTTACGTAGTACCTTGTGAAGATGCAGAGCTGGCCCTGTCTATGGAAATCACCTCATCCCTCCAACATTCACTGCAAAGTCAATCTGAATGGAGAGGCGTGGGGCAATCCGCGAATCACATATGCTGCAAGCGACACCAAAATTTCGAGTTACAGTTCATCAGTGTGCAAGCGATGCAGGAAGACGACGATGGCAACGCCCTTACCACTGTTAAACCAGACGTGGCTGCAGTATTACGAGCGAAACGTGAAATCCAGCCCGGTGAACTCATTAGATATCAGTGTACTGATCAATCAGAACACTTGGAAAAGATCTTTGAACGTGAGTGCTGCCTTCACGTGGGCCTGTGTCAGCCTCATGGGCAAAAATCCATGCTCGAGAGGCTGGCAGCAAATCCGAAACAATCTTTCCCGGAAATGAGGAAGCTCAAGGTCGGAGCATTGATGACTATAAAAACCGCAGGCGTAGCCCAGCAATGGACCCGGGGTCAGCAACATCAAGATTGCCACAGCACCTTTGTAAAAATCAAGTTCGAAAACAGCGAAATGACAGTGAATGAGAGCTAGTTTGTGTTTGATGCGACATCCGATTGCTTGATTTTACAGCGACTTGGTTTCTTTGGCGTCATGGCTCTCAAGCGTACAACAAACACATTTCAAGTCTAGCGAGAAATCCTCAATCCAGGGAAGATGATGTACGACGCGGCATTGAAGATCTTGCTGGAATGGACAATTTATGGGTTCTTTGACGAAAAAAAGCCAAGCCGGCCGGCGTCACAAAGCAAGACGTGGCTGGCTGACAGGTCTTTTTGGCAGTCCTGGTTTAAGGACAATAAACCCCATCAAATACCACCAGCCTAGAGTATCAAATGGGTGTGCATGAAAGAAGAGCCAGTGTGGGGCAATGAAGTGGTGAACAACACAGTAACTGCGACCCTTAACACTTGTTTCTCGGTCTGTTGTGGATCACAGTCCATATACTTTAGCAAAACCCCAAAACCCCAAAAACAAATGATAGAAAATGTAATGACCCACGAAAATTGAGATTTGTGAATTTATCGACGGTGGCAGCCCTTGGGTATCCTGCCATATCACAACAAAATAGAGAAATCCCACTGATGCGTGCCGACTTGCTAAAACAACACGTGACAAGCAGTGCCCTGCAAGGACTGCAGCTCATGACCAATGATTACGTCAAAGGCAAAGCTGGGTTCTATATGAAATTGGAAAGTTTCTGAAATTACAGGAAATGCGAACGTATGATCGCGAAGATCGAATTCCCAGTGCCCATTCACCTGCTCGATCATCTTATTATTCCAATACACATCCGACAGTCCCACTGGTTTCCAGCGCACATGGATGTAAAATCCCGACACATGAGCTTGCTGGACTCGAATTACGCCTACAGCCCTCAGTGCCGACTACCCACAGCAGACAAGGCTTCTGTGAAAATTCTACAGAATGGCATGGACTGTCCACGCTAACGCCGATGCCCCAGCTCCTTCTTGGGTCGTCCACCCAGCAAGGAACACGTCGCTGCACACACGACTGACAGAACTCACACCAGTAATAGTGCAGGCACTCGAAAGGCAGAAAGACATGACCGTCGACAGCATGAAAAAGACAGCCTAGTAGACGGTCGCATCGTTGGGAAATGGAAACGGAGAGGCGGGTATCCATGGCAGGCCGGGGACCAATCTTCAAATTCATCCTGCCAAAATTGGACAGAACGGGAGCAACCGTTGACGCCCCAGCAGAAGAATTTCGAGAATGCATATGCAACCGGACTTGCATGTGGCATGTATACAGTACTGAGCTCAATGTATGCAGTCAGAGAATGTTCAATTGACTTCGTCGAACAGTCTCACATCAACAACACACGTACCTGGATGGCAGCAGTATGCCATGAAATCAAGGAAACAGTGAGCCCGGAAATGTGCAAGTGTGGCGAGCGTTACGAGCTATGGGGTAGACAGCCAGCTTCCCCCTGCTCTAAATGCGCGAAAATCCACTTCAGGAAGGCATCACCTGGCGAGACTGGCACTGAGGAGGGCGAAAAGAAAGGCAAGCGAGCCCAGTGTGAAAGCAGCGGTGGAAAAGGTGAAAGAAAACGAGAGAAAATCCAACATCCTCAGGAAGCTGTGGAAAAATGTGGTCTGGGCTTGGATGGACAAGGTGGACTGGGCATGAGTTTGGTCACAAGGGTGCCGCGTAATGCCAAGACAAAGGCCGATAATTCCGGACAGTTCGAGCTGAATCCTTCCTCTTAGCGTCCCACCTTCCTCTGCTGCCTTTTTCTTTTTCCCTGCAGATTCACATAACCTGCTCCTATTCTCTGCCCTTTTTGCTTAGATCTATCACCTGCTGTGAATGTGCCTTAGCCGTATCCTCCTAATCTGCTGATCTCTGTGCCCATCCAGTGTTCCCGCCGCAGCTCGATACTTGTCAGTATTACTTGACATTCGTCCTTTCCGCCCGACGCCCTCGCTGCTGTCAACAACGTCCGAATTTGTTTTGTCGTGACAGTGAGATCTTTGTGAACCCAGCATGAAGCGTAATCCTCGTTCACTGCCATTTTGATGTTGCCTTGCTTCCACCATGACCTGTATCGTACGCTCTGCCCGCGCTGTGCATTCCTTTTGCTTCCGTTCTTTTTTGTTCTTCTCCTCTTTCGATTTCGACGCATCATGGTACACATAGAGCTTCCAGCAAAGCTACTAGACTATTTCTTACGAAGTAATAAAAGCAACATCAATCAAATTAGATAAGATTTGTTTCCCGCTGAGCTCAATGAGCGGATTTCGTCTTGATATCCGAAACGATGTAAAACTAGCCGCTCAGTTAGTTGGTCAGAGCGCGGGACTGTCTGTCCCGAGGTCGTTTCCGGCAAAAAATCCCAGAATCGAGAACTCAAATCTACAATTGAGCACATAGAGCTAACCCCCTCCACACAATCAAATTTATTCCCGATTCTGATATGCTTTCTCCTTATTCGTAAGGAAATTCCATTCCGTAAACCCATTTAACGGTAGCTTTTGCGAACCGGGCCGAGCCCGGTTCGCTGAGAAAAAGATGGAATTTCCATCTCAGATTGTCAGCAAAACGTATTCTATTCTATTTTCAGTCAAATTTGGACCGTTTTCGAATCCGTTCAGGGGCCTTGCGTCGGCCGTGCACGATGAACGTGCGGAATGAACCTGTTCATGAAATGTTTTGTGTAGTAAAACCTGAAAACCCCCCAGTATGGAGGTGGAAACTTTTTGAGCTTCAACATAGAAAAAGCATATCAGTTTCGGGAATAAATTTGATCGTGTGGAGGGGGTAAGCTACTAAACTACTTCTTACGAAGTAATAAAAGCAACATCAATCAAACCGCCCCTTTTTTGGACTTGCACCATACGACCCAGTCGTGCATCGTGCTTGCCTCTTCCAGCCAACTTGCCTTTTCTTGTTGTGATAGGCTCTCCCATATGACTACCGTTGGTTCTTGTAAGCCATTGGCTTCTTTAACTCTCTCCAACGTCACAATAGTATCGCCGCCTTGCTTGTCGTCGAATCTACCAGCATACCTTGGATCTGCATTGGTGAAAATCATGCCGATCAGTGGCTGCTGTGGTTTTAGATTCATCGTTCGGCTCCCTCCTTTGCACGCTTTGCACTTGCCCCCTCGACCCAGTCGAATCTTGTGAAAGTCCGTGTCAAGCTCTTTGATGACCCTGCACTTTGCACATTGCTTCCACCTCGCTCGGCGAATCGGCTTTTGTCACCATCTCTTTTCCTATCCATTCTTTCCAGTCACTAGTAGCATTTCTTGCTCACGAAGGAGGCTGAACTTTTCCAAAAAAGAGATGTTTTGATAAACAAGAATTCACTCGCTTCCTGACAACTGGTGTCGTCACAGCATCGAGTCACGTGCTCGACGTGTCCCTTCAAACAAAGTAGTCCTAGTGCTTTGTCACTGTTGAGTCGACATCCCACACATACACACCTCTGAGTGTTAGACTCTCTGTTTTTCCAAAGTTGTTTGCTCTTCACCGTCACGGTCATGCCGAGTGACTCGGATTATGTCAATAGAAGCGCTTCTCTGCATCGATTTTAGTTAGAATTCACACGACTCCGAGCCGACGATCGCGAGTACAATTCTTCGCATTCGTACCGATGAGTGCATCCGCACCCGGCAGTTGCCGGACAAAATCGTTGGAGACTGTAGCGACAAGGGTGGTCACAGGTATCAGCCACTGGATCGTTTTATTCTGCGAGAGGTATTGGCTTGCAGGCATGTGATGTTTATGTTACGTGTGATGACGTCCGTTGTCTCTTATACATTGTTTTGGAATTGAATTGGTATTGTGCGATTGATATCTCACGAGGTTTGATCTGACAAAGGGTTAGTTATTTGACACTTTCTTGATTGCTGTTTTTTTACAAATTGTGTCGTTATGATAATTGAGTATTTGTATTTTGAATCTTGAATTCGAATCATTTTCAATACCAATGAATTGGTAGACCAAACAAGACACTGAAATCAAATACCCCACAGATAGATTGTTTATGAAAAAAAATGCGCCGCAGGCAAGATACTTTTGTGAGAAGAATGCGCCTCAGGCAAAACTTATGAAACCAGGCAAGATTTTTAGACTGAATCCTGATTGGTACTCTATTCTGTTGAGGTAGTATATAAATTATTATTCACAAATCACAGGTCAGATTCTTCTTTCGTTAATTAATTCATTGATGATGATTGCTTTTATTACTATAAATAGTGGTTTAGTATCCTTAATTGAGGGTCTATGCGCTCAAATCTTATATTTTGGCAGAGTGGATTGAACTGAAAGAAACTCTCGCGGAGTTCCAAACTGAAAGAGGCAAGGAGATGTCAGACGACAAGGGGCGCGATGATATGACAACAAAAGCCGGACGCAAGCAGAAATTAGACACAAGCCCAATGGAGTTTTGCTGCAGAAGCTTGGCTGGAGGTAACGTACGGGATTCTCTCGCCGACTTGCTAATGATGATGATTGCTTTTATTACTATGAATAGTGGTTTAGTACCCTTGATTTAGGGTCTATGCGCTCAAATCTTATATTTTAGATTTGAGATTATCAGTGGTTTGCGTTCACATCTTTTGCTTTTCTTTTTCGGAAGAAAAAATATGTTAAAGGAAAAAGCAGTTAGTCCAAGATCTCATCCCGCCTCCGGGCACATATATACACATGTGTACTTTGTAGTGAAGTGAAGATTGCTTTTATTGTTGCTCGTAAAGACATAATGTAGTACTTTTGTTTGGAACTCTCAAGGTGCAGTCTTTTATGCTCACCGAAATGAGAGACTGTGATATGCTGATTGTCGTCACATCTTCTACTTTTCTTAAAAGAAAAGACATGTTAAAACAAAAAAACAGTTAGCCCAGATCATCAAAACCATCAGCCCAGCATATATATAGACAAATGTACTGTGTACACCTATACGGTCTACATGTATAATGCGCTTTAGTCGATCTGGATTCTTCTTGCTCCCCAGGTGTCCGTCCCACACCTGGGCTCACATCAAGTACCCAAGTAGTTTGTGTGTGTGTACGCGCTTATACAAGCACACACACACCCACCACCCTAACACCCGCAAAAACAGAGAAATATACAAGAGAAAACCCCCATCTCTACCCCTGCCAAAACATAGCCTCCCACGCCAGTAACAAGCGCTAATCATGATCAAGCTGAAACAAACCCCACTTTCAATCCCCCCACACACACGCATGCAAGTGTTAAGAAACACCTGTGATACACACGCATGTAGTAGAGAGATTGGACAGTACAAATAAACAAAATGCGCCTACACAAGTGCATATGTACACCCACACGCACGTGTATATAAATGTGTATGAATACATATACACAGACATACACATATACATATACATACATATACACATGCACCTATACACACATACATGCACACACATACACATACGCATGCATATGTACACGTATGCACAGATAGAAAATCTTCGTAACAACGCCTCAACGTGTCAAGCTATATCATAGACGCATATACGCATCCATATACATATACATGCTCATACACAAATGTTTAAATATACACATACGTGCACAACCTGCAGCGAGTGTGTTCGCAGAGGTGTACATTGGCGTAAAAACACACCTGTGTAACATACACACCTGCCCATGCACTAGTGTCCAAAACACCTGTTCCAAAGTGCATGCAACACTCACTGCAAAAAAAATGCACATATATATATACCCACACCCATATGCATACGCAGACATATGTACACGAACACACATGCGCATCCATTACACCGTCCACACGTTGAAGCACTGATACTGAGACTCACAATCTATGCACAAATATGTATACACATACACATACACATGTGTATAAACGCATACATATACATATACATACACACATGCACATATATATATATATACATGTCCGCACACATACACACAAACACATATATACACACACGCATACAAAATGCACATATGAACGCACGCAAAGCACGCCTGAAACGACGGCGCGGCAGCGACTGCGCGGGAAGCCCAACTTGACACCAAGAAGCTCTGCCCTTCTCCCTGTCCACTGCAATCCGGAGGGGGATATCCTTCGTGGCCAGCAGCCCAATTGCCCGTCCACGAGGAACAACGGATAAGCGCAGAACAACCACAACCAACAGCAGCTCATCGCACCATCACGACAGCGCATTGTCCAGACCACATCCGCTTATCTGCACTGGTGCGGAGCCGATCCACCAAGTTCACGGCCTGGCTGTGTACATTGAGCTCAACACTGAATAATGTTCACATGCCAGGGCCGTTTGGAAATTGTTTTCAAAGCTGTTCTGTTCAGGCATTTGACTAGGTCAGCTTCGTCTCATCCAATTTTGTTGCGAAGTGTCCAAGAAAAAAATCTTCCTGCCAAAGACAAATGCCCAGGCGTTTCCATTTTTTGATGATGAAGTCGCCTACCACTTAAGTGACAACTTGTACTGTAAGCTTTTGATATTTTTTCAAGACTTGCGCTATTGAAGGTGTGATTCCTGGGAGCCAATTATCTGGTCGTGTGAAATTTACAGGTTTCAGATACCAATTGCAGGCGGAAACTTTTTCCCTACGTGTCTCTCCCATGCCATGCGATTAAATTTCCATATTAACATTTCATGTCGTGCATGGCATTTCGAACTGTAAGAATGCGGTCAGTCGAGAAAGGTAATTTGCCGTTCTTTGATATCTAGATGTGCTGGGAACCAATGATTGTTACCTACGTGAAAACGGCGGGAAAATGGTGGAAATGTGATCCTATTTCGGAGCATCGACTCCGGAGCTCGCAGCTTGGGCGAGCCATGAACTTGGTGGATTGGCTCCGCACCAGTGCAGATGAGCGGGTGTTGTCTGGGCGCCACGCTGTCGTGATTTGCGTGATGGGCAGCTCGCGGGGGTTGGTTGTTCTTCATTGACCCTTCGTTTCTAGTGAACAGTCACTTTGTTCATTCTCGGGCTTGGATTCCTGCGTGCTCGCCTACTGCGGCTCTGCTGCACCACTGCTTTCCCACCAATCTTTCTACAACTACGCAAGGGGCCATTGTGAAGCTGCGCGGAGCTTCTTCAGAGCTATACACTCTGTTCATCTGATCAGTGTAGAACAGTAAAACTGTGCTTGCCCGCGGCCGCGAACTGTTCTAGGGCATGTTAGGAAGAGGGGATGGGGGATGG
>Ga0209491_10010954_pt1 | contig 10779 bp, 12 predicted proteins | sample BON02_FD_187213 | JGI IMG/M metagenome (GOLD analysis project Ga0209491, IMG submission 187213) | Freshwater microbial communities from Lake Bonney liftoff mats and glacier meltwater in Antarctica - BON-02 (SPAdes) (version 2) | ecosystem: Environmental > Aquatic > Freshwater > Ice > Glacier...
GTTGGTATTAAAAGAATGGGTAACGAAATCAAGGCAACGATGATTCAAGCTTTCAAGGCAGCATTAAAGCGCAATGATATAGAGTGCGTGAATGAAACAGATAGTGATGACTTTTTAAGTTACACGGTCAGATCGTTTGGTTCTGAAATGATCACCATCAGAACCCGAGGTAACCGATCACTTGAAGAAATTACACCCAGCGAAATTCAGTTCGTGGCTAAGTACATCGCCCAAAAATACAAATTTAGTTCAGGTAGCGATGAACATCTAAAAGCTCTACTCGAGTTCTTCGAACTAAAGCGGCTGACAACGCAATCAGGTACGTTAATACTAGAAGCCTTAAAGAAAAACATGCCGCACGTTGATGAGGCGTTTTCTAAACACTTGGCAGATACTCATTAGGTACATAGGTTGCTGTTTAGTGGTCAAAGTCTTCAGTCTATAAAGGACAAGCTTTATTATTGGTTTTTATAAAAAATGAAATAATTTAATAGTTTAAGCTTTCGTATTGGCTCAGTTCGTTTGCTTTTTATGTGGATTGGTATCCTTTTGTCCTTTATGTTTTGATGCCGATTCAAAATTGACCCAGGAACAATATTCAATCGGCGTCAACACCACACTGGCATCTATTAACGAGACCATTGAAGCCTTACATGAAATCGGTGCAGTCGATAAACAAACGATGCGCGAATTTAACGATACTTGTCTCTCGCCCATTGTTGTGTTCGCACCTGATGAAATTAAAGCTATACGTATCAAAGAGCGTATTTCACAACCCGTTTTTGCCCGTTACCTCAACGTTTCAAAAAACCTTGTCTCAGACTGGGAGCGTGGCATTAAAAAAAGCAGGTGGTCCAGCGCTACCCTTGCTTACTGTCATTCAAAAGAAGGGGCTTGAGTCTATTGCTTAGATTCATAGCTTGCCAATAGTCGCTATGCGCGCAGTTGACATAGATCTGAGGGCAGTTTGCGATGATCATCTAAGAGCCCTAATCGAACCATAACAACAGCCCCTTAAATTACAACGCCACCAATGGCGTGTAAGACAGCCATGGTAATCGCACAGGCTACACAACCGTCAGCCCTGATGGCGTTACCATTGAAATAATTTCTTGAACAACGCTTAAGATTGTACGAATCTTGTCTTCAGGCATATCCAATTAGTTGACTATGCTAGATGGATCTGGCTCACTCCCTGTTTTTGCAGTATTTGATGGCTGACAGAGTTCATCTTGTTGATGGTTTCGATCATGTGAACCGGAATACGCATTGCGCACACTGCGTTGACGTACTTCTTCAACTTGCACGCGTAGCGTTTAATTTGAGCGGTCAGGGTTGAGGCAAAAGGCTCGGTGGTAATCGCTTAAGATAACGACCCTTTCCAGTTCGGGGGTAAAAGTTACTTCCGTCCCAAGCAATATCTCCTCCGACCACTGTCAAGGCAGGCCAACCACGCAAAATCATGCCCTCATAAGGCGTGTAGTCAACAGCATGATGTAAATCAGTATTACGTATTTCACGATTGCCGTGATCCCAAATGACTAAGTCAGCATCGCTACCAACTGCAATCGTGCCCTTGCGCGGATGCAAACCATAGGCTTTTGCAGGATTTGTAGCGGTAAGCTCTACAAATCGATTTAAAGTTATACGACCACCTAATACGCCTTCAGAATAAAGTAAAGACATACGGGTTTCTATGCCAGGAATGCCGTTGGGTATGTGACGAAAGGGTACCTCGTTACCGCCTGGTTTTTTACCATCGACGGTATCAAATCGAAAGGGTGCGTGGTCAGAAGAGAATACAGTAAACAAGCCGTCAGCTAAACCATCCCATATAACCTGCTGATTAGCTTTATCTCTAGGCGGCGGGCTGCAGACACATAGTGCTCCCTTATAGCTGTCGTCAATACCAAGGTCTTCTGCAGTCAGAAAAAGGTATTGAGGGCAAGTTTCTGCGAATACTTTGAGTCCATGCGAACGTGCCCAACGAATTTGTTCAACTGCCTCGCGACCAGAAACGTGCACAATCAAAATTGGGACGTCTACCAACTCAGACAAGGCAATAGCGCGATGCGTAGCTTCACGCTCAACCAACATAGGCCTAGAATGTGCATGAAAACGAGGGGCGGTTCGACCAGCTGCTTCTAAACGACGCGTAAGCCACTCAATACAGTCGGCATTTTCAGCGTGGATCATCGCCATAGCGTTGTTGTGCTTTGCTACATCTAAGACGTCAAGAATTTGAGTGTCATTAAGCTTAAGGTCGTTGTAGGTCATGTAGATCTTGAAAGATGTATAACCCTCTTTAATTAGAGCAGGAAGTTCGTTAGTTAGAACTTCAGTCGTAGGGTCGCTCACTATCAAATGAAAGGCATGATCTATGTGTGCATGACCAAACGCGCGCGCATGGTAATCGTCGAGAGCAGATCTTAGTGAACTGCCTTTTTCTTGCGCTGCAAACGAAATCACTGTAGTGGTACCACCGCAAACTGCTGCACGGGTACCGGTTTCAAAGTTGTCAGCCATACGAATAGGTGCGGGCATTGGCTGATCTAAATGGCAATGTGCATCAACTCCTCCTGGTGTAACCACTCGATTAGCAGCGTCTATTTCACGTGCGCCTATAGGTAGATCAAGCCCGAGCTGAACAATTATGCCGTCTCGAATGCCAATGTCACAATTAAAGTAATCTGAAGCCGTTGCAACGTGTGCGTTACGAACTACCAAATCAAAGTGCGCACTCATGATTGTTTTCCGATCAATTTAGAAAGGTTACCCATCAGTCCGTGATGGAGTTTTGTTGGAGGGGGTGATAGTGATCCAACACGTCGAGGGGCATAATTGCCACGGGCGAGTGTTTCTGCCATTCTAATGGCGCTTCCCACACCATCTATAAGGGGTACAGGTATATCGCCCTCAATTTCTCGAGCTAGGCCAGCAAGTGGCGCACCTGCCAAAATTATGCTGTCAGCGCCGTCTTGCTCAATGCACGAAAGACACATATCGCGAAGAATGTCGCGAGCTTCGTTCTGCACCATATGTACGCTTGAAAAACCCTGTTTGAGACCGCGGTAGCCAATCATTCGTGACGATAAGCCCAAGTTATTAACTGTTTGTTCGTACCAAGCCCCGATGCGTTGCGAGATGCCAACAATAGCAAAGCGCCCACCAAGTAAAAATGCTGTCGCTAAAGCAGACTCCGTTAAACCAACCACTGGAATGTCAAGCACCTCTTTGGCTGCAATCACACCCGGGTCACCAAAAGCTGCTACAACAACTGCATCGTGATTTTCATGGTGTTCAGCCAATAGTTGCAACATAGCATAAGCTCCAACTACAGCTTCGCTAGGCGTCTCAATGTAGGCCACGCCGATAGGTGCTGTGACCATAGTGATTGTTGTGTCTGGCAGTGCGGTTCTCTTCGCCTCACTGAGGATCAACTCGGAAACAGTCTCAGATATATTGGGGTTAATTACTAAAATTTTCAATTACTACTCCGTTGTTAAATTTGCGTTCGTGCACGCTGCCATAATGCGTTAGCAGCGCGCTGCGCATTAATTAAAATTGTGTCTTGGTCGACACGAGTCGCCCGACCGTTTTCAACCACTATTTCGCCATGAACGATAACCATTGCCACATCTCTACCTTGACCAGTGTGAACCAAGTTACCTAACGGGTTTATACATGGCACTAAGTGTGGGCGGTTCATGTCAATACAGACTAAATCAGCTAACTTGCCTGCTTCTAATGTGCCTATTTGATCACCTAGACCCATAGCATGAGCGCCATTAAAAGTAGCCATTCGTAACATATCTGCTGGCTGCCAACTATCGTCAATACAACCCACTTGTATTCGTCCAAGGTTCAATGCCCATCGCATCACTTCGATCATGTCTGCATGCATATTGTCAGTTGCAAGCGTTAACCGTATTCCAGCATTTTGCATGGCGCGTGAAGGTGCTATGCGACCCCCTGTGGCATTGCCTTTTGGTACGTGGGCAAGGTTCATTTTGGCATGGCCTGCGCGGCTTATGTCGTCATCACTCATGAACATACCATGTGCTGCTATCAGTCGAGGTCCCAAAAGCCCCGTTTGTTCGAGCAGTTCGCAAGGCGAGCAACCGTCACGATCTTGAACACGTTGGTTTTCCATGACGCTTTGCGAAAGATGCGTTGTGACGACGCTATTGTAAAGTTCGCTATATTCTGAAACTTTTTGTAAAAGTTTTCTTGAACAGGTGTCAGTTGCGTGGGGGGTAAGGTGAACACCTATTCGGCCATCTCTACTACCATGCCACTTAGCATGAAGTGCTACTGCCTCAGCAAACGTTCGTTCACCAATCTCGTCATCATGACGCCATTCACCTAGATGTACTCGCGAAAAGTCTACATCGTGAATGCGCCCACAAGCGTAAGTTCTTAAGCCAACATCCGCCATAGCGGGTAAGGTGAATTCAGCATGCACATAACTGTCATTGATAACCGTTGAGCCAAAAAGCATGGCCTCTAATGCGCCCAAACGAGCAAGCGCCACCGCTTCTTCTGGTGTTACCTCGTGACCGTGGGGCACCCCAGGGGTGTAAGCGGGTGCAAAGCCCATGTCTTCAGCTACTCCCCGTACCATGGTCAAAATAGTGTGAGTATGGACGTTAATGAAACCGGGTAGCACCATGTGCCCATGTAGATCGATAGTGCGCTTAGCGTTATTAGCATGCGAATTTTGAGAGGCTGTTACAAAAATAATGCGTGAACCACGTATACCGATAACCGCATTTTCAATAACTTCCAGCTCAGGCTTAGTATGAACAACCGTTACGCCTGTAATTAGTAAATCAAGGACTTCAGGCGTGCCAGGGGCGTTATGTAATCTCATACTTAAAAGCCCAATGCATGAGGTAACGCGGTAACAATTGACGGAAAGGCTACACACAACAAAAGCAAGGAGAACTGAAATAATACAAATGGCATAGATTCACGAATAATGTCGCCCATGGGCACGCGAGTGATGCCACTCATAACGAAGAAAAGAACGCCAACTGGTGGTGTCATCATGCCAATTACTAAATTAAACATAAAAATAAATCCAAACCACAAAGGGTCGAGGCCAAATGCATCTGCAATCGGAACAAATAGCGGAACCAACATAATGTATGCCGCATTTGACTCTAAAAACATTCCAACAATTACTAGTAAAACCATGGTGATCATCACAAAGACCATGGGGTCAGATGTCATGTTTTTAACAATATCTGCAAGCTGTTGTGGCACCATATCTATAGTTAATAGGAACGTGACTGTTGCAGCAAATGCAATAAGAGCGCCTACCATCGATGCCGTTACGGCTGCGCGAAATAAACAACTAGGTAGGTCTGCGAAGCGAAGTTTACGAGTTATAAAAAGCCCGACTAGCGCCGAATACATTACTGCAATTGCTGCACCCTCAGTTGCCGTAAATACACCGCCTATGATGCCGCCCACAACAATAATCGGCATGAACAAAATAAGATATGCTTTGCGGAATTGAATCGCAGCATTACGAAAGTTAAAAGATTCGCCAGTAGGCGGATACTTACGCTTCCAAGATATGAAACTGGCGATAGAAATAAAACCAGCAGCAAGCAACAATCCTGGGACAATGCCAGCCATAAATAAGCCACCTATCGATACGGAAGATCCCGCCATAAGTGCGTAAACAATCATTGCGTTAGAAGGTGGAATAACTGGACCAAGGTTGGCAGCTGATGCAATGACTGCACAATTGAAACTATCGGGGTAATGCTTTCGAAGCTCAGGTACTAGAGCACTACCGAGCGCACTAGCAGATGCTACCGCAGCCCCGCTTACAGAAGCGAGAATAGTGCCAGAAATTATTGTTACATTCGCCAACCCACCATGCACGCGCCCCACAAGGCTATTTGCAAAGTTAACCAATTGAATCATCATGCCGCCCTTGACCATTAGCTCTCCAGCCAACATGAATAGCGGTATAGCCATAAGTGGAAAGTTATCAACAGCATGTAACATGCGTTGCGCAAGCATCACTAACTCAAAGTCAGCGACAAATATTGCAACTAGAGAGGCAAACCCTAACGCAAAAGCTAATGGCATTCCTGCGAATGCAAACAAGCCAAAAACACAAATCATTAGAACTGTCATGGTAGTCGACCTATCCAAATGTGAGGACCTAACCAAGCATGCAGCGCGAGATGAATAAATGAATGTGCTGCACAGATGAGAATAGCGACGTAATAAATTCCTGCCGAAATAGGAAGTGTCGGCATAAGCTCCTGCCACTTGTCCAAAGTAGCAACCCAGGCGGCGTAGAAAACAGCCGCCATGAGTATGGCACTTGCTGCGCTAACAACACGAAACAAAAATTTCTTGTTCCGTGGGTTAAGCGCCATTACTAAAATATCTATACCCACATGCACGGAATACTTGATTCCATGCGGTATTGCTAAAAAAATTGCCCATATAAAAAACAGGCGAGAGACCTCGTCAGCAGAGTCAATCGAAGAATTGAGCACATAGCGCCAAAACACTTGTAAACTGACCATCAGCGTCATGCTCACCATGCAAAAAACAACTGCTGCCATGGAAACCTTGTCGAACGCCTCAACATATTTTCTAACAGTGGGCCAACTTTTAGGGTAGCTGTCATCTCGAGGCACTGAATCAGCTGTCGATTCCATGTCTAAATTCACTTCGTCGATTCAATTATTACAACTTCAACTAGTGCTGGATCAATACGCTGTTTGAGGCCATCAACGACACCCGATGTGCTGTTACGAAACTGTGTGCGTGCTTCAGGGCTTATTGCTGTGAATTTCATTCCAGAATCTATAAGTTTCTGCTTCCACCCATCGTCTATTTTGGCAGCTTCAGCTCGTTGCCAAGCCATTGCAGACTTCATTGAATCTAGTACTGCTGCTTGCTGCGGTTTTGTTAGTTTTTCAAATAAACGCTTATTTGCAGCTGCCATTATAAAATCGTAAAAGTGACCTGAGTCTGACAAATATATTTGAACTTCATTGAAACGACGGCTTGCAATGATGTTGTAGGGGTTTTCGTGCCCATCTAGAACGCCTTGTTGCATTGCTGAATAAACCTCTTTGATATCCATTGCAACTGGGTTTGCACCTAATGCACGAAAAGTTTGCATGTGAACTTCGTTGGGCTGTAGACGTATTTTAAGGCCTTTAATATCCTCTACAGATGTAATAGGGCGAACGTTGTTAGTTATATTTCGAAACCCAAGTTCACCATAACCTAAACCAATGAACCCTTTCTTAGCAAGAAGCGCATCAAATTGTTGGCCTACAGGCCCATCCATAACTCGAAGGGCTGTATCACGGTTACTAAAAAGAAAAGGCAGGCTAACCGCCTCGAATTCAGGAACTATGCGTGAGAAATACGCTATAGATGTAACAACTGCAAATACAGTACCAGATCTAACTTGATCTACGTTTTCTGATGCACCACCAAGCTGCATGTTTGGGAATAAATCGATTTGAAGTTCACCATTGGTTTTAGCTTCAACATCTTTTTTAAATATTTCCATCATTTTACTGGCGGTGTGATCATTCGGAAAGTTTCCAGCAACTCTAAGGCGCTGTTGAGCGTTTGAGGGGGCATGCAAACTAGCTAAGCCAAGCATGATCGTGAATGATAGTAAGAGCGTTCGGCGAAATTTCATAGTGAGTCCTAGGGTTGATAAGGCAGTTAGAGCGGTGTTGTTATCACTGTGTTGCGAAAAAAAATTTAGATAAAGGAAAAAAATATAAAACTAACCCGTTGTGTACATCATATTTATAATTCAAAATTAATGCAATACTTAATTTTATGCACTACAAAAGTGCATAAATACTGTTAATTGCATTAAAATAATGCAAAATTTCCATTTCATGGTTATTTAGTATTTATGACGATTTGTACATATATGCACAGCTATATAATTAAAAAAATTTTTTTCATCCACCATCGAAAAGAAAAAAAGTGAATTCAGCTACTAAAGTGACTGTCGAAAACTCTGCCTGTACAGAAAATTCTATCGAAATAAATCAGATCACTGCCCCAATTGAAGAGCGGCGACGACGAAAAGGAATATATGCTGATACATGCGGTCGTATTCGAGACATGATCGTTTACGGTGAGTTGGCTTCAGGCGACCGAATAAACGAGTTGAGTCTCTGTGATTTACTAGGCGTATCAAGAACGCCGATTCGTGAAGCTTTAAAAGTTCTGGCTGGTGAAGGCTTAATAGAGTTACTGCCAAACAGAGGGTCAAGAGTATCAACCCCTTCATCAGCAGAAATCACCAACCTTTTTGCAATTATTGCTGCACTCGAGCGATTAGCTGTTGAGGCAGTCACAGTAATTGCAACTGAAGAAAACTTAACTTACTTACGCTCTTTGCATGACGACATGCGACTGTGTCATTTCGCTCAAGATCGAGAACGGTATTTTGATTTAAATCATCTCATTCACGAAACCATAATTAATATGGCCTGCAATCCACAATTAACCAGGCTACATGCAGACTTAATGACGCGGGCTAGGAGACCTCGATTTATAGCGATTGCGAATAAAGCGAGATGGGAAGAGTCTGTGAAAGAACATGATCTTTTAATGGGCGCGATAGAGTTACGTGACGCCCGTTTCGCGGGGGAGATTCTATCTCGTCATGTATTTAAAACAGGGTTCGCCTATTTAAAATCAATCGAAGCCTTCGCCGAATTAACTCAACGTAAAGGGGAAAAAAGCAAAAAAATTAAGAGTGTTAAAAAATGTTAGTACATCAACCTTTTGTGATTACAGTCTCATAAAGCGTGATCGATCAATTCGAGCGATCTATACCGATGTGGGGTCGTTGTATGGTTATTTAAGTAGTAGGCTTTTTTAGCTTAATACTAAATGTTTAAGAAAAATTAACCTTAAGTAAACTAAAACATGTGCCTTGAACCAATTTGGTGCTTAAATTAAGCACAGGTGCAAATGCCCGTGCACTAATTAAGATAATTTGATTTCGCTACCGTTTGATATTTTTGTTTCTTCTGACCCTAAGCATGAATATTTTTTTCGTTTCGCCTAGTCAGCCTTGGCCCTAACTTAACAAAAACAACTGCGGTACGCCGTCAGCTTTCGCCCACACATTAATGGCATCAAACTTAATATTTAAAGTACAGTCACAATCATTGAACTATAACAAAAGCCCCTTAAGTTACAACGCCACCAATGACGTGTACGACAGCCAGGGTAATCGCACAGGCTACACAACCGTCAGCCCTGATGGCGTTACCAATAAATATAGCAAAGACGGTACACGCAGTGGTTACATATCTGCACCTGAAGCAGGGGGCGGTACTGATCTGTGGTTAAAGTAGGGGGGGCCTATATGGAATATGCTTGCGACAACGGCCCTACATTAGCCATCAAACGAGTCAGATGCCCAGCTTAGTAACCTAACAGTTGAGGTGGACCAGATGCAGCATGAGCAATTAACCCCAGATCAAAAAAAAGGGGTAAAACAAAACAACACCCAAACGCAATAAAATATTAAAAACAGTCTTTTTCCATTGCGCTACAGTTTGAGTATTATCTAAAAGCGCAATTTGAAGTTTGACCCCAAAGGCAAGCCGACCTTTAAAGGCAAATGCAATACCAATAATAAGATAGATAGAAATCACAATGAAGCTAATGGTCAACATAGCATTCCAAACGTAAAGCGATTGCTGCGGCAGCAGATAAACCAAGCTTATTAATGTGAGTTCCATAAAAAAATGAGTAGGAACACCATTATTGGCAGGTTGCTGTATCACCATACGCAACAGATGGTTATAAATTAGATAAGTTTTATACCGTCAATCGGTTTTTGACGAAACCAACTGTAAAGACTAATCGTTGATTGCATTTTGAATCGTTAAACACGTTTCAAAATCGGGCGAAGAGCCAAAGCGAAATGTTTGAACTTTGGGTCGAACAGTTGGTTCAACGGCAGATAAAAAAGTAGAGCTTGAAGTTGATATCATATTTATGCTTCCTGTTTAGCCGCTTCAACGAAAGTGTTGGGGGCGGCAATTCGGTGTAAATCTCCCCAGCCTTTAAAGCAGGCCAGACTTTTAAAAATCAGCGCACAAAATTAATCACCTTAATTCAACGCAACAAAATTAACTGCGGTATGACGTCAGCACCTACCCAAACAATCGCATCTTGATTAAAGTGATGACCTATTTTTTTAGCGGGATCAAGTTCAAGCCCTAACGCAAAATAGCTTAGTTCTGCTGGCCAATCAGAACTGGCATTGCTACCTGCCCCTCCTATGCATTGCAGGCCAAGTGCTTGCAGGTTATGCAGCAGTTCAATGTGTGCGTTTTCATTGGCATGGTCAGACTGAATGGTGCCTTGTGGGTTGAATGCAGTGATGAAAGCACCGCAGTTAACTAAATTGGTGCTAAACAGCAATGCCAGCCTGCTTGAATGTTTACCAATGTTTAAAACTATTTCACTTTCACCCAAGCCAAATTGATAGTTAGTCGTTTGGTATGCCCAAATCTTGTAAAGGTGTATTAAAGAAAAATCAATCATTGCAAAACCCCTGAATTAGAATGCAACCTATCATCCACTTAATCATCAGTGCTTTCATCTTCATCATCTTCATCATCTTCATCTTCTTCATAAAAAAGATCTATCACTTGACCTCTAAGCTCTGAATCAAAATAAGGGTAAAACTCAGACTCACCGTTAAAGAAAGAGAGCATACTTTTTACATCGTTTTGATAA
>Ga0209491_10010956_pt1 | contig 10779 bp, 18 predicted proteins | sample BON02_FD_187213 | JGI IMG/M metagenome (GOLD analysis project Ga0209491, IMG submission 187213) | Freshwater microbial communities from Lake Bonney liftoff mats and glacier meltwater in Antarctica - BON-02 (SPAdes) (version 2) | ecosystem: Environmental > Aquatic > Freshwater > Ice > Glacier...
CTCACTTTCTTTCCACCCTTTTCCCCTCCTCCCCCCCCACATAACCACAGAGGAGTTCCGCGAACAATGTCTGCAGAAGCGCGACCATCTCTCAAGCCTCCCCGAGCCCTTTTCCGTGCAGTAAGCAAGCATCACCAAGAAAAAAATCAAGACCAAGGAGAACGTGAAGAAGAAAGAGAGAGAAGGAGAAGAATCCGTCTTTCTTCCTGATTCTTTCTCCCTGAGACTGTGTGTGTGTCTCCATCCATCCATCATTTTCACTGTATACAAGCACCGGGATGATATATGACTGAGTCGAGGGAGGGAGGGAGGGAAGGAGGGGAGATATGGACAGCAGGGAAGCATAAAGGGACAAGAGCATCTTTTTAGGCCCCATCATGTGTGTGTTTGTGTGTGTGAGAATGTGTATGTATTTTGGGTTTTCGATTCTCTTTCTTTCTGCCGACGGCGGACGACGACGCAACGCAATGGTGTTGCCGCCGCGAGCAGCCCTACGAAAATGAGCAATAAACAAAGCGAGAGAGAGGAAAAGAGAGAGCGCGGCACGATGCAAAGATTCGTTGTTGTCTCTTGAAAATGGAAAAGGAACGGGCACGACTAAAAAAAACAGCAACAAACCCAAAAACAAAAGAGGCAGACTGGCGCCATATATACCCCATACATACGCCAAAAAAGAAAGAGAAAATGAGAGGAGCCGACCGACCGATTAAAGCAAGACAACCATGGCAAGCAAAAGAACGAAAACAAGGAAGAACGGCATACTGGCACATTTCTTTCATATATTCCCTTTTGCGTTTTGGTTGCAACATTGCTTTTACTGTCTTCGAAATCGCAATGCGTATGCTCCCGAGTGCCTGGGTGGCAAGTGAGCTTGCTTCCCTCCACGACAATACCAGGACCCTGTTTTACCGGCATTCACGAACGTATTGAAGCTTAAATCCTTGACGCCCGCTCACTTTTGCTCGGTAGAGACAGCGCTGGAGGCTTGTAGGTTGGGGGGTATTGTCCAGGCCAAGCAACCTCCTCCCCCCTCGCCAAACGTTGCGTCTGTGATTCACCACCACATAGTCATTAGACTCACGCCCTGCCCCATACACCATCCGCACACTACATCCCCTACAGGCATGTCGTCCCGTGCGGCTGCTGCAGGGGCGCGGCATCCGTGGCTGCTTTTGGGGGCGGGCGTGTCCTTGGTTTTGAGCGGAGCATTGGCAATGGGGTATCTGCTGAACGAGGGGCGCCGGCAGAGGCGTCGAGGGGCCGGCATGGACGACGACGAGGACTTGGAGGAAGAGCTGCGTCTCTCTGATATTGAACACGACGAGGAGGAGGAGGAGGATGACGGTGACGCGTCGCAAGCAAAGCCCTTCAAGCTCCCGTTCTACGGCCGCAACAGCAGGCAAGGCCGGCGTCGTCAACGACGTGGAGGGGCGCCTGGGGTGCGCCACCCCCACCAGCCGGCCAAGAAGCTGCTCGGACCCCACGTGGAGACCTTTCCCAAGGAAGAACGGCTGCAACACATTACGAAGATTGTCATTCACACCAAGGAGGAGACGTTTAGCGAACAGAGGTGCAAAGCCTGCTGGTTGCTCAAAAGGGAGTGTATGTGTGGAGAGGTCGTGCCCGTCTCGCTGCCGATCGATTTTAATGTCTTGCTGCACTACAAAGAATACCTGCGTATCAGCAACACGGGACATCTGCTCACCCTTACTAATCCCGGCTCCCGCCTGCTGGTGGAAGGCAAAGAAGGAGACGACGCACGGCTTGCCGAGCTAGAGGCAGCTGCTGTCAAAGACCCCTATTCCGTCGTGGCACTCATGCCCTGCGCCGGTGCTTTGTCCGTGAGCGAATTGAAGCAAAAGCGAAAAGAACATGGAACAAATGGGAGGTTACAAGTGATTTTGTTGGATGGGACTTGGCGGCAGGCTCGGGCGTTGAATAGGAGGGTGAGTGAGAAGGTGGTGAGGGTTAGAGTAGAGGTGGCCGATCGACCGACTTTTTTTCGGCTCCGGCAACGGACCAGGGCGGATGGCATTTCCACGATTGAGGCAGCCTTGTGGTTGGTTGAGGACTGGGGGGAGGAAGGGAGGGAGGGAGGGGGGGAGGAAGGGGTGAAGGAGGTTTTGAGGATATTGGGGATTCATAATGAAAGGGTGTTGATGTCGTCGGGGAAGCCGCATAAGGTCGTGGATGAGGGGTTTGGGAAGCGGCAGGAGAAGAAGCAGGAAAAGGAGCAGAGGGGAAAAGAGGAGGAGGAGGAGGGAGGGGAGGATGGGGAGGAAGGGGACGTGGGGGAAGGGGAGGAAGCGGGGGTGGTGGAGGGGGGGGTTGGGAGGCGGCAGGAGAAGAAGGAGGGATAGGAGGAGGAGGAGAAGGAGGAGGAGGAGCAGCAGCAGCAGAGGGAGGAGGAGCAGGAGGGAGGGAAAGACGGGAAGGAAGAGGAAGAAGTGGAGTTTGTAGACGCGCAGGAGGGGGAGGTAGAGGTGGAAGAGGAGGGGAGGGAGGAGGAGGGGAAGGAGGTGGAAATAAGAGGGAGCCCGGGAAAGCATGCGTACCAAGACGCAAGGAAAGAGGAGACATTTACGTCGCCTTGAATAGGAGGGAGGGAAGGAGGGAGGGAGGGAAGACAATGCCAACGCCTGCTAAAGAGGCAACAAGTAATCCAATAACAAGTAAGACGAGCGCGAGGAGCAGACTTATGATATCGGTGTATGTTGGTTGTTTATGTTTCAGTCACTTGCTTTCCTTTTCCAACTGTCTTTGTTTCTCTCTCTCTCATCTATATACACACAGACCTACACACACACAAACATCAAAGCATGCTCTCTCTCCTCTTTTTCCCTTCTACCATTTGCGTTTAGTTTTGATATGTCGACCTGTCCCCGGCATTGGCCTGCTGCTGCTGCTGCTGCTGCTGCTGCTGCTGCTGCTGCTGTTGCTTTTTGCTGGCGGCTTCCTTCCGCAGCTCTTGCACCACTGTGAGTGCAGATGTGGGGGGGGGGGAGGAAAGAGCGTGAGCGAGTGGAAGCTCTTCAATAATGGGTTTAATCTTCATGCGCTTGAAATGTGTAGAGGAAGAACAATGATCTTGATGTCGACGGGCAAGGAGACACAGACACCGTTCCGTTCCAACACTCCCTTCTCCTCAAACCTCCCCCCTATCGCAGCACCAACACGTACCGAGGGCCAGTGCTTCGGGATTGACGCCGGCTTCGCACAAGTTGACGAGGATGGCGAGGGTTTGTCGGTCCAAGCCCGTGTTGAGAAGGTTGGAGATCTCGTGCATGGCTGGTTGTGGGGAGGGAGGGGTACGAGGAGGGAAGGGAGCGAGGGAGGGGAGAAAATGAGATGTAGGACAGGAGGAAAATGTGCCTTGGTCTGAAATGACTGTGTGGATGCAGTCTAAGTAGTTGGGGTAGGAGGGGTGGGTGCCTGTGCAAACGACAAGGCCATGAAGGGTGAGGGGTGGGAGGAGGAGAGGAGGGTGGCACCAGGCGGAAGACAAGGGACAATGACGGAGAAACGAACGCGAGGCCTTCTCAGTCACGGCTTGGAGGTGGACCGCGAAGGAAGGTAGGGTGACACAAGCGGGAGAGACTTCGCAGCGGGTCATGGCATTGGAGAGGGGGTCATGGGGAGCTTAGAGCAGGCCAGGGCGCACGGAAAGGAGGAGGGGAGAGGGAGAAGCGTGCCTGTGATATGCTTACCGCCCAAGACCTCGTGCCATTCCTTGTCCCGCTTCGTGGCGGCGCCGGTCCCGCCCATGGCTGGCGTAGTGACGAGGGTGGCCTGTAGTGTGGAGGGTGGGGTGTCGGTTGCGTTTGGTCGTGACGAGATTTGGCGAACACGGGAAGCGTAGCGTAGAGGGTGCGTGGGTGGGCGGGGGGGGGGGGGGGGGGGGGGGGGGGGGGGGGGGGGGGGGGGGGGGCTTGGTGAGGCAGAGTCGTAGGCTTCCTATGCGGGGGTGGAATGAGTCAAATTGTGAGCGTCTCATTGTGCGCTTTTTCTCCTCTGTTTCCGCTCTGTTTTTGCTCTGTTTTTGACTTGTGAGGAGTGAGGAGCTGGGGTTCCTTCTGGCGGCTCTGCAGAGCCTGATCCGGGCGATCCGGGTCTGTTGACCGATGATTTTGAAGTGCTGGGTCTTCGGAGAAAGAGAAGGAGAAGACGCGTGGCTCTGGTGATCCTCTTGCTTGTTTCGATTAAGGTGCCTTGATTCAGTAATTGTTTTCTAGTCCTTACACCCTTGTCTCTTGCTCACCCAACACTTCTCGCTCTCCACACACACAGCAAGCAGCCACCACCACCACCATCGCACCGCCCCCTCGTCCGCCTTGGTTTCCCCTTCCTAAGCAATGGAGAGTTAAGTCCTGTCCCCCATCACCACGACGGCCGCGCCCACACCCACCAGTGCCTGGGCACTCATGCCGTTATTTAATGTCGGCTCCCCAGCAGCTAGCAATAGCAGTGTAGCCGAGACGCTGTCCATCCTGCCTGGGTCCCCGGCAAAGGCGCCTGCCGTCGGTGCCTCCACCGCCCTGAGCGACTAGTCTTCCCCCGCGGGCGTGGCGGCGAACGAAGCGAGCCAAAAAGTGTCTGCATCCATCACCACCAATTTTGCCGTAGCGGTGCAAGACGGAGGCAAACAGGAGCTGCCTGTCCCCGTCGCCGCCGCTGTCGCAGCAACGCCCGTTACCCAGGCGTTTACTTCCGCGGACCTGCCCTTGGTGGGGGCGAGCCACACTAATGATAAGGAGGAGGAGGAAGATGACGGCATGTCAGAGCTGAGTATGCCCGAGAAGTTCAACATCTCACACGGACTGACCTTGCAGCCCTACTGTGGGTTGAACAGCACCGAAATGAAAAAGGAGGGCAAGACCTACAAGCTGTACGAGTTGTTGTTGCCGACGGTGAAGAAGGCAGGACAATGTACGTATTTGCGTTAGAGCGAGGGGTATGGAGGCAGGCGGTCAAATACTTCCTGTTCTTAGTCCGTTTTGGTATGTGGATGGTGGTGCAATCGACCCACTTTGTTTTGACATTCTCTCTCTTCTTTCCTCCTACCCCCCTTTTCTTTCCTTCCTTAGGGGACCTGCCTGAATTTCAAAAATCTATTTCGATCGCATATTCGAGTTCTTCGTGTTTGTGAGAAGCTTGCAGGACGGCTGGGTTGCTCCTCCCTTGGTGGGCAATGGGGCGGAGCGAGCGCAACAGCACGTGATTCACGGCCTAGATAAGGAGACGGTTAGCCATGTGAAAAGTCACTACAACTACGGGCACCCTGCGTGGGATGTCCTTTATGTAAAAGGGCTAGAAACAGAGGGCGGGAGGGAGGTTGCGAGGAAGGGGAGGAAAAACATGGTGAAAAGCCTTCTTCCCTCTTTCGGTGCTTAATTTCATTCGATCTACCTCTCACTTACTTCATCTTTCTCTCCCTTTTCCCTTTCCTACCAGCACGCCTACAAGACGACAAGAACGGCTACAATCCAAGAGATCATCAAGGAAATCACCGACGTCATCACCAAGCAACCCTACGAACTGCAGATCAAGCGGGATGGGGTCGTCGTGAGCGGCGAGATCATGACTCTGCTGCCCCCCAAGGGACCGACGAAGGAAGGGACAGAGGCCTACCGTCAGGCGATGGGGGAGGAGGAATACGAGGTGCATACGATTGCCCGCCGTGTCTTTTACGACAAGGTGCCCGGACGGTCGGGGCATATCCGCGGCTTTTTTTCCAACATGTTGAGTGACGAGAGGGAGGGATGGAGGGGTGGAGGAAAAGAAGGGTGGTTGTCCTTGCTTCGAGCCGGTGCATATCTATCTGGCGTGAGAGGAGGGACGCGACCTACTCTCACTTATGTCTCTTTTCACCCCTGCCTTCATTTCCTCAGGCCGTGCTCAGGCCCGCACCGTCCAATCCTGTAGTCGAGAGCGAGGGGGGCGCAGGGCCAGAAGCGGCTGCTGATGGTGTCCCTCCTGCTGCTGCTGCTGCTGCTGCTGCTGCTGCTGCTGCTGCTGCTGCTGCTGCTGCTGCTGCTGCTGTTACTACCGGCCCTGCGTGGGTGTTCGAGCAGGTGATGCCCAGAGAGATGCAGGCCATGGTCAAGAGACGTGAGCGTTCTTTTGAGTATCATGTTACTTTTCCTATGCTGGAATTGGCCCTCATTGGCATTGCGACTCAATGTAAGGGGCAAAAGGTGTTGATGGATACGAATGAGAAGTGGTTGAAGAGGAAGCATTTGGGGGTGTTAGTGGGGGTGGTGCAGTGTGTTATGGCCGCGATGGGTGCTACGACGATTGCCAAGATTGCTAAGAGTGCCAAAATGACCCCGAGGAGGCATTGGTTGATGATGTGGGGTATTATTTCGGAGGAGATGGAGGGGGCGTGGTTTAAGCGGCTGTGTCAGTTTAAGGATGTGTGTTTGCAGGGGAATGTCTATGCGGATAGGTTGCATGTTCGTCGTCGAAACACTCGGGATAGGCGTTTTGATGATATGTCGCCGATTCGATCGCCAATTAACGCTTAAGTGGATTAGTGATGGAGAGAAGGATGGTGTGCGTGTAGTTGTGATTGTCTTTTGGTTTGTGTGTGTGTGTAACGACTGGTATCGAAGAAGCCAGGGCATGGAAAAGGGAAGATTGTCGAGATTGAGATCCAAGTAACTGGAAATAAAATGAAAACCTATGAAAAAAGAGAGAAACAGTAGAAGAGGAAAGACGAAAATCCGCGGACAGGAGACTGTATGTGTTTTTATTGTGCCGGGTTCAAGAGGAAAAGTAGAAAGAACGATCGAAACAAGGAACAGAGGAATCTCCTTGTTACACCCATTTCTTCTTTGCTTTCTCCTTTACTCTCTAATCTACAAATCCGACATCCCCCACGCCCGGTCCTTCTGATGTTTATGCACTAACTCACTCTGCCGCTTAAACCACTTCCCCTCAAAACCATTCCCTCGATCAATCCCATCCCACCGATACCCCGGGCGGATATTTAACCGATTCGGCCTGGGCGCCGGCCCTTTATACTCAGGCTTGAGTACCTTGCCACTCCTCGCCGCCGCCTCCACCGTAGCCTCCCGTTGCTTCTTCATCATGAAGGCAGCCATGGGGTCATCCGCCCTAATCTCCGCCTTACGGGCTCGCTCCAAAGTAGGATCATTCTCATACCGTGCAAACGGAGCGTTCTTGATATCCTCCAACTCCTTTCGATGCTCCTCATCTTTCTCCTTCTGCACCTTGCCCCTCCCCCACTCATATTCCTCCTTCGCTTCCTTCGCGGCCTTCCCCTCCTTGAAAGCCTCTTGGTTCAAAAACTCACTCAGCATCTCCAGCTTCCGCCCGCGGCGATCACGGACGACGGTCTCGGCGTTCTGGCCCGTCATTGATTGGTCTTTTGCCCCCTCCGCCCATGCTTGTGCTTGGGCTGCCTTTTTTGCCTCGAGCTCCACCCGGAATTCAGCCCCGGTTTTGAGGCCTACCTCCTTCTTCTCCTTCTCCTCCTCCTCGTCCTGCCTCTTCTTTTTCCTTTCGGGACTTGGGCTGTCATGGCAACGCCGACGTGGGGGGGGGGCATCATCACTCTTCTGCTTCTCCCTTCCTCCGTCCTTCCAACTACCATCACTACCGCCAGAAGGAGGGCTGTCGTGCCGCCTCCGCCGCCGAGGGGGAGACGCATCCTCCCCCTCGTCCTTGTCCTTGCCGCTCCGGGCACGCACAGGACGAGAAGGAGAGGGGGAAGGGCTATCGTGTCGCTTGCGTCGGCGGGGTGGGGAGGCGTCACCGTCAGCAGCAGCAGCAGCAGCAGCAGTAGCAGCAGCACGGGAAGAAGGAGGAGGAGGAGAAGGACTGTTGTGGCGCTTGCGGCGCCGAGGAGGAGAAGCGTCGTCATCAGCAGCACCAGCAGCACGACGAGGAGGAGAAGGAGAAGGGCTCAGACGGCGTGTGCGTCGAGGGGGGGAGGCATCGGGGCTCGGGCTGCTCCTCTGCCGCCGACGACGAGGAGGGGAGTTGTCAGGGCTGGGGCTATCGTGCCGTGGGCGCCGGCGGGGAGGAGAGATGTCCCTGGTGGTTGCTGCGGTGGCTGCTGCAGCTTTCTTGTTGGCGGCTGCGATGGATGCGACTTGGTCGCCTTTGTCGTCTACGACTAGGGGACCGTCATCAACTGTGGGGGTGGGTAGGGGTAGGGGGGTGGGTTGGGAGGGAGGCGGGAATGAGCTTTCAAGATGGTGACAATGTGGAGTGGAGTTCCTGTGCCGATTTATGTTCTTCCTTGTGGACGGACGCACAAGTGTTGATCATATCTCCATCTCCTCTCGTGCAACGTTGCATACAAACATACATACACACGTACCTTCGTCATCGCTGCCGCCCCGACCCGCCCCGCCCCACTCATCCTGATCCACCATGCGCATGCCGCCCGTCACGACCGCCGGCCGCTTCTTGCGCTTCTTCTTCTTCATAACCTCTGTGCGTATGTAAGGCACGTGATGTGTGAGTGGGGAATGATGACGTACTTTGTGTCCTTTCCTTCAGGCCGTCGACCTCCCTATCCCCACGCTGCATCGAAGCCCCTCCTCCATTCCCTATTCCACACGCCCAACCCGCTCCACCTACCATTGGACTCGCTCGTCGAGGACGAAAGGTACCGCTTCAGGATGTCTGCTTTGGACTTGGCGGAGGCCATGGTTTGGCGTGCGGAGGGTGATGATGGTGATGATGAAGAAGGCCTCTTGTCCAGCCTGTGTGTTGTGTGTGTGTTTGTGGTGGATTAGACAAAGGCCTCTCCAAGGACAAGCATGGGGGCATGTGGGACGTCGTGTTGTTGTCCTTGACATCGTGGTTTACGAGGACACAGGGCACAAAAGCAGGCAGCAAAGGCCTCGTCGCCTAGTCACCTACAATCATCACGACGGCGAGCCAGGGCAACAAGCTTGTTGACCTTTCCCTTTCCCTTCATGTCAAGGCCAGGGGACGCGACGAGTGTGTTTGTGTCTGCTTGTAATCTTTGCCTGGCTAGCTCTCTTTGCCGGTGACCGCGGCGTCTCATTTCCCCTCCTTCTTTCCATTCCATCATGACACACAGGGACTGCGGCCAGGCGCAAGCATCAAGCGCTTGCGTACTCCCATCCCTCCTTCCCCCGCTGCAACCCCGCTCCTGCTTCCCTGCCCCACGACCATGGCGCCGTCCACTACCAGAAGAGCCGCAGCAGTTGCCTTGCCACGCTATGCCACGTCCGTGTTGGGATTACTCGCCCTGGTTGCCCTGTTGGGCTTGATCTCCCCCCAGGGCATCACCCAGGCTCATGCCGTCACGGCGACCGCTGCGTTTGTTGGGGGTGCTGGCAGTGGAGCTTTTGGAAGCAGGACATTGAGGGCGTCGCAACGCGCACAAGGCCAGGTACAGAAAGTAGGACAGAAGAGTAATAAGGGACGTACTCACCCACCCATTCCGACCACTGACCTCCTCCCTCTTCCCTCCCTCCCTCACTCCCCTCCTCCCTTCCCCCCATCACAAGATGACCATGCAAGCCTCCGCGCGAAGAAGTCGTTCCACCCGCCCCTTACCCTACCCCGTCCGCTTCGCCGTGCTTGGTGGTGGGTCCTTCGGCCTGGCCCTCGCCTCTGTCCTGGGCAAAAAGAGCATCCCCGTTACGATTCTAGTGCGAAAACAAGACGTAGCTGAGCACATAAATCTGCATCATCGTCACCCTACTTATCTCTCGGATATTGCGTTGGCACCTACGATTCGCGCGACGACGAACCCGGAGGAGGCCTTGAAGGATGCGTCGTTTATTATTCATGCTGTGCCCGTGCAGTATTCCCGCAAGTTTTTGGAGGACATTGCGCCGCATGTGCCTAAGAACACGCCGATTATTTCTACATCCAAGGTACGTGCTCTTATTCTGCCTCATTTACGTACTCTATTTTCGTGTGTTATTTTGCCTTCCGTGTGCTTTTTAAGGAGATGGTTTGCATTTGCCTTGACCATCTCTTTATTTACTTATTTATTGTGTGATTAAATTGCAGTCCACTCTGCCACGGAGCCCCAGCGAGTCCATCGCTAGGCCACGGGGAAAATCGAATCAAAACTCCCTGCTCTGCCACGGGAATGCATAGAGAATGTAATTTATGTCCCTCATAGGAACCTCTATGTAAGAAGCCCCATGGGGCATCATGCGCAGTGAGGGCTGACGAGGAACAACATATTTATCTACCTAACTATATGTCATTTCTTTGTTATTTAGGTGATTAGTAATGCATCTCCTTTCCCTTCTGTGTCTTGATTCTTGTGCAGGCTTGGCATGTGAACCTGTCTTCGCGCCTCATTGCTTGTCTCTCCTCTCCGCTAGCCTTTGCCGTGAGAGCATACACCACCTACCCTTACCCCCCCTCCTCACCCCCCTCCCTCCCTCCCTCCGTCTCCTAGGGCATCGAAACCGGCACCCTATGCATGATGCAAGACATCCTCCAAGAAACACTCGGGCAGAACCGCGAGACCGCCTACCTCTTCGGCCCGTCCTTCGCGCGTGAAATCGCCCTGGGGCTAGTCACTGCTGTTATTGCTACTAACCCTCCCTCCCTCCCTCCCTCCCTCCTACCCTAGGGCATCGAAACCGGCACCCTATGCATGATGCAAGATATCCTCCTAGAAACCCTCGGTCCCAACCGCGAGACCGCCTACCTATTCGGCCCGTCCTTCGCGCGCGAAATCGCCCTGGGGCTAGTCACTGCTGTTATTGCTACTAACCCTCCCTCCCTCCCTCCCTCCCTCCCTCCCTCCCT
>Ga0209491_10010959_pt1 | contig 10778 bp, 10 predicted proteins | sample BON02_FD_187213 | JGI IMG/M metagenome (GOLD analysis project Ga0209491, IMG submission 187213) | Freshwater microbial communities from Lake Bonney liftoff mats and glacier meltwater in Antarctica - BON-02 (SPAdes) (version 2) | ecosystem: Environmental > Aquatic > Freshwater > Ice > Glacier...
ACATATATATATATATATATATATATATATATATATATATATATATATATATATATATATATATATATATATATATATATATATATATATATATATATATATATATATATATATATATATATATATATGTATGTATATATGTATATACATATCATATATATATATATATATATATATATATATATACAGCCCCGATGTCCGCGATGTCTTTCCGAACTCAACAAAACAGTCGACGACCCCCTGCCATAATGCTTTTGCGTTTGCGTGTGCGTTTGCTCTTGCTTTTTCTTTTTGCTTTTGCTTTTGCTTTTGCATTGAGTTTTGCTTTTGCTTTTGCTTTTATTATTGCTTTCGCTCTTGCTTGCGATGTTGCTTTTGCTTTTTGCTTTTGCTTGTGCTTTTGCGTTTGCGTGTGCGTGTGCTCATGCTTTTTCTTTTTGCTTTTGCTTTTGCTTTTGCTTTGAGTTTTGCTTTTGCTTTTGCTTTTGTTATTGCTTTCGCTCTTGCTTGTGATGTTGCTTTTGCTTTTTGCTTTTGGTTTTGCTTTTGCTTTTGGCTTTTGCTGTAGCTTTTGCTTTTGCTTTTGCGTTTGCGTGTGCGTTTGAGTTTGCTATGGCTTTTGCTTTTGCCTTTGCTTTTGCTTTTGCTTTGTGCTTTTGCGTTTGCTTTTGCTTTGCTTTTGCTTTTGCTTTTGCTGTAGCTGTTGCTTTTGCATTTATTATTCTCGCAGAGACCACGACACGGATTTTGAGACTGGTCCTCACACACACCGTGCCTTTAAACTCTATCCAATTACTGTGTCTGATAGTTGGCTGTTTGTGCGGGGGTATTTGTCTGAGTTCGCGAGGGAAAATACCGCATGGTATTGACTGTGGTCACTACCCGTCAGGTTAGTGGATATCATATCTTCGAGACATCATGAAATATTACCAGATGTGTACAAAACTGCATGCCGCTTACTACAGTATTCTGAGTTGCATTGTTACCAGAAGAGTGTCAATGATGATGATTGCTTTTATTACTTTCAAAAGTAGTTTAGTACCCTTGTTTGAGGGTCTATGAAGTTCAAATTCATGGGAATTTGAGTTGTCGGGTTTTAGACGGAATCGAACCGACGACCTAGGGATTGACAGTCCCTCGCTCTGACCAACTGAGCCACGCTTGCACGTGAGGTCGTCTTCTACGCCAGTGGTTTGTGACGAGAAATTACTGGAACCTTTTCACCTGAAATGATACCACAAACCTTTTTTCGCAGTCCATGATTTGATGTTTGTGTTTTTGATGTTTACATGATTTGATGCTTACTCTCTCTGGGATTGTTGCGCCCTGTTTTCTGGAAGATATCATGTCATGACATGACTCATTCGCACGTGACATAACTGCCATCTTCTGGATCAGTTCATGAGGAAACTTCACATTCCCGCGTACGTGGATGTTTCACCCGAGTGTCGTGCACTGTGGGAGTGTGCACACATAGACTCCTTATGCGCTACAAATTTCGTACAGTGGGACCTTGTAAATTCTGGTGTGGACTATTATTTGTTCCGGTTGCTGCGGCCTTCACCGCAAGCAACAGAGCAAGAGTGTCTGATTTGTTTCTATGCATGCACTCTTTTCATGGACATCCATAAAATAAGGGGCGTGAGGTACAACCGAGAACGCGAAAGAGATGTCGATGCCGCGCTGTTTGTGACACGAAAAAGCAGGAACGAAACGGGGTACCTGGCGACTGCTTTATTGGAAGAAATAACGAAACTACGGGCGTACTGCGAAACGGGCGGTGCATCTTCGTCTCTTCGCCAAGTTCTACGCAGGTGGCGGTCCTGGACAGGATAATGTTTTGGTTGAAATGAAAAAAATCCCGAGCATGGTGTGTTTGGTTTGCTAGGACAATCCGATTGTGGAGTCGGCGGCCGTCGAAGCAATGGTGCCAGCTGTGACTGCAGCCAACGCTGCGGCTTCCTGTTTCTCCCATATTTGTTGCTGTCGTCTTTGTGTGTTTGCCATGTATGCGCTGTACTCAGAGGAGGACCTGAAGCGGCCGCTGGCGTACGGGACGACATCTCGGCGCGACATTGCAGACTGGTCCGTGCGGAGCGATGCGCCGCGAACAGCAAGTGCTCTACCGCCAAAATATTGCTTCTGCGAGGTGATTGCAGGTTCGCCCAGCATGACATCCAGTGGGGTGCAGTAGGGTCGGTACAACACCGGGATAATGCCACCGTAGAACATGTAGAGGTACCCATGTTCTGTTGTAGCAGCCAGGTGCGAATCGCTCGCTACTACAGCAACTATCCTTGCGCCAAGAAAATGTCGTTGCAGCACCCGCTGCGGAAAGAACTTCCACACGTACTTGAATTCCAGGGGAGTGCCTCTGTGCAAAGTTATGTTCTCCTGATCATCACTGTCATCCGATCCGTCGAACGAGCCGGACATCGAGCTGCTGTCGTCACCAGCACCAGCACCACTACCATGGCCTTGAGCAGCAGCGCCGTCACGAGCGCGTCCGCGCCCGGTTTCGACGTTGATGCCTCTGGAATGCAGCGCGTGTCGCACAGTCCATGTCTCAAAAGACATGCCTGACGTGTTCCCCCACAGCCACATCTTACCTGTGTCGGAGATTGCTGCGGTGCAATACGCTGCGCAGGTGATCATGGTGATGGTGTCGTCGTCAAAGGCAGTCGGACTGATGCGGACTGGTCGCAAGTGCACTTGCAACTCGTGTTGTTCCATGTACGAAGGTGCTACCTCATAGCCGACCCCGAGCTCTCCAGCCTCATTTCTTCCCCATCCATAAACGCCAGCATCATCACGGCGCACTCGGGTGAGCCCCGACGTGCCGGCTGAAATCGCCATCGAATGCGCAGGTCCAGCCGCGACCCAGGTCACTCTGTGTGTGTCAAATGAGGGCACCGCCGTGGGAGTCCTGGTATGGTGCCGTGATCCAAGACCACGGCCAAGACATCCTAGTGTATTTGTACCCCACGACCACAAGCGACAGAACACCCCACAAGCCAAGACATGGGAGGTTCCTACCGCCACCATTTTAACGGGCTGACGGCCAAAAAATTCACGTGCCAACCGCACCGTCGGGTAAATCTGTCGGAAGAACAATTCGCCTGTTTCTGACGTGAAGCGCATGGCTTCGTTGGTGTCGTCTATGTGGCCATCGGGCCCGACGAACGTGTCCAGGAACATGCCCGCAAACACGCTGCCGCTGTCAGTGACGATGTTCCAGCCAAATTGATTGCAGACGACCTGTGTCGCCCACTCTCCTTCGAGCTCATCCTGCTGGACGTGAATGAGAGGGCGGTCTCGACCTGCCAAGTCGTCAACGTACGGGAAAGGGAATCTGTTGCCTCGACCCCATAGGAAAACAGTTCCGTCCCGCATGACACAGGCCACACGGCTTCGGTGTGCTGTCACCATGAGTACCCCTGTGCCTACGGCGCGGATTCGCGTAGGAATGGTAGTGAAGCCGACGTTGTGCACCAGTGGCCACGCACCCATCAGTCCCAGCTCGCTGTATTCATTGCGTCCCCACGAAAACAGTTCTCCGTCCTCGTTGATAACAAAGGTGCAGCTGTCGCTCACAGCGCACGACATGTGTAACAGTAGTAAAGCTTTAATTTAACAGTCCTACTCCTCCTTTAAATAGGCCAGACATGGCCTGGTCCGTCGAATAACATTAGGCGACGCCCAATGACCGGGTCACAAGCGTGTCACCAAAATATTCAAGCAACGAACCAGGATATTATTTTGACACAAGGTGTCTCTAGGATGAAAAGGTTTCCATATTTGCCGGTGCTTGGTAGTAGAAAAATTAAATTTGTTAGTCAATTTTATTTTCGGATGGACTTTGGTCACTACCAGTCAGGTTAGTGGATATCATATCTTCGAGACATCATGAAGATATGATTACCAAATGTGCACAAAACTGCATTCTGCTTACTACAGTATTCTGAGTTGCATTGTTGCCAGAAAAGTGTCAATCTTCTATGCCAGTGGTTTGTAACGAGAAATAACTACTACTGTTTCACATGAAATGATACCACAAACCTTTTTTCGCAGTCCATGATTTGATGTTTGTGTTTTTGATGTTTAATTGATTTGATGCTTACTCTTTCTGGGATGATATCTTTCAGAAAAGAAGGCACAACAATCCCAAACATTGCGGAAACTGTTTAAATCCACAACGTTTCGGATTGTTGTGCCCTCTTTTCGGTCAGATCATATCATCCCAGAAAGAGTCAGCAATGATTCTTCGAGAACATTCTGATACAAATCTGAGAACTATAAGAATACGTTCTTGTGATGAAATCATCAATTTCAACAAGAAATCATCACAAATTTTTGTAATCATTTTTGCACATTTTACTACAGGGTTGCGAGCTGCATTTCTACCAGAAATCACATGTCTTCTAAGAAAGAGTCATGAATGATTCTTAGAACAGCTTCTTTGGTTCTTCGGTAGACACAGAGGTCGGAATTTGTGCTCGGAGAACACATTCCTGCACAATATGTTCCCTTTGAGAGGGTACACATCTGCGAAATGGAGTCGGCAGCGGTACAACTATGGCTCCAACAACAAGAAGAACAATTGCAATGTAACCCAACAATCCCCTCACCTCACCAGTGATTGTGTTGGGTTGTGAGCAATCACTACCCCAGGAAGCCTCGTACCATTGCGATAACAATGGTCTTGCAGTGGTGTTGGTCAGAGTCAAAGGCATACCAAGCGAGCGCTCTCCATCGAGGCATCCTTTGCACACATGAATCTTGCAACGTTGTTGTACACATGTTTTCAACATGTATAATTATTCACAATTACTCACAACATGCACAATGATTCTTGGTCAAATGCAGGTCAAATGCAGCATTTGCAAGTGCAGGCAAATCACCTGCGGTGGCAGCATCATTGTCACCTGCGGTGGCAGCATCAACAGGAGCAACAATTACAGAACCTCCTTGAACACCGGGCTTTACAACAACAGCACGAACGGCAGCAGTCATTACAAGTTCCTGACATTTCTCGCTATTATGCGCACAATTCCGTGCAGCAGACGCAGCCACATCAGCTTGCTGCCTCCGATGTTGGACCTACCAGCAAATGCATCAAGAGTGCACAAGTCAGTCATTACCAACACCGCAAAGCAATTTCCAAATATTGGTTGATGGCATCTCTTATTGAGTTCTGCCCTGAAGGTAGTTTGGAATTTTCCTGGTCGGCCTATCCACACACAAATGCGGGACCCAATGTGCAGGAGACGGCGACAGATCTTCCAGAGTGCACAATAGGCCTTGTCTGGTATGAATTGACGGGAGAGAACATTGCTCCGATGTATCTTTTGAAAGCACTTTCGCAATTGAAATGTGCCACAGATCCCAATTCTTGGCACCATCAGATGCTGGATTGTTTTGTGAAGGGTGCCAAAAAGCAGAAGGTGGCAAAGAAACCCTGTGCATCTGAAAGCTACTCGGATATTTCGATTGGACGTGTCCTCCAACGCCAGTTCACAGATGTGAGGGGGTTTCGTATTGTTGATTGCGATCAGCTCCAACAGATGCATATGAACATTGAATGTGTGACGACATTTGGCTCTGGTGCCGCATGTCGTGCCCCTATTACGCTAGAGCAGAGGATTTGTTGTTTCAAAAAGGCAATGGAAGGAAATCTGACGGGAAAGCGCAATCCGGATGATTCATTAGTGGAGGGGTTCTCATACGACGATTTACTTGCACAATGGCAAACATACTGCCGACGACTTCGAGGTGTATTACTGAAAGACGTCAAAATACCATCGAAAGAGACATCGGATGCTTCTTCTCCGATCAACAAAGCTGACACATTGTCTTGTTTTCAGACTGACAACATTGACTCATTACGGAGAGGTATCCATGTACAATCTGAACAACCGGAAATCGATTCTCAAGCTACCGATGTCAGCAATCTTCGGCATAGATTGATGATGTCGGAAAATTTTGTTGACGAACTTCAAAAAGAATTGCTCAGCATACAGACAGAAGTAAAAAAAAATGAAAGCGTATTGGTAGAGGGTGGATGGGGTGGGGTTTTGGGGAGGGGGGGAGAGGGAAAAGAGGAGGTGGTGGCGGAAGCCAGATGTCAGATACTTGCAAGCAACTGCGGGAAAAGCGGTGACAAGGTGTAGCAAAATTGTCAACGTTCGGTGCAGGACATCTTGGAAGAGTTCGTTTGGCAAATTTTCTCTTCGAGGAGTAGCGCATCCGTCGATTGCCGAAAACGATGATGCGGAGTCTGAACTGCATGACTGCTGGAGTCAATCCGGTCTACAACCGTGAAATCTGTGGTTGGGATGAAAGACCACCCCAAGGAAAAGTAGAAAATCGCATATACCCAGGCGATACAGCACATTGCCACTTCAAAAGGACGCCTACTCATCTGTACAAAAGGCTCATGAGGGTATTGTGTGTAATATGATCGTTTGTGTGTAATATGGAATCAGTTGTTGATGACATAACAATATTTAGAAGTGTGTGTGAGTAATTAAAAAAAAAAAAAACACGAATTGATTCCGAGGGGTGAGAGGCGAACCACAGATTTTTGCCAAACGTAATCCTTCAGTTTCTAATACTCCCTGGCAAAGCATTTTTCAGATGATCGTGCACTGCCATTTGAATGCCTGCAATTGTTTTTTTAGATCTTCGAATCTCTGGCGAGATACAGTATTTGAATGGACCCATTGGTTACTGAAAAAAGGCAACAATCTGGAAAGTAGCCTGCATTGCGCATGTTGTGGCTGTTATTCACGATTATCAAAGGGAGGGAGCGAGCTGATGAAGAAAGCGCCTCTGATGGAGGTTGCCCAGGCGATTTGACATCGTTGAACACCAATGAAGTCAACTTCTGCACGCACAGTCGAACATACCAGCTCGAGGCGTCTCGGCCATCCGGCCTGGGCCGAGTTTTTTAGATTTTTTGGTCCAACCTCCCACCCCTCGTTCTTCCTCCTTTTGATGACCTGAGCAACTCAGAAAATAGATGAATTTTTTTCGTTTCCATAGGGATTAGAGTTGAGAAAGGTAAACCCGGTTTAAGAGAGAATGATGTCAGCTGAAACAGTTGACACGAGAGATAGTGAAATTGTGAAACTCCTCAAGTTGAGGTGGTGTCATACGAAAACACACACACAGTCTAGTGCACGCATACAGCATAAACACACATACACAAACACACACACGCACACACACATACCAACAAGCACACAAACACACACCCACACACACTTACTCGCGCATACAAACACACACTCACACACACACAAACAAGAACACACACAAACACACACATACAAAATCAAACATACAAATACACACACCAAGACACAAATATTCATATAACACACATACTCTGAGAAATACAAACAATCGCGCCCACGCATACAAAATAAACACACATACGCAAACACACACACACAAACATACATACCAATCAGCACACAAACACACAGCCACACACACTCACGCGCGCATACAAACACACACTCACACACACACAAGCACACACACACACACACACCCACATCCAAAATCAAACATACAAACACACACACACTCAAAACCACCAAGACACAAAAATTCATACAAAAACACATATACTCTCACAAACAAACACACGAGGGCAAACGCACAGACACCAATATACACGGACACACACAGACACGCACAGACACACGTTCTTACAAATGTGAGCACTGATGAAAACACAATCAGATGTTTGATCTCTCTGTATATATATATACAATCATATATGTATATATATATATATATATACATATATATACATGTATATTTATATTTATGTATATGTATATATACACGTGCGCACCGATGAAAACACAATTACACGTTTGATCTCTCTGTATGTATATGTATATATATATATACATATATATATATATATATATGTGTGTGTGTGAGTGTGTGTATAAGTGTGTGTATATATGTATATATTTATATACATATAGATATATGTGTACATACATGTAAATATATGTATACATATACACAACACGAACATATTTACATATGAACATATACATATACATAACTATCTTTGCATAAATATACATGTGTACATACGTATACATGTACTTTCTTGATTGAAGCGTTGATCAGATGCGTATAATGGTTTAAATATCAATTTTTGTGCATATGCTCATACAAATGCGTATACATATCGAGATAGATATGGATACTTGTTTATATATGCATAAATTGCATATGTTGGATACATACAAATATATGTGGATATACATGTATGAATAAATACGTGTTTATACGTGTGTGCATGCATTTATTTATATATATATATGTATCTACATATTTATATGTATGTATGCATATACAGAAATATGTATACAGATATATACATGTGTTAATGTACTTATGTGTTTCTATCCATACATGTATATAAATAAACAATTACACAGCGCGAACAAGGTAGAGAGAGAGAGGAGGAGAGACAGAGAAAGAGAGAGAGACAATGAGAAGTTGACAGAAAGGTCGGCAGAGGGAAAGGGAGGTGAACAGACACAGAAATGTAGAAAAAGGGTGAGGGAGAGTGTGTGAGAGAGAGTGAGAGCAAAATCAGCAGAGAGACAGAAAGAGCTTGAAAGAAAAGACAGCAGGAGAGGGCGCCAGTCCACATAGAGAGAAGGAAAGAGAGATCCACGCAAGAAAGCGAGCGAAAGAGAGACAAGTGATGGAGTACATGTATATGTATCTATATTCATATCATGGGATTAGAGTTGAGAAAGGTAAACCCGGTTTAAGAGAGAATGATGTCAGCTGAAACAGTTGACACGAGAGATAGTGAAATTGTGAAACTCCTCAAGTTGAGGTGGTGTCATACGAAAACACACACACAGTCTAGTGCACGCATACAGCATAAACACACATACACAAACACACACACGCACACACACATACCAACAAGCACACAAACACACACCCACACACACTTACTCGCGCATACAAACACACACTCACACACACACAAACAAGAACACACACAAACACACACATACAAAATCAAACATACAAATACACACACCAAGACACAAATATTCATATAACACACATACTCTGAGAAATACAAACAATCGCGCCCACGCATACAAAATAAACACACATACGCAAACACACACACACAAACATACATACCAATCAGCACACAAACACACAGCCACACACACTCACGCGCGCATACAAACACACACTCACACACACACAAGCACACACACACACACACACCCACATCCAAAATCAAACATACAAACACACACACACTCAAAACCACCAAGACACAAAAATTCATACAAAAACACATATACTCTCACAAACAAACACACGAGGGCAAACGCACAGACACCAATATACACGGACACACACAGACACGCACAGACACACGTTCTTACAAATGTGAGCACTGATGAAAACACAATCAGATGTTTGATCTCTCTGTATATATATATACAATCATATATGTATATATATATATATATATACATATATATACATGTATATTTATATTTATGTATATGTATATATACACGTGCGCACCGATGAAAACACAATTACACGTTTGATCTCTCTGTATGTATATGTATATATATATATACATATATATATATATATATATGTGTGTGTGTGAGTGTGTGTATAAGTGTGTGTATATATGTATATATTTATATACATATAGATATATGTGTACATACATGTAAATATATGTATACATATACACAACACGAACATATTTACATATGAACATATACATATACATAACTATCTTTGCATAAATATACATGTGTACATACGTATACATGTACTTTCTTGATTGAAGCGTTGATCAGATGCGTATAATGGTTTAAATATCAATTTTTGTGCATATGCTCATACAAATGCGTATACATATCGAGATAGATATGGATACTTGTTTATATATGCATAAATTGCATATGTTGGATACATACAAATATATGTGGATATACATGTATGAATAAATACGTGTTTATACGTGTGTGCATGCATTTATTTATATATATATATGTATCTACATATTTATATGTATGTATGCATATACAGAAATATGTATACAGATATATACATGTGTTAATGTACTTATGTGTTTCTATCCATACATGTATATAAATAAACAATTACACAGCGCGAACAAGGTAGAGAGAGAGAGGAGGAGAGACAGAGAAAGAGAGAGAGACAATGAGAAGTTGACAGAAAGGTCGGCAGAGGGAAAGGGAGGTGAACAGACACAGAAATGTAGAAAAAGGGTGAGGGAGAGTGTGTGAGAGAGAGTGAGAGCAAAATCAGCAGAGAGACAGAAAGAGCTTGAAAGAAAAGACAGCAGGAGAGGGCGCCAGTCCACATAGAGAGAAAGAAAGAGAGATCCACGCAAGAAAGCGAGCGAAAGAGAGACAAGTGATGGAGTACATGTATATGTATCTATATTCATATCAATATACATATAAGTTTATATGTATATATATATATATAAATACATACATGAAAATGTGAAATTCATACAACAACACACATACTCTCACAAACCATTGGTTACTGAAAGAAGGCAACAATCTGGAGAGTGAAAGAAGGCAACAATCTGGAAAAACGATAATATATATATAACTATATATATATATATATACATATATATATATATACATATATATATATATATATATATAAATATATATATAAATATATATGTATATATATGTATA
>Ga0209491_10010960_pt1 | contig 10778 bp, 6 predicted proteins | sample BON02_FD_187213 | JGI IMG/M metagenome (GOLD analysis project Ga0209491, IMG submission 187213) | Freshwater microbial communities from Lake Bonney liftoff mats and glacier meltwater in Antarctica - BON-02 (SPAdes) (version 2) | ecosystem: Environmental > Aquatic > Freshwater > Ice > Glacier...
CCGCCGGTGCGCTCTCGGTTAGCGCCACCAAGCTCAAGATCACAGGCCGACCGCCCGGCGGCGCGGCCGCTGGCGCTCTCTCGGCGTGCATCACCAAGCTCAAGGGTACGTACCACTCAATCAGCGACGTGGCGCTGACGCGCTCTCGGCCGGCGCCAACGCGCTCAAGGGCACACGCCGCTCGCTCGGCGATGCGGCCGCCAACGCGAGCTCGGCCGACAGCGCACAACCTCTCGGGCGACACTGGCGCTAACTACGCGCGTCGTGCCAAGTCGATCGAGCGGCGCGCGGCGGCCCGGGCTACGGCGGGTGCCCATTAGTAGAAGTAGTATAATAGCAGGGAGGCGCTGATGCGTAGCCGACGCGCGTCTCTAGCTATCGGCTACGAAGACGCTCTCGCTCCCAACCTCGCGCCGGCATAAGGGCTCTCTCCGAGCCGGGGGGGCAGCGTGCCACGGCGCTTAGTACTCTAACGCGGGGGCACTGCCACGCGAGGGTCAGGAGCAGGGCTCATTCCACCGGAAATGGAAACGGGATACCCTTTTAGTGTGTTATAGTGTAACCGCTCTGTACCATCGGTACAGAGCGGTAACGGACTTCGAAACCAGAGTTACAATCAGCATAGAGTCTGTTTGTTGTCCCGGCCAGAGCGCCGGCAGTCGCATAGCGTCAGCTCAAGTTCATCTGTAGTACTCAGTAGTACTAGTACAAGCACAAACGAACAAAAGAGCAACTAACTTGAGCAACCCTCTACTCAATCTCATTCTCACTCTCACGTCTCACGCGACAGCACCACGCAACAGACAGGCAACAGGCAACAGGCTGACAACATGTGACAACAGGAACAGAACCACGACACTGCTTCTCTTGAGTTTTGAGCTCGCTCTCGTGTTGACTCGTGTATCTATCGTGTGTGTACTCGTGGGGACCCCGTGGCACGCCCGTGGTGAAAGAACGCTGAGAATTGGCATGGGCATTAACTAACTAATAGTACTACTAGTACTAGTACTAGCATAAGCATAGCTAGAGACAAATAGTCGAGAGAGAGAGACGAGCAGGACCGCATAGACAAACTACACCTATAAAGCTAGCTACTAGCTACTAGACTAGCTAGATTCGTAACACAATAACAATAGGGCCAAGCAACCAAGCGCGCGCAGAACAACAGAGGAGAGCAGGCGCGAGGGCGCGGCGCAGAACAAACGAAAAACTGCCTAGGAAGTAGTTCGGACGCCTGCCGCCGCCGCCTCGAGCCGGCGTGCAGTAACTAGCTGCAACCAAGCCGGGGGGTAGTCCTCTGACGAGCGCACAACCTGTCGAAGGGCCTAGGCCGCACGCGGCCGCAGCCGCCTGCAGTTGGGCTGCTCGGCTGCGGCGCCGAAACACTAGACCGCCTGATGCTCTGGTGGCGCGATGTCGGTGGCGACGCGCGCCCAGTCGGCGAGCCCCTTGCTCGATTTCCCTTCGTAAGTCTCTTTGGCGACGCGGTGCTGCTTGGCCACCAGGTGGCGCTTTCTGCTCGCCACTTCCTTCCATGTGCGCGACGTCACCTTTCCCCCCATCGCCTCTGCGACGAGGGCCGCCGAGGCGGCGAAGTGGGCGTCGCCGCCGTGCAGCTGCGAGGCGATGCGCTGGAAGAGCTGACGCGAGCTCGAGCCGAGCATCAACCGCCAGAGGCTCATGTGGGCCTGGAAGTCGGAGAAGGAGGACGAGCCGTCCACCTCCGTCGCGCGCAAGTCGTGCAGCACCAGCGGGTGCAGCCCCTGCTCGAGCGCCGCGCCGACGGACGCCTTGAGCGCCGCGTTGCCCGGCGCCAGCCCCGCGCGGTTGAGCAGCAGCAGAAAAAAGTCAGCCGTCGGCTGCGACCCGCTGATGCGGACATCGGCGGTGGACACGCCCGAAACCCTCAGGCGTAGCGCGCTCCACCTGTTGGTGGGCGCGGTGGCGCCCGGCGGCGGCTCCGGCGGATCCCGAGGCGTCGAGGGGGGCTCGAACGCGGGCTGGCTATCGGGCCGCCTGAGCGACGGGAGGCCGAACGCGCGGCCGCGCGCCGGGGTCGCGCAGACGTCGGGAACCGCGCTGGGCTGGACCGTCGTTGACTCGACGAACTCGACTGCGCCGTGGTAGATTGCCTGCAGCTCGCGGACCAGGCTCTCGGCCCCCGCGTTGGCGCCAGAGTAGAAGACGCGCGGCCGTCTCGCGTTAAAGGTGAGCTTCGGCGCCACGTGGCCCGCCAGGTGCGCCACCTCGCCCTCGGCGTAGACCAGCTCGCCGAGTCGGGCGATGGGCGGCGGGTTTGAGTTGGAGCGCTTGCGCATGGAGATGGGCTGCGCGTTGCCCCAGCGCGAGATGCCAGACCCAGACTCTTCCAGCGACGGAGGGGGCACGGCCTCGGAGGGTTCGTGCGAGACGGGGCCCGAGGAGGGCTGCACCGCGACCCCGGCGGTCCGGCCCTGCGCCAGCTCGACCAAGCCGGCGAAAAGTCCCTCGTCCAACTCGTCCGAGTGGAGCGCCGACAAGGGGCTACGCGTCGCGGCCGGCGCGGCGCCGCTCCAGAAGGTGTGCCACGATTTGGAGGCCGGAATTGCCACGGCCGGCAATGACGCGACCGAGGTGCCCCCTCCCGGCGCAGCTTGCGCGCCCGACCATCGCGCAAAGGTGGCGGCGGCCCAGCCAGGCGCAACCGCGGCCGGCGCGACCCCGGCCGGCGCAACCGCGGCCGGAGCGGCCCCGGCCAGCGCGGCCCCGGCCGGCGCGGTCCCGCCCAGCACGGCCTGGGCCGGCGCGGCTCCGGCGGTGGCGCCAGCGACGGCGGCGCTGGACACTGCGCTCGCCCCGCCGGAGGGGACTCGGTCCCAAGCGCGGCTCGACAGCGTGCTCGTGGATCCCTCCGCAGTCACGATCGAATCGTGCGCGTTGCTGGTCGACGGCCGGACCGCCGGGGCGAGCCTGGCGATGCGCGCGCTGTTAGCCAATGCCAACTCGTCGTGGGCGCCGACGGGCGTAACACCCTCGCGATGCCCCCTTCCCTTTGCGATCGTCGTCGGCGCGCAGGCGTGGATGACTGCCTCGCAGATCATCTTGTACGACTCGAGCTGCAGCTTGTCGGAGCGCACCCACGGGATGATGGGCCGAGGCAGAGGGAAGGGCGCGCGCGAAGTAGGCCGCGAGTTGAAGAGGCACTGCTCGACCCAGCGGCCGATGTCGACGGCGCACGAGTCGAAGAGCGCCAGCTCGGCCACCGCCTCCTCGACCAGCTCCACGCTCAGCGAATCGCGAGCCGCCGCCGTCGCCGCCGCGCGCGCCGCCGCCGCCTCGGCCTGCGCAAAGCCACCGCCCTCCTTGAGCGGTAGCCGCTCCGCCGCCGCGGCCTCCGCCTGGGCCGCCTCTGCCACGGCCGCGGCTCGCAGATAGCTGGGTCGCGAGGTGAGTAGCGCGAGTGCCACGTCCGGAAGGTCGGCATGGCCGCGCCCCAGGCTAGTGAAGCCGAGCGCGCCGTGCAGCAGCGCGCCGCCGTGCTCGCGCACTTCCAGGCCCGTCCCCGTATCCGGGGAGGCCCAAAAGCTCTGCGGCGCCGTCGACTGCGCGGTGGACGCCACTTGGGCCGCGAGCTTCTCCATCGCCTCCACCACCCCTGCGCACGCCGGCGCCGCCCCGGCCCGGTGGATTGCGTCGGCGGCAGCGCGCTGACGACGCACGATAGCCGCGGCGCGGAGGCAGATATCGGGCACCGCGGCCGCCTCGGAGTCGGGCGCGGCGGCGGTGAGCGGCGCGAGGCCGCGGCGCCAGGCGAAGGCGAAGGAGATTGCGTGTTCGCCGCAGTGAGTGACGCACGAGGCGCGCAGCTGCGCGAGCGGCGTCGACTTATCGCGCTGCATCTCGTGGACGAGGATGATCGGGCTCCGGTGCTGCAGCGCTGCGAGCACCTCCCTCCGGCAGTTGTGCGACTCGAAATAGCAGTGTGACAAGAAGACGAGGACGGATGCGGACTCGGCCACGTGCTCCTCTAACCCCTCGATGGACTGTAGGTCGTCCACGTCGAGGAAGGCGCGGCACTCGGGCAGCAGGCTCTTGAGCCGCCGCTTGATGGCGCCGCACTGGTCTTGTCCTGACAACAACACGGGGCAGGGTGATCACCATTTCGCAGCCTTCAACTGTTAGAATCCGTCGAGCAACTCGATATGGCTGACGTATATATATGTATATGGGTATATCTATCTATATCTATATATATATAGATACACATACATATATATATATATATATATATATATATATATATATATATATATAGATACACATACATATATATATATATATATATATATATATATATAAGCTGGTTCGCGCGGTGCATAGGCCACGGCGGTAGACGGGATTCTACTTGTGCCTAGCCTGCACCTGAGAACCAGACGTGCGAGAGAAAGATGTGGAACTTCTTCCCCTCCGGAAGCTTTGGCCGCGGGACGGAGCCGTCGTCGACAAGGCGCAGCGGCTCGCGCGCCTGGAGCCACTGCTCGAGCCTCGCTAGGTAGACGAGCTTAAACCAGCCGAGGATGACGAGCAGCACCACGAGCGCCGAGCCGGAGACGGCGATGATGACGGGTAGGTTGGGCCCGTCTACCACGCACTCCTCTGGCGCGCAGAGCAGGCACGCGCCGCCGAAGGAGAACGAGTAGGCATCCAGCGGGCATGTGACGGCCGCGGGCGCGGGGAAGATGAACGCCTTGGCGGCGCGCTGGGTGGGCAAGATGGTGAGGGGCACCCCGCCCGCCGATCCGTTGGACTGCGCGCTCACTTGCATGGTAGACGGCTCTCGCCCGTCGTTTTGGCCGAACGAGTCGAAGCTCATGGGCCCGTAGAACGTGTGCCCCACAATGGAGCCCGACGCGAGGAAGTAGCGGAGCAGCTCCGCGTTGACGGGGTCGGCGAGCGGGTAGAAGGAGCCGGACGAGAGAGGGCGGAAGCGGTAGATCTGCTGCAGCGCCTGCGCGAGGAGCGAGGGGATGACGGCCGCATCGGGGAAATCGACGAAGGAGCCCGGCGCGGTCGCCATGAGCCCACTTTCGTAACGTAGCCAGCGGTACGTGCTGCCGCCCAGGAGGGCGTCCTTAAACGCGTCGAGCGCCTCGGCCAGGGGGTCGAACTGAGACGCCCCAATCACGTGCGCGCAGCGAGCGCCCTCGCCCGCGCAGTCGCCACTCCAAGAGTTCCCTTGGAACCACACCTGTGGACAGTAGAGGATGAGCTGGCGAGAGTGGACTCTCCTAGCCTATTATATTAGGCGTGCAGCTGGTGAGAGTAGACTCTCCTACCCTGTTATAGTAGGTGTGCGGGGTGGTGTGTTCTTCTTGTGAATGGGCGCTGGGCACTGGGAAGGGTTGCACGCATACTACATAGACCTCACCGCCTGGAAGGCGTGCCCCCCCTTGGCGGCAGAGCTTGTGCCCGGCCGCGCAAGGGAGAGCCGCACGTTCGCTTGAAACCACTCGGGCTGACGCATGACGGCGACGAGCACGTCCGCCCTGGCGGCCAACGCCGCGTCGAGGCTCGCGTTGAGCAATGCGCCGTCGTATGCTTCGCTCCCGCGCCGCGTCAGGACCGAGCTCGTCGCCGAGTAGCCCATCTCGCGCGCGCCCCGCAGCGCCTCCCGCCCCAGGTCGGTGTAGAAGTAGTTGCCATAGTCCTCGTAGATGACGTGGACCGACCTCGCGCCGAGGAGCCGCATCTGCGCGAGGGCCGGGTGGGCGTAGGTGTCCGAGTTCAAGTGCGTCGAGAAGAAGTAGGGCTGATCGAGGCCGTAAAGCGTGCGCACGCCGCGCGGCCCGCGGCCCGTGATGAAGATGCGCCGCGTCTCGTTGGCGACGAGGCCCTGCTTGGCGATCTCGTCGTCGGGGCATCCCTGCGCCATGCCCACCACCACGTCGCACGAGGGGCCCGAGAAGGCGCGCCGCGAGAGGTTGAGCCCCACGCCTTCCCACGCGCCAAACGGGTAAACCTGATACGCGTAGGCGAGGCGCAGGTGGCGCGGCGCGAGCGGGTAGCCCACCTCGACCGGGAAGCCCAGCCCGTCGTTGAGCGAGTTGATCGCCGTCACCATGGCGATCACCTGCAGGTGCGTGGCGGAGTTGCCGCACGGCGTGCTCTCGCTCAGGAGCCCGCCGCCCGTGTCCACCTCCACCAGCGACGGGTCCGTCGCCGAGAAGACGGAGCACAGCCGAATCAGCCCGGCCTGCGACGCCCTGTCGTTATTGTACAAGTCTGCCGTGGCCGAGCTGTTGCATGCTGGGTACGAATAGGCGAGCTCGGAGAATAGGGCCGACGGTGCGCTGGCCACCGAGCAGTTTCTGCTGTTGACGTAGCACCACTGCGCCGTGCACCACGCCGGCGGGTCCACACCACAACCGCATCGTGGAGGCAGGCCAGCGTCCCAGGCCGCGCACGCGCCAAAGCCGTAGCCGCTGCCGTAGTCATACTGCACGCCGTCGACAATGACGACGCCCGTGAAATTGGCGGGGGCGCTCTCGCAGTCACAAGCCGCCCCAGCCAGGCCCACGTTCCAAAGCAGAGCAAGTATTGCCCAGCCGGCGCTGGTTGACGTCGCCAATGCGGGCGGCATGCGGACCGCGGCGTTTCGAGAGTTAGGGTTAACCCCAGTTTTGCTGGTGGTCGGTTGTTGTTTATGGGAACAAGAATAGAACATATGATTCATTTTAACTTACCATGTTCCATTTTAGGAACGTATGCTACATTCATATTCACATTTGGAATTACAAATGATAAAAGTCGTTACATAATTCCAGATTGGCACCGCCGGGCAGCATCTGAATTGTTGGGTTATCCGGCAGTCGTCATCGGCTATCCGGCAGTCGTCATCGGCCGTTAGAAGCTGCACGAGGAGAGCCACGCGCCTTGCGTAGCACCCTGCTGCCAGGCCGCCTTCGGCCGTCGCAATTGTTGACCTGCTCTATGCGGCGCGCCGCAGCCGGGCGGCCGCCGACCGGCAGTCGCTGCAGCTGGCCGGCCATGCTGGGCGGGCTCGCGTGCGCCTTCATTTTGTTCAACAGCTACGCCTTCTTCTCGTCACAGCAAACTACGCAGCCAGTGAGGCCCAGCTCCATCTTACGCCGCGCAAGTGCTCAGGCTGCCCCGGCGGCGGCACCGCCCGGGCGAACGCCACCGGCCGCCGTGGTGCGCTCGGCCGCCACGCGCTCGACGGCTGTGCAGCCTGGTGGTGCGACCGAGATTCAGTGCACCAACATGGCAGGGCCTTGGTTTCGAAAGGGGCAGGCGCATTACAGGACGTACCGGTCGGTCTCGTTTGAGACGCCCTACCGCTCCGAGCCACGCTCTATCCCGCCGCAGCTCGAGTTCTTCCCTCTGGCGCAGTTGCGGCTGCGGCCGGGCACGCGCTTCGCGGCGGCCGAGCGCGTCAACCTGCAGTACCTGCTCAATATGCCGACCGACTCGCTGCTCTTTGCGTGGCGCGCGCTCGCCAAGCTGCCGCAGCCGGCCGGGGCTGTGCCGCTGCGGTCCGGCTGGGAGCACCCGGGCAGCGAACTGCGCGGCCACTTTTTGGGCCACTGGCTCTCGGCGGCCGCGTTTGCGTGGGCGAGCGGCGGCGGCGACGCGTTGCGCGCCAAGATGGAGGGCGTGGTCGCGGCGCTGGCCGAGTGCGCGGTGGCGCTGGGCGGCTACCTCTCGGCCTTCCCGAGCTCGCACCTGGAGAGGTTCGAGCGGATCGAGCCCGTCTGGGCTCCCTACTACTGCATCGACAAGGTCATGCAGGGATTGGTGGACCAGCACGCGGTCGCGGGCTCCACGCTCGCCTTCCAGGTGCGGAGTGAGCTGGCCTTGTGCATTCGCAACACGCGCTGAAGAGCATCTCACCTCCTTCCCTTCCTGGAACTGAGCCCGAGCCAGCAATATGACGTCGGCCGCCCAGTTTTCTAGTTGGGGGGAGGGGGTTGGGCGACACCACCCCTGAGCCCCCCTGCCTCCCCGTTCCATGAAAAGGCAGGCGACGCTACCGCCGCCCTGAGACCCCCTGCCTCCCCGTTCCCTGCAGACGGCAGCCGCGATGGCGGACTACATCCACGGCCGCGTCACGAAGCTCCTCCTCGCCACCTCGCTCGCGCACCACTGGGCGTCGCTCGACATGGAGTACGGCGGGCTCAACCACGCGCTCTGGCAGGTGGCGCCCGTGTGGACTGCAGCAGCGGAGGAGACCTCGTTTGTGGTTACCCCCTCCGCCCCGTACTGTACGTCCTAGGTGGCTGCCATCTCGGGCGAGCCCCGGCACCGCGAGGTGGCGTCGCTCTTCGACAAGCCCTGCGCGCTCGGCACTTTGGCCGCCGACGAGGACCCCTTCGTCGGCATCCACGCAAACACAAACGTGCCCATCCTCCTGGGCGGGGCGACGCGCCATGAAGTGACGGGCGAGACCGGGCTGCGCTTGGCAGTGTCCAATTTCTTCTCTCTCATCGTCTCGACGCGCTCGTTTGCCGCGGGGGGGTCGACGCACGGCGAGATCTGGGGCGCGCCGCTGCAGCTCGGCGCGACGCTGGGGCCGGGTCCGGTGGGGACCGAGCACCAGGAGTCGTGCGTGACGCACAACATGCTCAAGATCGCGGCCAAGCTGCTGCGCTGGAGCGCCGACTACCAGTTCGCAGACTTCACCGAGCGCGCGCTGCTCAACTCGGTGCTCGGCACGATGCGCGGCGACGAGCCCGGGGCGCTGCTCTACACACTGCCCCTCGGCGCCGGCGTCTCGAAGCGCGACCACCAGGCCTGGCGCACCTCGGAGCGCGGCGGCTGGGCGCACGAGCACTCGGACCTCTGGTGCTGCTCGGGAACGGGCATCGAGGCATTCGCCAAACTGCCAGAGCACGTCTTTGCCAGGCGAGTCGCGCCGTCGGCCGTGCCGGAGCTCGACGTCTTGCAGTACCTGCCCACCACGCTCACGTGGCCCGCCGCGGGCGCGCGTGTCGATCTCGACGCGACCGACCTGAGCCGCGCGCCACCGGGCGAGCCTCTCGCCCTCTCGTTGCGCGTGGCCCCGACCGGAGGAGACGCCGTCCGCCTCTCGCTGGTGGTGCGCATCGCGCCTTGGGCGTGGGATGGAGAGCCGCCCTCCGCCACGCTCAACGGCGAGCCGCTGCGGATCGAGGCCAACGCCTCGCAGCTACGCCTCTCGCGCGCCTGGACCGCCGCCGACGTGCTGCGCCTCCGCCTCTGGCCGACGATCCGGCTCGAACCGGCGCCCGACACGCGTGCGCCCTACGCGGGCCTGCGCGCCGTCTTCTACGGCCCGCTGCTACTCGCCGGTCTCGCGCACGAGTCGGGCGTGCGCCGGTTGCGCGTTGGGCTGAGCGAGTCTCCGGCCGCCTGGCTGGTGCCCTTACCTGCCGAGGCGCGCAAGCAGTACGTGAGCGTGCGCGAGCAGGTGCTCGGAGCGGGCGGCGCGCCGGCGCGGGCGTGGGTGCACGCGCAGGGACGGCTGCAGCTGCGCGCGGTGGAGGCTGCGCCGCCGAGCGAGCGGCCCTTCGGCGGCGGCGGCACCAATGCGAGCGCGGCGGCGACGTGGCGCCTGCAGCTGGCGGGCGAGTGGGGTCCTGCGGGGGCCGTGCTGCTCGAGGCCTACGACCGGCCAGGAGACTTCGTCGCGCCCTCCGCCGACGGGGCCCCGCTGCTGCTGCGCAGCCAGCCGGCCGCCTTCTGGCTCCGCAAGCCGCTTAGCGGCGCCCCGGGCGCCACCTCGTTCGAGAGCGTCGCGCAGCCGGGCAGCTACGTCAGCGAGCTGCCGCGGAGCGCGGCGGTGGGGGCGGAGCCTCCGTCGCTCGGCCTCGCGCGCGGCGACGCGTCAGACGCCGCCTTTGCGCGCGTGAGCAGCTTCCGCGTCGGCAACGCGACCGAGGCACCGCCGCCGCTCGCCTTTTGGGCGCGGCCGCGGGCGGGGGCGGGCGGCGGGTTTCTGATGTACGCACTCAACGAGGTGCTGGACGAGAGGTACTCGGTCTACCTAGAGCTCGACCGATGAGAGATGCTTATGTACTCGGCGTCTGCCACGATAGAGAGAGCTGTGCGAGTCGCTGACAGTGCAGCACCTCCGAGGGTGAGGGCGGGGGGGGGCTTGATGGGCGATGCAACGTGTTAAGCCTACGTTCGCGTTCGGCGTCACGAGAGGTCGAGCGCGCTTCGCGCTACAGCTTATATAATTATCATAATAGATATAGAGCTATAGCTATAAGCTATAGATAGCGATACTGTAACTAGTTAGTAACTGCTGTATAGTATTAGCATATTATTATAATTTTGGGATGCGGGCCGGCCTATAGCCTATAGAAACGTATAAATTTTCCTTATCAGAATAACGTATCTTTATCTATCTCATCATCATATCCTTCTTTCGCCAAATGCAAATGCAAATGGCATATGCATATACATATATATAATATAATAATGTATTATTAGCATTTAATATAGAATCTAAATAATTATTATATTTATATGTTATCTTGTGCTTGTCAAGTGTGCTTGTGTTTTGGTTTGTTTTTTTTGGACTGTTTATATATATATATATATTATAATTATATATACATATATATACATATATATATATATATGTTATATATATATGTACATGTATATATTATATATATATATATGTGTGTGTGTGTGTATGTGTGTTTCTCATCTCTCTCCCTCCTCTTCCTCTGCGATCTGCGTCTGCGACGATACTTATTATTTATATATTAGAAATTATTAATTATTTATTA
>Ga0209491_10010961_pt1 | contig 10776 bp, 7 predicted proteins | sample BON02_FD_187213 | JGI IMG/M metagenome (GOLD analysis project Ga0209491, IMG submission 187213) | Freshwater microbial communities from Lake Bonney liftoff mats and glacier meltwater in Antarctica - BON-02 (SPAdes) (version 2) | ecosystem: Environmental > Aquatic > Freshwater > Ice > Glacier...
GTATATATATATATATAGCGATGAGCCAAGAAGACCACGCGATAGGGACAGCCAGGGGATGGGACCAGTTGGGCGGCGCGGCGGAGAGAGCGTAGATAGAAGAAAGACAGATCGATAGATAGATAGATATAGAGAAAGAGCTGCTTCACAGCGACCAGGCGTAGGACCGCTTCTTTCTGGTGTGGGACTCGGGGCGCGCACCGCGCCATCGATAGATAGATAGATATAGAAAAAGAGCTGCTTCACAGCGACCAGGCGTAGGACCGCTTCTTGCTAGTGTGGGGCTCGGGGCGCGCACCGCGCCCGCGGGTGTGTCGCAGCAGGCGCCGCCGTATCCGCTGGCACAGACGCACTCGCCCGAGTTCTGACCGGCCGAGCAGTCGTAGTAGCCTGCGGTGCAAAACTCAAGCACGTCGCCCGCGAAGAGCTCGTAGTTGGAGCCGTGGAGCGAGTTCTGCTCGACCACGTAGAGCTTGCCCAGCTGCTGGTCGACCGCCACGCCGCGCGGGTTGGAGAGCGAGGTGGCCACGGGCCGCGGCGGCGCCCAGCAGCCAGCCGCGCCGCATTTCTCTCCCTCGGCGGGCTCTCGCGGCAGGAGCGCGTGCACCGAGCCCAGCTCGAACCCAAACTCGCTCACCGCGTCGCGCGAGACGATCAGCAGCGAGTCTGCGTACCGCAGCCCGCCGTCCGCCTTGCTGTCGCGGTGGCCCGAGCTGAGCCTCCCGCCGAGCGCTGCCGCCGAAGCGCCGCTCCCGCCGGCCGTGCCGCCGCCGCCCGACGCCTGCAGCGCCACGGGCGGCCCGCGCGCCAGGATGGCCGGGTCGCTCAGCGAGCGTCGCCGGCTGCTCCAGGCTGCCTGGGACGACTTGACTTGGGCGCTAGGGCTGGCGCGCCGCGCCGAGGTGGCGTTCTTGACGCTGGAGCCTCCTTCGCTGCCAGTGCCATCTCCAGCAGCGCCGACGCCACCGTCGCCGTCGCCACCGCCCGCATCCCGCTCGGCGAGGTCGATCGGCACGACCGGTTCGCGCCACAGAGCGTTGAACTGCCAGTGCGAGGCGCCGGCAGCGCCGGCAGCGCCCCTGCCAGCGCTTGCAGCGCCGTGCGGCGCGGGTGGGCGCCAGTAGCGGTCTCGCTGCCACAGCTCCCCACTAAAGCCGCTGCCGCCGCTGCCGCCGCCCGGCCGCCTCGCCGCGGCGCGCCGGTCGCCCAGTGCGCGGCCCCGCCTCACAGGTGGCGAGCCCGGGGCCTCCGCATTCACAAACAGCTCGTCGTCGGCGGAGGAGGCGGGGGTAGTGCCGGCTTTGCTGGGGCGCGCGCGCCACGCGTCGCTGTGGAGGATGTCGGTGCCGTTGCGCTGGGTCCAGATCGTGTGGAGCGAGCCGTCGGGCCTCTCGCAGACAATGCTGCCCGCCCGCCCGAGCAGCTCGTCCGCCCCAACCACCAGGCAAAGCATGTCGTGGCCGTCGGGCCCGCGGATGTCCGCCATGCCGGACTTGCCCGTCGCGTTGGACGCGGCCGTGTCGAGCGTCTCTAGCCGCGCGCAGGCGGTGTCGTTGCAGCCGGTGTAGCGCATCAGCGGGCCGTATCCGGACATGCCCACGAGGACCGAGCCGTCGGGGCGCGGGAGGATCCCCGTCGGCGTCCAGAAGGGGGCCGAGGCGTCGGAGAGGAGCTTCTGCTCGCCAGACTCGGGGTAGATCCGGTAGAGCGACATGCGCTCGATGCCCCACGAGATGGGCTGCTGGTAGAGCAGGACATAGAGCGCCCCGTGCTCGACGTCGTGCGCGCCGAGCACTGTCGGGGTGTAGCGCCCGTAGTCGCTGTAGGGCAGCTGCGAGAGCACGCGCATCCGCTGGCCAAACGGCGGCGCGTAGAGCACGAGGCACAGCCGGCGGATCGAGTCGTACCCGGTGAGGAAGAGCCCGTCCTGCGGGCCGACGAGCACGTCGTGGATCCCGTCGGGCAGGTTGTCGTATAGCAGGTTTGCCATTCGCAAGTCGTTGTTTGGCAAACTCGCGGCTTTGGGCCTGGTTGCTCAAAATCACTTCACACCGTCTATTCACAAGATCGGCAGCGCCCCGCCACTCTGACAGCTAGCCGCCAGCAGACACGGCGCGGTCGCGTGCGCAGGTTGCAGCAGCTGCATGGTGCGGGTTGGCAGACGGCGCCGGCTGGCTGTGCCGATTCCAGAGACGGGGTACACCTGCAGCCGCGAGGGCTCGTCTGCATCTTCGTCCGATTCTGACGAGCGGCGGCACCACGAGCAGCTGCTCGGTCTGAGGCTGCGTGGTGTCAACCTGGCTGGCTGGATGGTCCTGCAGCCCTGGATCACGCCGAGCCTCTTCTACCAGTTCGAGGGCAAGCCGCAGGGCCTGACCGCCTTCGACATGCATGGGTTCTGCGCTGTGCTCGGCGCAGAGGAGGGCAACCGGCAGCTGCGAGAGCACTGGGTGAAATGGGTGACGGAGAAGGACCTGAGCAAGCTGGTCGAGCAGGGTATCAACACCGTGCGGATACCGGTGGGCGACTGGATGTGGATGCCGTACGAGCCGTACATTGGGTCCGCCGCGCCTGCCAGTCCTGTGTTTTGCCCGCTGAGAGCGCAGAGCGCTGTCAGCTGCGAACGCAGCGCTGTCCGCAGCTCGCGCCACTTCCGACTGACCTCTTCCGGCGCGCCGCTGCGCAGGTGCACCGACGGCGCGATCGACGAGCTGTGGCGCGTGCTGCGCCTGTGCCAGCGGGTGGGGCTCAAGGCGCTGATCGACCTGCACGCTGTGCGCTACTCGCAAAACGGCTTCGACAACTCCGGCTACACGCGCAACGTGACGTGGATCGACCCCGACCACTTTTCGCACTGGCCCGTGCGCTCGGCGGGCTGGCAGGGCGCCTTCGACCCGCTGACGATGACCTACGCCTCCATCTCGTGGGACAACATCCGGACGACGGTGCAGGTGCTGCAGCGGATCGCCATCGCGCTGCGCAACTTCCCCGACGTGATCGGCGTCGAGGCGCTCAACGAGCCCTGGCAGTTCACGCCGCTCGACGTGCTCAAGGCGTTTTATTGGGAGTCGTACTGGGCGGTGCGCACCGCCGCGCCGCGCTGGCTCTTTGTGATGCACGACGCCTTCCGGCTCGACGAGTGGGCGGGCTTTATGCGCGGCTGCGAGGGAGTGGTGCTCGATACGCACGTCTACCAGGCCTGGTTCGATATCAGGCCTCAGGCCTCCTTCCTCGAAAACGCCTGCTCGTGGCGCCAGCGGATCCGCGCGATCCAGGACTCGAGCATGCCTGTGATTGTGGGCGAGTGGTCGCTTGCGACCGACAACTGCGCCATGTGGCTCAACGGATTCCACGACAACGCGCCGGGCTACCCCAAGGTGGACTGCGGCTGGGCGGACTGCCCCCAGCCCTACGTGAGCGGCGTCGCGGGCCCGCCGCAGGGCGATGACTTGCCCGGGCCCCACGGCACGGGCGTCTCGGCGCCCAAGGGCGGCAAGTGCCCGGTGAGCAAGGGGTGGGAGAACGACGACGAGTATCAGCCGCAGGCCGCGGCGGCGCGCTTCGTCGCGTTTGAGCCGGGCGTCGGCTGGTTCTATATGAACTTCAAGGCGGAGCTGCAGCCGCAGTGGTCGTGGCAGGCAGCGCAGAGGCGTGGATGGCTGCCGCCCAACGTCTCGGCGCCGATACCGCGCCGGCTGCTCAACGTCTGCATCGCCGACGGAGGCCAGTTCCGCGGCGGCGACGCGCAGGGCTCGGACGTCGAGCAGCTGCCCTGGTACAACGCGCTGCCCTCGCCCCACGGATCAAACTCGGTGGTGCTCCTCTTTTGTTTTGGTCTTGGTACGCTGCTCGCGCTCGCCGCGTTGCTCAAGCTGGTGCTCGCGCTCGTCTCCATCTCTACGCAGCGCGCGCAGCAGGGCCGGCTGCAGCTGCCGCCACGCCTGCTGCACCTAGCGCGGAAGTCACAGCAGCGCACGCCGGGCGGCCTCGGCCCGCTGGGGCTCAAGACGCGCGTCTCGTCGCGCCGCGTCGTCCAGCTCACCTACCCGCTCATGTCGGACCACTACGCGATCGACGAGGGCGACGAGGAGCAGGACCCGCAGATCCTCTTCTCTCCGCCGCGACAGAACTCGCTGCCCGGCCGCAGGGACCTCCTCGACGCAGCCATAGGGCTGCTACCCTCCTGGGCAATGGACGCGGTCGTGGAGGCCGTCGTCGGCGAGCCGGGGGGGGTGGACGGCGGGGGCGATTTTGAGGCTGCCGGCGAGGCGGTGGGGGCGCCGGCAGGGCGCAGGGAAGGCAGTACTACTGCCAGTAGCAGGGAACACACAGGGGACACAGGAGACAGCACATAGAGGCGTTTCCAGAGGTGTATTCTTTAGACGGTCTAGACGGAGGATTATGAGGCGGGAAGGACGCATGGACGTGCGCTCACTGCACGCGCGCACGGCCACGCCCAGAGGCTTGAGAACCGATAGGCGGCCAGCTGTTCGCGTTGTTGCGTGTCGTGTGTCCTGCGTCCTGCGTGGTCACTGCGCGCGTGCGCGTGCCTCCGACCTGCGACCTGCGCGCTTGTATTGGTTGTTGGAGAGCCGCGGAAGAAAACGTTTTAGTTCTTTCACCCGTGTGACTCACCCACGACGACGACGGATGGACGACGGGTCTCCTCCCCCTCCCCGGACGGATCGGGGACGGACTGCGGACTCGGGTATTGCTTCGGAGCCTCCTCTCGTCTCTTCGTCGATATCCGGGATAATTTTATTAAGAGAAGCGCTATAGCTATAATAGCAATAGCAATAGCATATAGCTATATATATATATATATATAATATGTAACTATAACTATAAGTAGACGAGGACGCGAGGCGGGCCAGACGTAGCGAGGTAGAGAAGAGTTGTCAGAGGTCTAAGAGGTAAGAGGTAGAGGGTATAGCGTTTAGCAGAGGCATAGAGAAGAGTAGGGGCACTTCCGATTCCGATTCCACTCTCCTCCCGCCTTCCCGTCATCACACGCTCAGCAAGACGCGGCACGGGCGGGGCGCCCCTTCAGCCACACAGCTAGAGTGAGAGTGCAGAGCAGCATTCAGTTGGTAGAGTCCAGTCCAGATTGCGAGAGTGCGCCGAGCATGCCAGCGCCCCAGGCCCAGCGTGCAAGCCGGCCTCTCTCTCATTACATCAACACCGTCCTCCCCACACGCTCAGCTCCACAACACATGACTACGACGGCGTATGATGGCCTGCTCTCACTGCTCAGTCTGCTCCAGCTCGCCGCCTGCGACGTCGCCACGCGGCGACAGTGCCACTGTGCCGGCAGCAGCAGTTCAGAGCCGCTCCCGTCGTCGGTCGGGAGTTGGGCGGGCACGCTCCAACGCAAGAGAAAGCCCCGGCATATGTCCCAGCAGCCCCTACCTCGTCCGCCATCACTGCAGCCTCTCGCAGGGCTCCGACCTCCGTCCCTTCCGACCGCGGCGATGGCGCCTGCCTGTCCACCTTCGCCGCTTGCGCTTTCGCGTATTCGGAGAGGAACGCTTCCGCGTTTGCGTCGTTGAAGAAGTTTCGCATCAGCGTGATAGAGGGCGTGAGCGAGACGGCGCAGTGGAACCAACCCGATGGCACCACGATGGTCTCGCCCTCGGCGCATTCGGCCACATACGCCGTCGTGTGCCTGGCACGCGGAAACCGCTCAAAGTCTGGCGCCAGAGGGTCGAACCACGTCTGCTGCGCGCCGTTGCCGGAGCTGACGCCCTCGCCCGCGTGCAAGGCGTGGGCGTCGGACGGCGGGTAGAGGACGAAGAGCTTCCGCCCGCGTATCTGGGAAAGCCATGCGTGGGTATAGTAGGTGTCATTATGTAGGCGTGTCGTGGTGCCAGCTGGGCCGAGGAAGATTTTGGTGAAGTCATTCGAGATGCGGCTGAGCTGAGGCTCGTCGTCCGCTTGCAGTGAGTCCGGAACGCTCTCAGGCAGAGCGAAGTGGGATCGCAGCTCGGCGTGCGCGTTGAACGGGGCCCATGAGTTGGCGTAAAAAGGCTCAGCAACGCGCTCGAGCCGTGCCAGAGCGCTGGGTCGGCCAGTGCAGTACTCGCAGTACTCTCGCATCGTGACGCGGAAGGTTTGCATGGGCGGATCGTCCTCGCGACGCAATGGCGCGCGGTCGCTTGCAAAGAGCTTGTCCTCGGGAAAACTCTGCGCAAAGTAGGCGAAGCTCCAGAGCCTGACAGCCGCCCAGCCCCGCTGAGCATCAGTGAGAATGATGGGGCGACCTACGCCGTAGAAGCACGATTCGTACATGTCGCTCGGCGACAGCGCCCGCCGGCGCTCGATCGGCACCGCATTGGGTATTGCCGCGAAGGCGCTAGACGACATAAAAATGACAGCAACGTTCACAGCAAGATTTCACAAGCCATTTAGATTTTAGATGATATAGGATATAGGCTATTATATATATTATATGAGTAGCTCTAATAGAAACTAAGCGCTCATCCTCTGCACCTTGACCCCAACCCATACTGTACGGCCGTGACGGCCTAGCACACAGTCATTCTCTCTCGACTGCGCGGCGCCCTCGTCGTGTTGCCTAGGTCGTCGGTGTGTCATCGGTGTCACTTCTTGCTTCTTGCTTATATTTTTATAATTAATAATTTATATTCATATTCATATTCACAATTTTACAGCAGCAGCAGTTTATAAGTTTGCATATATAATTAAAATTAACATTTAAAATCATATTATTATAATAATTTAAAACAAAACACAGGAATAATTTGAAGTAGCAAGTAGGGGGGATTCCAACGACATCCCCTAAATAAAATAAAATATATAATATAAAGCATGAATAAAAATGGAACACACTCTATGATTGTGAAACAACGCCTGCCCGCGAGTACAATACCCTACGAGTACGTAAGTAGTAAGTAAGTAAGAGGTACGAGTACGAGCGAGCGAGCGAGTAAGTATAACGCACGACGTAGTAGCGTAGCTGTACGCACCGCGGGCTGATCGTGATCGACGCGTGTGTAGCCTTGGTTGGGAGAGAGAGACAAACAATTGCTCAATTGCTTGAATAAAAAATCGAACGTTGTTCCTTCCCCACAGACAGCGGCATCGCGCATCGCTCTGCGTATTTTTTTTTTGCAAATTACAAATTATTTTTATCTCATAATTATTATATAAACTGCTAACTGCTGACTCAAACTCAGTCTCAGTCTCTGTCTCTATCTGGCTCTCGCTGTCTGTGTACTGTGAGCCGCCCTCCCCTGCCCCTGGCCCCTGGAGTGGGAGTGTATTTTTTGGTCTTATCCATATCCCGTTTTCGAGGCGGTGGCGGTGGGATCGATAGTAATAGGTAATACGGTGAGATACAGCGGACAGCGAGATACAGCTAGAAACAGCTAGATACGCACGGAGAGCGGACCCAGCGGGCAGCGGGATACAGTGACAGTGGATCTGCTGCAAAATGGAAAATGGATAGAGAGATATATATAGTTATATAGAATCTCGATACAGGGACAGGGACAGGGATATACGGGTACGGGATACCAAGACCAAGAGCAAGAGGAAAGGGCTGAGATACAGCGCAGGCGTATTTAAGGGGATGTCGTTGGGCGGGACGATACACTTGGCACAGGTAAAATACAGGCGGGACATCCCGCCGCCACGCCACACGCGTATACGTACGTCAGGCTGAGTCAGGCTTCAACCTATTGAATACTATTGATCACTTATTGTGTACACTCCGCTCTCTGTCAGAGGGAACTCTCTGCTCTCCGCCAGAGTCAGAGTCGCTGCACAACAGGTAAGATCAGACTCAAACAAAATTTATACAATCTACAATGATACAATCTCTGCCGCGCGCACGCCCGCGCCAGCGCCGCATGCCTTTTGCGTCTCCCTCCGAACACTACAGGCAAGTCACTCGTAAAAAACTGTACTGTCGCCGCCATATTCAACATCTTGTCCGGAACCCGGAGGTTCGAGCTATACTACTATACAATACTTGACTTATGCCAAACTATCAACATCTTGCTCCGGAACCTGGAGCCTGGAGAGATCCCATTACGGGTGCGTCCGCGACGGAGATGCACGCCAGTCATCCGTCGCTGCCGCGCCGCGCCACCTCATCTGCAGTCAGGCCGGCCGAGCCGCGTTCCGACTCACCGTCCGTCTTGCTGTCGACGATGAGGTTGAAGTTTTCGTCCATGTCGATACTCGCACCCAGCAGCCCGCCCTCGCCCACCCACAGCGCCTTGCGCTCCACGAAAACGGCCACGCCGTTCGGCAGGTCGATGCGCTCGTCAGTCGATTCCTCGCCACCCGTCTTCACGAAGTTCAACGTGTACGAGAAGCCCGTCGGCGAACCCCAGTCGTTCTCCATCCCCAATCGCACACCGATTGTATCTGGCTGGGTGGCCAGCAGCGTTTCAAGTCGCGTGGCGGCCTGCGCGGTCTGTGAAACAGGGAGCGCAGGATCAGTCGGTGTTCGCTAGCCGCACGGGGGGAGTGGCCACGCGCCCAGGTCGGGCTGTGCGCCTGTGGCGTATGCTTACCACCATAATGGAAGCCGGGAGCTGCCGTTTCCAGCGCACGGCCAAGGGCCACGGGGGCCGTGGCGAGGGTGGCGCCGCGCGCAGCCCGACGGCCACGGGTTGTGACAGGCGGCCTCCCGTGTGCAGCAGGCGGCTCCCGGCACGGCTCAACCAGCCAGTGTTTCTCAACAGGCCAGCCATTTGCGATGCGGAGTGCGAGGTGAGAAATTTTCCGAGTGTGCAATTTCTATTTAGGGATCACACAGTCTATTTACGTAAAGCAGTGTTACGACATTACGACGACGGAAGTTCTTCATGGATGTTTTTCGAGCAGACGATGTAACCACAAATACGAGCAAGTGTAATAGGGCGGCGCGAGGCGGCCTCGGGCCTACGGGCGGTGAGACTACTTCTTGCAGAAAACAAATCCCTAAAACGGAACGACGTGGTCCCCCCGCTCTCTACCACACACGCCTTCCCCGAGACGGCATACCGCCTGCCCAGAAAAAAGGCCCTACCGCCAACGCTCTGGCTCTCTCTCTCTGCTCTGCGCCGCCTCGGCCCGACGCACGCCCCCCGCTCCCCTAAGCGGCTGGCTGAGATCCGACCCGGCGCCACCATCAGACCGCCCGCCGTGTCGCCACACAGGCCCACTACCTACAGCCCCAGGGCGCGCGGGCGTCGCGCTGCCGCGGGTTAACCCGCTGCGCACGCGGCGCCCTCTACCCGAGGAGGACCTTGGCGTCATCGATAAACGAGTAGGGCGGAACCTCCATATTGAGCGGAGCGGGCCCCTTGCGGATGCGGCCAGAAGTGTCGTAGTGCGAGCCGTGGCAGGGGCAGAACCAGCCTTTGTAGTCGCCAGCGTTGTTAATGGGCACGCATCCGAGGTGCGTGCACACGCCGATGAGGACCAGCATCTCCGGCTTCTGCACCCGGTCCACGTCCTTCTCCGGGTCGCGGAGCTCGGACATCTCGACGGCCGCCGATTCGGCAATCTCACTCTCTGCACAGGCGAAACAGGCGACTCAGATTGCGGCGAGTCAGCTCCACGCGAATCCAGCCGGGAGGGGCCGAGCGGCTCGTGAAGAGAGGTGAGGGGGAGCGTGCGACGGCGCGAAGGCGCACCGTTACGATGGCGGAAGAAGACCGGCTTGCCGCGCCACTTGACAGTGATGCAGTCGCCAACCTTGAGCTTGCTAATGTCAACCTCAAGCGAAGACATCGCAAGCACGTCCGCCGACGGGTTCATCTGCGAGAGGAACTTGATCAGGCAGAGCCGCCACGCGCTGGCACCGATAAACTTGGCGCCGCCTGGAGGGAGGCGGCGCGGGGGGTGTCAACTCGACGCAGGGGTCCCCGCCGGGGGTGCTGCGGCGCAGCGGCGCAGCGGCGCAGCCAGTAAGAGTGGAGGCAGCGCCAGCGAAAAGGGAGTCGGCGCGGCGGCCGAGGGGCTGAGCCGGAACGCACCGATCATCGCGTAGTTGAAGGTGCGGTTCGAGGGGTTGTCGTGGCGCACACGCGCCTGGTGCGCCACTAGGCTTTCGCCGTCGACAAACTTGCTCGGGTCAATGGTCGTGACCGCGCCGCTGCCCGGGAAGCGCTGCGCCACGTCGGACTGCTGTACCGGCGCAGAGACGCGCAGGCCGCGCGCCGCTGGGCTCAAAGCCGCCCGCAGGGGCACCGCTGCCCTCAGAAACTGCGGCCGCAGCGTTTTGGCCAACATCGCTGCCGACGCAGTTTTTTTCTACAGGTCGCCGACTAAATCTGGGCTGCCCCGCCGCGCGCGCGACGCGTGCCTCGTGCTGCGTGATGATCGAGGGCGTGAAGAGGGGGTCTGTGGAAAGCAGTGGCAGTCGTGCGGACTGGCCCAGTGCGCGGTGCAGCAGGAGGAGCTGCCGGAGGCGCAGCGCGCGGCGCGCGGCGCGGCGGGGACGGTTCTAGAGCAGCGGGCGCAGGGCGCGCTGCGGCCAGCGCGTGCGCAGCACGCAGACAGCAGAGGAGATGCAACGGAGAAGAACAAGAAAGCGAACGCCGCTCGACAAGACGAAACACACCAAACAAGGCGGGCACTCGAAACAGCACGGGCGCTAACGGCGGGCAGGGGGGGGCACGGGCCCCCCACGGTGTCTAGGCAACTGTGCTCACAACACTCCCCCCAATCTGACTCGGCAGAGGAGGATTGCTACGGTGTGACGCACAGGGCGAGACACATAAAAAAATAAAAAATAAATAAATAAAAAACGAGAGAAAA
>Ga0209491_10010967_pt1 | contig 10774 bp, 18 predicted proteins | sample BON02_FD_187213 | JGI IMG/M metagenome (GOLD analysis project Ga0209491, IMG submission 187213) | Freshwater microbial communities from Lake Bonney liftoff mats and glacier meltwater in Antarctica - BON-02 (SPAdes) (version 2) | ecosystem: Environmental > Aquatic > Freshwater > Ice > Glacier...
GAAGGAAGGGAGAACGGACGGCGATGGACGGCGAACGGCAAAGGAAAGCTGGCCTTTGGCCTCTGGCGCATTCCCCCTCATTCCCCCCTCCCCCCTCCCCTCATCCCTCCGCGTCATCACAATCCTCACAGGTACCAGGTGCTTGAGCCAAACTACCAGTTGGTAGTAAGTGACTAGTAGGTACCACTAGTATCGACTAGTATTCTTGGTACCGATTACGGCACTGGTTAGTTGTGCTAGTTGTCGATCAACTATTAGTTGTGCGTCTTTTCGCTCTCCCACAACTACGACAACTTTTAGTTGTGCATGTTTCCACTTTCTCACAACTACGACAACTTTTAGTTGTGCATGTTTCCACTTTCTCACAACTACGACAACTTTTGGTTGTGCATGTTTCCACTTTCTCACAACTATGACAACTATTAGTTGTGCACAATCGCAGGACGGGACAACTGACAACTAACTAAGTAGTTGTGGTAGTTGTCCAACGTGTGGTGCGCTCATCGTCGTGTGCACTGCACGATTTGAGTGGAGGAGTGGCTCTAAGCCTACACACGTGTGTCTGCGATACTCTCCACGACGTGTGTGCCTCGAGGCCAGCCTCCTCCCTCCCTCCCGCCCTCCCTCCATTCTTCCACGAACGCGTGCCCCCCGCCTCTGTCTGATCACCACCCACCACACACACACACACACACACACACACACACACCCACCACCACCACCACACAAACACAGCGTCCTTACCATGCCTCGCTTCCAGGCTTTCCTCCTCCTCCTCCTCTCCGTCCTTGCCCTCCTCTCCCTCACTGCTTACGGCCAAGCTTCGTTTGCCGAGGACATCTACGATGACGAGGACGATGTGCCGGTCTTGGGCTATGACACGGCGGGCAACCCCATCAAGCCGGACGTGAAACGCGAGCTGGGCACACAGTAAGTAGATGCCAGAGGCAGGGCAGAAATGTGCCTGTGAATTTCTTGCTCATTTACGTGATCCTCCCTCCCTCCCTTCCTCCCTCCCTTCCTCTCCTATCTCACAACAGAGTGCACACGACCAACCCCGAGCTGGGCAAGCGGGCGCAGAAGGTGGACCTGCCCTACATTGCCTGTGACGTCTGCACGCTTGTTATGGGCGAGGTACGTCAGGAAGGGAGAGAGGGAGGGAGGGTAGGAAACCAGCATTCAGCAAGATTAGGAGCAGCAGAAGTAGGAGCTCCCACCCTTACCCTCCCTTCCTCCCTCCCTCTTCCTCATCAACAGCTGCACAACCAAACCGCCGTCCTGGCCATCAAGCCCGAGAACCTCTTCCACGACAAGCCCAAGAAGAGCATGCTCCTGAAGTTGACGAAGAAAGTGTGTGACCACGCCTCGTTCGAAGGACGGTGGATCTCGTACTATGACATCCAGGTAGGGAGGGAGGGAGGGAGGGAGGGAGAGAAACGGTGGTCGTCTTATGTTTCTAGGTATGTACTCATCACACTTTTATTCCCTCCCTCCCATCTCTTCGTCACAGGAGAAGGAGCGCGTGGGTGGCATTGCGCTCAAGCTCGTCCAGCAGCCCGAGAGCGGCATGTGCGAGGTACGTGCCCTCCCTCCCTCCCTCATTTCCTCCCTCCCTCCCTCCCTTCCTCCCTTCCTCCCTCCCTCCGTGCTGGGCATCCTTTCTTTCTTGTCTCTTTGACCCGTACAGATCGTCTCCCTTCCCTCCTCCCCTACCTCCCTTCCCCCCTCCCTTCCTTCTCTTTCTTCAAGCACCACTCCTGTTTTCTTACCCCCTTACCCCATTCCCTCCCTCCCTCCTTCACTCCCTCCCTCCCTCCCTCCCTCCCTCCCTCCCTCTAGGTGGAGGCGGACACCATTTCCAAGAGCTGCCTGAACATGTTCAAGAAGGATCATGTGGACCGCGACGAGGTAGGGAGGGAGGGAGGGGCGAGAGAAGGAAGGAGGGAGGAGGGGAAATGTGCTGCCTCAGCCAGGAAGGGATCAGGCAGGGAGGGGGGAGGGAGGGAGGGAAGGCATTTCCCAGCAAGCACTAAGCCTTCTTTCGTAAACTTTTATCTCCCACTTCAGGTGGCGGACGACTTGTTGGAACAGATTTCAAAGGCCGAGCTTACCAAGAAGTACTGCACCGACATCTCCTCCCGGTACGTCTTTCCCTCTCTCCCTCCTTCCCTCCCTCTCTTCTTTTCTCATTTCGAATTACTTACACTTTGATCTCACTCTTCTTTCCTGCCCTCCCTCCCTCCTTCCCTCCCTCCCTCCCTCCCTCCCTCCCTAGTTGCTCTAAGACCGCCCAAGTCTTCATGGAGAAGGGCAGGCGCCGCGACCACAAGTTCAAGGTATGCCCCTCCCTCCCTCCCTCCCTCCTTTTCTTCCTTCCTTCCTTCCCTCCTTCCTTCTCTCCTTCACCATCTCACCGAAGAGGTCATTGAGCCCGTCATTTTGACACCCATATGTCGCTACTTGTTAGAAACATGTTTCTCACCCATCCACCCCTCACTCCCTCCCTCCCTCCCTCCCTCCCTCAGGTGAAGTCGAAGGAGGCCAAGTCCTACGACCGGATCATGGACGCCTTTGCCGAGGCCGGCGTCCTGGGTAAGGAGGGAGGGAGGGAGGAAGGGAGGGTGGGAGGGAGGAGAGGCACCAAACAAATTCTTTTTCTTTCTCTAAAGAAATAAAAGGAAGGAGGGAGGGAGGGAGGGAGGGAGGGAGGAAAAGGTTAAGAAATAAATACTAATTTTCATATATACATCTTCTACCTACTCTACTCAGGTGGGGATGATGGCTCGACGGCTCCTGACATTGTGGACCGATTTGACGCCGTGCTGAGGATGCTCGAGGAGGGGGGGGAGCTCTAAGCGCGAGGAAGGGAGGGAGGGAGGGAGGGAGGGCGGGAGGCCCTCCCTTAACCTCCCCTTTTGGGAGGAGGATCAATCTTTGGAAATAATTATTTATTTATTATTATCATTTCTTGCTGGGAAAAAAGAGAAAGGAAAGTGGGAGTGAAGCGAGTGGATGAGGTGAGAGAGAACATAGAAGGAGCACTAGAAAAAGAATAGGAGAAGAGATGGAGGGAGGGAGGAGGGAGGGAAGAAGGGAAGGGAGGGAGGAAACAAAAGACAAACAAAACGACGAGCAACAAGCAACTGTGAAAGACGCGCCCTCCAAAGAAGAAAGAAAGAAAGCACAGACAACTCGTGGATTCATTGTTTTGGCTTTGTTGCCCTCCTGCCGTTGGGAGGAGAAGAGGAGGGTATGGTGTGGATGTTATATTTTGTGGTCGTGTTCACCTTCCAGGCGCCGGGGCAGGATCGACGTGAGAAAGAAGCTAGCGGTGAAGAGTGTGCTTGCCTGCTTAGTGTACTCGATTGACCAAGCGTAAATACAAAGCAAGGTCACACGCACGCAACGAGTTGCAGAAGCAAAAAGCCTACGGGAAAGAAGGCTCTCGGCAACCTCCTCCCTCCAAATCGCTGGTCGCCTTGCTGAAGCGGCAAACCAAGCTCACGAGCATGACCGGGTGGGGCCGAGCAAGCCCTTCAACTCTCGTCGCCCTTCTCGAGAGTGACTGCCTCCGCCATGTCTGGAATTTGCTGTTGTAGCGGGTGGAGACCGAGACGGGCACGGCATCACACACAGGCCATGCAGATACCGGGTTTCCTGGATGCCTTGAAAGTGCTGAAAATGGATCGCACGTATGGCTATCTGGTGGAGGCATTTGGCTTCTGGTGCCGCCCCCTTCTTACGCAGGTTGTATATAGTCAAAGCGCCCATTGAGGAGGACCTGGAGGCTATAGCGGCAATGCTGGAGAGACGTCAGGAAGCTGGACGTCCCGGGTTATCATTTCTTCCTAGTTATTTCTATCCTATCTTATCTCTTTCTTCTATGTTCAAATTTCTCATCCTCCTCCCTCCTTCCCCCCTTCCCTCCCTCCCTCTCTCCCTCCCTCCCTTCCACATCACATCGCTGGCGCCTGACCCTCTCCACCCCTCTCTCCCTCCCTCCCTCCCCCCTTCCCGAACCGATCACAAGCCTTGATAAGCTCACTTCGAATGCCAGGCTCAGCTGAGGCATGGCCGGCGTCTCGAGGAAGGGGAGGGAGGGAGGGAGGGAGGGAGCGAAGGAAGGGTTGAGAAGTAGAATATGTAAAGGTGAGGAGGGGTGGACAGGAGAAGGAAGGAGGGGAGGGAGGAAGAGAGGGAGGGAGGGAGGGCTTACCTTGGACAATAACGAGGTCACTCTCAGGGAAGGCTCTGAACAAGTCCCAGGCCGAGCGGGCGGGACAGACGGAGTCGTACCTAGGGAGGGAGAAATGAGTGAGTGGAAAAGAGGGTGGAAGGGAAGGAGGGTGGGAGGGAGGGAAGGGAGACGTACCGGCCTTGGACGATGACGGTGGGGATGTGTCTAATTTTGTCCACGTTCCTGAAAAAGTGGAGGGAGGGAGGGAGGGAGGGAGGGAGGGAGAGCGAGGGAAATGAGCGCTCGAGCGAGAATGAAACAACTATTGCTAAAATTTGATAGCACACATTCCTCTCTTCCCTCCCTCCCTCCCTCCCTCCCTCCCTCTCTCCCTCCTTACTTGAGAATCCAGTCCTCGTAAGGAAACCAGCCCCGGTTCACAAAGAAGTGGTTTTCGATCCGAGCGAAGGCTAGAGAAAATTCGTCGTCGTCCGCCTGAGGGAGGGAGGAAGGGAGGGAGGGAGGGGGGGAAGGGAGGGAGGGAGAGGGAGAGAGGTCGGATTTGTTTGCGTAAAGAGCGGAGATATGGGTATCACTTGTATGGGCTCAGCGAGCTCGTCACAATGACAAGAGTGAGAAGAGGAAAGCGGGGGGAGGGAGGGCAGGAGGAAGGGAGCAAGGGCATTACCTCCTTGATGACGGCCTGGTCGGGGATAAAGGGAGGGAGGGAGGGAAGGAGGGAGGGAGGGAAGGAGGGAGGAAGGGAGGGCATTTACCTTCTTGATGACGGCCTGGTCGGGGATGAGTCTCGAGGTGGCCATCTCCCAGCGGGTCCACTCACGCGCGGCTGCTAGACGAATATCTTTATCTGAGGAAGTCAAGCGCCTGTGTTTTGGTAGATAATTCATCTATTTACGTGTTGCTCCATTTAGTTTTTGATTTCTTGATTTATTTCAGCTCTTTGTGACATATCTGTGTCGATATTGATTCATTTGTGTCTTTCTTTCTGTACTTGTCTACTTACTTACTGTCTTGCTTTCACTGCATCAAGTCCCCTCCTTCTGCCTCAGGAATGTGCTCACAGAAAGGCTCGAAATAAAGGAGGGAGGGAGGGAGAGAGGAAGGGAGGGAGGGCGGGAGGGAGGGAAGGTAGGGTGGTTCTTACTTGTTGTAAACCTGCATTAGATCTCCTCGTTCTGCCTCAGGAATGTGCTCGGAGTAAGGCTCAAACAAATTAAAGCAGGGGAGGGAGAGAGGGAGGGAGAGAGGGCGGGAGGGAGGGAGGGTAGGGTGGTTCTTACTTGTTGTAAGCCTGCATTAGGTCCCCTCGTTCGGCTTCAGAAATATGCTCCGAGTAAGGCTCGAAAAAATCGGGATAGATCCACGAGCCGCCTTCCTGTGAGAAGGGAGGGAGGGAGATAGGGAGGGAGGGAGGAAGGGAGGAAGGGAGGAAGGGAGGATTAGACTGTCAGTGAGGCTTCAGAATAAGGCTCGAAAAGAAACACACAGCGTAATTCCAACAGCCGCCGTCTTCCTGTGAAGTAGGGGAGGAAGGGAGGGAGGAAGGGTCAGCGTGCTCGCTTCAAAGGAGGAGAGGAAGGAGGGAGGGAGGGAGGGAGGGAGGAATAACTCACCTGGTAGTACCACAAGAGTTCCTTTTGTCGCAGCATGAAGATGCCCCGGAGGATGAGCTCGGTAAGGGGGGGAGGGACGGAGGGAGGGAGGGAGGGAAGGCGGGCTCACCTGATAGTACCACAGCAGCTCTTTCTGTCGCAACATAAAGATACCGCGGAGGATTAGCTCGGTGACGCGGTCTGGATGCTGAGAGGGAGGGAGAGAAAGAGGGAAGGAGGGAGGGAGGGGGAAGTGAGATGGGTGATATCGGATGATTTTTATCGCTTCCTCCTTCCCTCTTCCTCCCTCCCTCCCTCCCTCCCTCCCTCCCTCCCTACCTTGATCGCGTAGGTCAGAGAAAGGGTGGAGCCCCAAGAGCCTCCAAAGACGGCCCATTTGTCTACATTCAGGTGGAGTCGAAGTCTTTCGATGTCGTCGACTAGGTCCCAGGTGCTGAGGGAGGGAGGGGAGGAAGGGAGGGAGGGAAGGGAGGGAGGAAGGGTCAGAATCGTCGTCGTATATGTCTCTCCTTTCCTTCATTTCTCCATCCCCCCCTCCCTCCCTCAACATCGTGTCCAGCGCACTGAGCCCATCATTCTGACATCCATATGTTCCTACTTCTGAAAAGAAAAAAATGTGACCCTTCACCAGGCCACCCCTCCCTCCCTCCCTCCCTCCCTCCCTCCCTACTCACGTGTTCTCCTCCAAGCACGCATGGGGCGTACTCTTCCCACAGCCTCGCTGGTCGAAAATAATAACACGATAAACAGCAGGATCGAAGTAACGACGAAAATCAGGGGCAGTACCACCACCTGAGGGAGGGAGGGAGGGAGGGAGGGGGGGAGGGAAATAAGAACGACGAACATATTAAGAGAGCATCCTCCCTCCGTCCCTCTTTCCCTTCCTTCCTCCCTCCCTCCTTACCTGGGCCACCATGCAAAAACACCACTGGCTTTCCCTGCGGGCTTCCACTCTCTTCCCAGTAGAGGGTGTGCAGCTTGGAGACAGAAAGCATCCCCGTGCTGAGGAGGGAGGAAGGGAGGGAGCGAGGGAGGAAGGGAAGGAGGATTAAACTAGCAGCCTGTTGTCCCTCGGAAACAACGAGATCAAAGGAGGAAAAGAGAGGGAGCAAGGGAGGGAAGGAAGTATGGAGGGAAGGATTACCAGAATGGCTGCAAGGGCGGATAAAGCTCCTTGGGCACGGGGTCGGTGCCCGTGATGATGCGCGCTTGCTTCCTCCCTCCCTCCTTCGACGGAATAGCTGCTACACACGCAGCAGCGCCAGCAGCACCAGCAGCAGCAGCAGCAGCAGCAGCAACAGGAGTACTATCCTCTCCTCCACTTAAGGACGAATAGAGCGCGAGACCACCTAAAGAAGAGGCAAGGTGACGAAAACGCTGCTGTTGCTGCTGCTCCGAGGTGGAGGAGGAGGACGAGGATCTACCACTACTGCTACTGGTATGAATACAGGAAGAAGAGGAAGAAAAGGGCAGCGCAGTGTTGACTCCTCCTCGTGTCTGCCCTCCTCCTACTACTCCTACTCCATCACCACCACCACCGGCCCTTGCCAGGAGGAGGGCAGCCGCTGCTGTAGTGACGTGAGAAGAGCGGGTCGTCGTCGCTTTTGACGTCAATGCACCACCGGCAACGCCACCAGGAGCAGAGGTCGAAAAGGAGGAAGAGAAAGCAGCGGCACTCCGCCCGCCCTGGATGCGGAGGAGAAGGCTGGCACTTACTCTGCTGCTGCTGCTGCTGCTGCCGCTGCTGCTGCTGGCGGTGGTCTTGATGAGGGTATTCGTCAGAGTTCGAGACGTAGCAGCAGTGGCCGTGGCGGTCGCGGTGGTGGAGGCAAGGACCAACATGATCACCACGAAGAGCGTGAAGTGTCGGCGGTGTTGGCTTGTGCTAGTGGTGGGCAGAGGCAGCAGCTGCAGCAGGGGGAGGAGGGGCATGGACCGTGGTGGGATGAAGGGGAGGGTGGGTAGGGAGGGACAACTTTTCTCCTTCTACCGCAGGCTTCAGGGGCGGGGCAGACGCACAAGCTACTCCTGCGCTCCCTGTCTGTCGTTGTGTGTGTGGTGTGGTGGAGTGGAGTGGGTGTGCGTGAGTGTTGTGGGAGTTGTTGCCGCATTGCAAGCTTCACTGTCGGCGAGCTTTACGTCAAGACGGGTCCAACCCGGCTACTTTTGTCAGACGTCTCACCATTCAGACACACGCACGCACAAACACAACAGGGCGACAATAACGAGGACGACGAAATAAAGGACACCATCATCTTGAGCATCCGCAAATTTTCCTCCTCCAGGCATTCAGCAATAAAGGAATCGAAAGCACACATAGCTACACCCCCTATTGCTAAAGCTCGACCTCTCCACCACCACCATTTCCACGGGCAAAGGCCAAGCCCACCACGACGACCAGGACGATGGCGGCTCGCACTAGTACCAGCACCATTGCGCCGCCACACGTGACCGTCGACTTGCCTCGAAAGAAACACGCAGACGCCAAGGCCGCGGCCAAGGGCTACACAGGTAGGTCTGCTAGACCCACGTCCTTCCTCTCCCCCTCCCCTCCCGTCCTCCCTCCCTACCCCCCCTCGCTTCTCATCAAACTCCCCCCACGCAACGCTCACAGATGGCTTTCCGGATTTGGCGCCACCTATTTCTGCCACTGAAGTCCAATCCCTTCCTCCCGACGCCGTGGTACTAGGTGAGAAAATGATGGTTTTCTTGTGTCTTTTTTCCTAGTCTCATCCTCCCTAGATGACACGTAGCCCACCTCACTCTCTCTTGCTCCTTCTTTTAGAGATTTTTTGCTTTAAATGCCTTCATCTCATTTCTTTTTCCTCCTTCATCGGTCTCTTCCTCCTTCCCTCTTTTCGATCAGTTGATGTCCGCACGCCCGAAGAGCGAGCGGTGTCAATGCTGCCGCGAGCCCTGGTCCAAGAAGACTTTGAGAGACGGAGGGAGGAGTACAGGTAAGGAAAGAAGGAGGACGGGAGGATAGAGGGATGGAAGGAGGGAGCGAGGAGGGTTGTTCCTTAAAGGAAAGCGTTCACGGTTTTCATCTGAAGCATGCAATGGTAATTTATATTTCACACCCCTACCATAAACTCTAAACGCGCAGGGCTCGGCCTGAAGTCACAATAGTCCCTTATTGCACCATGGGCAGGCGCTCAGGTTTGTACGCAAGAAAGCTAGTTAAAGAGGGGGGCTTTGCGAAGGAAAAGGTGAGGGAAAGAGGACGGGAGGGAGGGAGGGAGGAAGGGAGAGACGAAGAGGAGGATGGGCATTGTGCGACGATCACGGATTTCGAATAAGTGACATATAATCAAAAAAGATTATTTTTGTTTCGAACTATCTCCAAATAACTTCACTAGGTGCGAAATGGAGAAGGCATCCTCCTCTGGACTCACGAGGGCGGGAGGGAGGAAGGGGTGGAGGGCGGGCCGCTGGTAGGGCCAGACGGGCAGGCGACTTACTGTGTGCATGCTTATGGACAGGTGGGTAGTTCGGTAGCTCAAAGGAGGAGGAGGGGGAGGAGGAGGGAGGTAGTGCACACCCACGACTCACTCACCTCCTCCCTCCCTCCCTCCCTGCTTCCCTCCTTTCCTTCCAGGCCTGGGCTCCGTACGCAGCGGAAGGCTTCGAGGTGGTCGTGTTTCCCAACACAAACAGAAATCCTTTTCGCTGGCTGACGAGTGCGTGGACGAGTCTTTCACTAATGAGAGGTAGAGGGAGGGAGGTGAAGCAAGAGGATAAGGGGGAGGAGGGCTGAGTATGTGTCGGGAGATAGAAGACGAAGAGATAGGAAAGAGGGGGGCCAAAATAAAATGAAATGAAGCAAGTAAGACTGGGACCTGATGCAGTCAGGAATGAGCAGCACATCTCATCTTTTGGCTCTTGACTCTTCATCGTCCATCTCGTCTCTCCTTCCTTTTCTTGTTTTGTTCGCCCTTATTCATGTTTGCTCTTCCTTCGGCCCTCTGGGATTCTGTGATTCGTATTCGTCTCGGCTAGGTTTCAGAAAATATCATCCTTGTTTCGCCTATATTCACTTTTTGGTTTTTCTTCCTCCAACTCTCTGCCCCGCTTTCCCTTCGAGATTGTGACTGTTGCCTCCCCGAACGCGATTATCTTATGATATCTCAATTTGCACACGGTGCTCGCATCCGGCGGCACGCACCACTGCAGCCACATCATCCTTCAATTTCTCTATGTTTTCCTTGTTCTTAAATTCGCCGGCTTCATGAAATCTCAACGTCTCCAAACGAGGGCAGTATTTGATGAGCGCAGAAGCCACCGCCCGGACACCGAGGCCCGAAATCAGATCCTTTTTATCTACATCAGCTTCAAATAATTTCAACATGGGCAACCCGTGCGTCCCGGCGTCTTGTACGGCCAGTTCTAGCGCATGCAAGCCTTTGGTCCGTCACGTTTTCGTACCAGGAGAGGCGGAGCGTCTTTAACTTCTCAAAGCACGTTTCGTGAAACACACTCGCAATAGCCTCCATACCCCCATCGCCCATACCAATTTTAGAAAAATCTAGCTCCCTGAGGCGGGTCCGGGGGGCCCTCAGCAAGCCTAGGGCAAGGCTGGCGACGCCGGCATCCCCGAGAGTCTCAACCTTTGACCGCGGGAAAGGTGTCTTTGGTCAGCAGCATCGAGATTGGGCGCGCAGGCGGCTCCGGCCAGGGCGGCTAGCAGACCTTTCCACCCGGTGACCCCAAGACGGAATGACGTTAAGTACAGTTGTCGGAGGTGCTGTAAAGCCATGTCCCGCTTCAATGCCGAGCATACGGTCTCGAGTTCGCTGAACGGAGCAGGCTGCCTCGGGTCATGCATATAATCCAAGTTCTCTAGGGCGGGTATGGCTTCCAGTGCCTCCACAGAAACGGGATATATGGTATACCATGCTCTGATTTTCCTCAGCCGCGGTGCGCCCACTGCCAAGATGCTGTCGTTGACAACATCGCCCCATTG
>Ga0209491_10010973_pt1 | contig 10770 bp, 13 predicted proteins | sample BON02_FD_187213 | JGI IMG/M metagenome (GOLD analysis project Ga0209491, IMG submission 187213) | Freshwater microbial communities from Lake Bonney liftoff mats and glacier meltwater in Antarctica - BON-02 (SPAdes) (version 2) | ecosystem: Environmental > Aquatic > Freshwater > Ice > Glacier...
AAGGATTTAATGTGCCGTTAAGCTCTGAATATGCTTTTATCTCACTGTATGTTATTTCGCCATTAGTCGCGTTGTGCAGCTCAACAAATATAAGCCAGATGTATTGCAGTTTATCATCTAGCTCTATCAGGCCATCTAATGCTGCCTTAGCCTTATCGCTTTGCTTTGCCGCTTGCTGCTTTAATGCTATCCGGCTAACCTTTGATCCTTCATCGAACCCATGCCAATAAAATTCCTGACTGGCATAGGCTACAAGCTCATCAATTAGCCTTTGATAAAATTTACTCTTTTTGCTATAAACTCATCGGTTTGAGTTGCTGTGTCAGGTGAATTAATAAATAAGTCTTTTAAGAACCCTCTATCAAACTCGATGGCTTTGCCTTTATCCTCAAACCCTCGCCAACCGATTACCGCAGAAGCTAATGTTTCCGCAATAATATCTCGGTTCTTGACCTGATCTGTATCGCCATCCTTGAACAACTCTAATACCTTACGCTTACCATTTAACTCTGCTTCCCTCCAAGTAGCTGAATCAACGCCAACAACTGTTAAATAACAATCAGTAGGCTTGCCATCAAGCGGGCTGAGTAAGTTTAACTCAGCCCCTTTTTCGTGACTTTCTAATGTATAAAGAGACTTGATATCCATTAAGCAGGTACTCGTTGAATCAATAAAGTTTTGCTTGTTGCCGTATCTTTTACGCCTGCAAATGCCATGCTTAACGTAATAGATCCATCGTCTGATACTTCTGGATTGCCAGACATGTACTTGATATTAGGCATGTAAACCCAATACGCATTGCCTGCTGGATCTGTCATTTCAAGCTGTAAGTCCGAAGCCGTTTCGTTAATAAACTTATTGTATAAAGTAATATTGTCAAAGAAAGCAGAAATAGTACCGCTTAACATGAAGCGTCTAATGCCCGGCAGTAATGACGTATCATCAAATACGACGAAACGTCTATCCATTGAATTGTCGGTAGTAAAATCAAGAGACTGAACTATACCAATAACCGTACCTCCATCACGGATTGAACCCGTAAAGGAATCGTAAGGCTCAGTTGTAGTCGGCGCTGGATAAGTTGAGCTAGATTTAGGCGTTCCTGTTGCCGGCTCGATATCTTTACCGATGAAAGTAAATTCACCGGTTACAGCCCGATCAGGTGCAAGGCTCAATGATAATGATGAAGCATTTAAGCCGGTCATAAATACGTAAGTATCTTGATCTGAATAATAGCTTTCAAAAGTAGCAAATCTGCGTTCTGTGCCGTTGCTAACTGTAGCTTCAACAATAAAAACCTCATCGCCGCCGCCTGACTCGGTACCCATTGTCTGCGACTCTATCGCTGTGACCGTCAAAACCAAAGCGGCAACCGCTGTAATAACAAATCGCCCGTTATTACCTGCAGTAGAATAACCTGACGAAGTAACCACACTACCAACGGTAAAGCCATCAGAAACAAAAGAGCCTGTTGACCGTGTGAACGTACCTGCCGCCGCCGCCGCCGTTACTGCACCGCTAGTTACCTGCGCTGTCCATGTGCCGCCTAGCGTGGCTTCTAACCAGTCGTCTTGCGCTCCATAAGATAACTCAAAGCCAACACCGTTCCCGACTGACTTATTGCCGTGACGAACAAAGTTATATTGACGATCAGTTGATAATTCTTCTGATCTAATTTCAGTCTTTTCTAAACCCAAAGACGTACCAGTATGACGGAAAGGCTTGAACGCTGGTGATGCTGGCGTTGTGCCATAAGTGCTTTCAAAAACGTAGGATAATCGGTGCTGTGAACCATCTGCTGTTGACATAATTATGTCCTCGGTTGTGTGTATGATTTAAAAGAAACAAAAACAGGCACTATAAACCATGCACCGTCGATTGTACCTGCTCCGCGTGATACGCTTCTTATTCTCACGTTTACGCTATTATACGTTAAAACTAAACCTCTATTAAACTGATCTGCTACACCATCAGCTAAATTGACAGCCTCAGACTTGCCGGCCGTACTGTTAGCCGGTGCAAATACATCAACCTGATAGATGCCTAATGTTTCATCAATGCCTGTAGAGCCTAGCTCAACTTGAACCGTGTCTGCTGGCAACAAGGTTTCACGTAAATATTTAGTGCCGGTCACTGGTGAATACTGATGATTCTCCCATGCGACGGCAACGCTATTGGCTACAGCGTAAACATTTAGATTAACGCTTAAGGCTGCTGACATGTCTCTGAATGAACTGCTCATTTTAAAGCCCTTGCTTGCCGTTGAAGTTCGCGTTTAAATTCTGTTACCGTTCTTTTTACCATGCCATGAGGCGACTGGCTTGACCAGCCGTTTTCCAATGGGATTGCATACGGCAGGTTATTTATAAAATACAAGCTATCACCAATATTTGCAGATGTGGATGCTAGCCTTGCATTTAGTAATGTAGATAAACCGGTTGCATCAACAGTATTTACTTCGCCGATTGCAGGCTTGTTTACATCTGTCTGCCAATTACCTCTAAATCTCCCGCCCACATAGCCAGAAGGAACATCATAAACCGCTTCATAAGGCAGGTATCTTCCAGTTCGCTTGTCCCACGCCGTCCATAAATCAGGATTACCAACTGGTGACCGCTTAACAATGCTAGCTGCCATCGCAAGAAAGGTACCGCGAAAGACTTTCTCGGCATTTTTTTCTGTCTTAGCTGTAAACCGTTTAAGATCAGATGAAAATGACATAATTAACTCCTAAGCTGTAACTCATAAAGCACCGCCGTTCCCGCTGGATTAGTTTCACGAATAGCAACTACTTGATAAGCGACACTATTAACCGTTACCACGTCACTCACCTCTGGAATACTAGCCACTGCCATTATAAACCGTTTATCTGTCCTTAAAACAGCCGTACCATCTAACCTACTGGTATCAAAGTCTAATAACACACCTTTAGCCGTGTAAGCTGTATTAGTGCCACCTGTGGTTATTCCTGTAGCCGGATCAAATATACCATCGTCATTATCATGCGCCCACGTAGCTGACTGGCCTTTGTCGGTCAGTACCCTGCTGGCTGTCGCCGCTAAACCTCTATAGAAAGTCATGTTCTTGACACCCCAAAGCTTGAGCCGCCAGGATTAGAAACCAGCTTTCTTTCTAATGATTTAATTCTTAAGTTGTAAACAAATGGCGCTGCGTTGTCTTGATATTCAACCTCGATAACGTCAACTTTTTCCTTTTTAACTGCTCGTGCAACTGTAGCAAGTGGATCGTCGCCATCGCCAACCGCTATCGCAACTTCAGCCTGTAAGTCTTTTAATAACTTAGGTATCTCGTCGGAATTAATTATAAATCCGTCGATTGATAAATTTAGAACAGGGTAGTACATGGGCTGCTCTTTTGTTCTCTTGTCGCCTTTAAGATTTAAGCCTTCAACATAAGCAGCAGCAAAAGATATCAACACATCCTTATCAGCAGTAAAGGTTATGCCTCTAGCCGCACCATAAGCAGCTAAATAAGCGCCATCTATATAAGAATTAGCACCAGCGACGATGCTGCCATCTTCTACTATAATTGACATGATGATTCCTTAAAGAAAATTATGATTTGGCGGGTTTGGCTGGCTTTACGGTTTTAGTTTCTGGCTTCAATTTATCGGTATCTTTTAGATCTGATTTATTGATCAGCACTGGCTCGCCGCTTCTGTAGATAGTGATTGTTTCGCATGTATCGGTCATAGCATTTCCTCGGCCTAGTTGCTTACCATTGCAACCTAATTTCTAAGCTGCAACAGTAAGCATTTACCCGAGCAATAAAGCGGTATGTTCCGGCTTGATGTTTTTAACACCCCAAGCTAGAGCCACTTCATATCGCACTTTACGGTAACCAGCGTACATTGAGAACTCAAGCGTTAAGCCTGAGCGCTCATCTGTAACTGTAACCACGTCAGACGCCATATCACCTTCAACAGGTCTTGCTGGCGCACGTGCTGCTAATACAATAGCACTGCGATCAAACGCCATATTACGCGCTGATGTTGCGACAATCGTCATTGCTACAGCTGAAGCAGCTAATGCAACACGTAAGCCAGGCTCGGCTAATACGATAGTACCAGGAGCCGCAACACCTGTTGCCACTACGTACTTATTGGTGTCACCAGCAAATGTAACCACGTCACCAGCAAGAACGGTTCCCGATCCTGTTATAACAGGAATTGAAGTCGTGCCTACAGAGAAACCAGCAGTTGTTGATGTATAAGATGTGCCCGTGCCTTTAACCTGAGTGTTAATTTGTGCAGACTCACGTAAAGGCATTCCCGCCAAATCAAGTAAAACACCTTGTCGCAACATTGAATCAGTACCAGCAGCATTGACCGCTGATTGTTTACCAATAAAGTTAGCACCAGCCGCTGTATTCAAAACTAGGTTGATGTCACTTTGTGGCGCACCGTTATCTTTTAGGATTTTAAGCACGTTTGAGGCATCAGTATAATCGTTAGCAGTACCGAACGGAGTTGTTCCCGCTGTGCCGTATGCACGTGAGAATGTGGACTGCAAGCCAGCCAAATCAGTTTCAACTTCATTAACGATTTTGCGGATTGCTTGTGCGATTTTACCTTGACGGCTATTTAAGTAGCCAGAGCCGTTGTTTAAGCCTTTCTGATCTTCACCAATGAAGCCAAACTCAGCGGCACGCGCTTTAGTTATTACAATGTCTGTGTAGCCAGTAGTCTGACCCGTGGGATCTGGTATAGTCATTGCAGGTGTAATGTCGCCAACATTGCCGACAGGCTCTTTAGCGACTCGAATGTTTTCATTTAATGCAGCACGTTCAGCACTTGCATTCATTGTTACAGATGGAATTAAACCTGTTAATTCACGAGACACTACGTCGAGCGCTTCATAAATGTCAGGAATCAATCCAGTTAATGTATTTTCAGCCATGATAATTTCTACCTAATTAGTTAATTCAGCTTTACCGGCTTTTACTTCTTTGCTAAAAGCACTCCGGCTTACAGGGTTAAGCGCATCAAATTCAGCGCGGGTTAATACTTTCACAGCACCGCTGTTATTGCTGCTCCCAGTAGCACTGCCACCCGAGGAATCAACACCATCTATTAGAAAATCATAGTCTGGGTTTTTCTGTATCTCTAACTTTAAGTCTGCGAGAGTTGACACGGTCAAGTTCCCGTTTATATCTGTTACTTTTATTCCGTCTTCTGCATACTTGAGACGGCCTTTTAGTTCTTTGGCTAGTATTCTAGCACGTTTTGTGTCTTTAGTTAATTCACTCGCTAATGCAAGCGCCGCAGATTCTTCACGTGATGTTGCCGCTTTAGCATCGCGATCAACTATCTGCTGCTGTAGCGTTTCACGTTCCGTTTCTGAACTTTTATACAACTGCTCAAAATCGTTAGCCGCTCTCAATCTTTCTTTTTCTTCTGCCGCCGCTTTAGTTTCAGCGGCCTTTGTATGCTTGTTTGATTCGTTAATCTTATGCTGTAAGCGCTCATTGTCCGCTGTCATTGCGTCAAACTTTGCTTGTAAGTCCTTTAATGCCGAATCATCTGCTGGTGGCGTTGCTGGTGGCGCGTCACCTGCTGGCGGTGCATCACCTGCTTCTGCTCGGTACTTTCTTAATGCTGGTTGCTGATATTTAATGAACATTTCTAACTCCTAGTCACTGACTATTGTGTGCTACTAGCACTTGAAAAGGCTAGAGGATTTAATTCCTTTAGCCTGTCTAACGTGTAAACTTTGCCCGTATCGTCTGTAAATTTACCTATAGATAATTTACCGCTTCTGAATAGCTTCGCTCTTTCAACACCAAGCACTTCATTTTGAACCTCTGCGCTTTGACGCTTTAAGAATCCGCCGTATGTAACATTGCCTGGCACTGGCCCATTCATAGATGCTCGCTCTCCTGTTATTGCCGAACCTAAGTTAAACTCAGGATTAATAACAGGTACGCGAACTGACCGACAATTCCAGTGCAATGGAGGCTGTGGGCCATCTCCTATATTGTATATATTTCCGTCTAAACTTGAACATGAAATCGTGACTCTGGAATCTAAGGTCGCAGTGTATTCTTCGCCACTAATCACATCATCATTGGCCTTGTATGTAGCCGATCTCGCTTGTGCGCCCATGTGATTGGTTGCGGTTCTTACCAGCGCTTCTGCCTGCGCGCGTGTCCTAGTGCTGACTAGATTAGTAATCTCACCCACTACTTCTTGTGATGTTCTGCCAACTACCGCCCCGTCCCTGACAATCTGAGCCACTTCTTTTGACTTGTTTACAGCAAATTGTTTTGCAGCCTGGTCGATAGTGACTTTGGTGAACTTCTTGCCGGCCAATAGCTTCATAGGTACTTTAGTTATTGCAGACTGTATCTGTCTAAGTGAAGGTGCAGATACCGCCTCCGCTGCTGTAGTAGCTACCAATACTTGTTGAGCAAAGAGGGCCTCTTGCGCTGCGAACCTATTTAAGCCTGCGTACATATCTTCGCCGTACTCATTTAATATGGTTCTTGTTATCTTTGACACTTGCCTAGCTAATTTAACTGCTCTAACGCGCTCGTAATCACTTGTTAAAAGCATTTGCAGTTCTTTGGATAAACGCTCCAAATAAGTCAGCAGTCTTTTAGCTTCACCCTTACTGTATCGCTCAATGAATATCTGATGAACGGTTAATGCGTCGATGGCAGCTTGATTGCTGGACATATTAAAATGTAACCAAGTTAAACAGGTTACGTCGACTGCCTACTTTTGCATAAATCAATCTGCCAAAAAATACTAAGACCGTAACGTCATTGACTATTACGAACTTAAATCCTAGCACCTCTGCATATCTTTTTTCCAGTTTCATTCCAATGGGCTCACATCGCCAATGCTCTCGTCTATTTCATCGTCTGACCTTTCTATCCTGCCAGCTTTACGTAGATTAGAGCGTAAATCTTCTTTGGCGATTAATCCGCGATCGTATAACTGTATCTCAGCCATTAAATCTTGAGCAATTAAAGTGCGATCGTAAAACTCATCATTGATTTTATACACGGCCTCCAATTGAACACCCATAAACATACCGACCCAATCAAGCGACTGTGTAATTGCATCTGATGCGTTTTGCACGATGTTAGTTAATACGGAATTGTCGCCTGCATGTTTGATTCTTGCTGCCTCGGCAGTTTCAGCCTGACCGCCTGACTCGACTATTCGAGCGCCTATACTGACCATCTGCGCTTCTTTCTGCTTCATGGCTTCATACGCTGCGCCATTACTTGCCGCCTGCAATAGAGCCGCTGTACCGCCGCCTGTTGTTGCAACACCACGACGAGCGCCGACTTCAATGCCGTTAGGATTTAAAGTCTCAAATTCAATCGCTGATGTTGTGCCGGTATCAATATGAAGCATTGGCTGACCGTGAAGATAAATGCCTTCCTCGTAGTCTGCTGAGTTTCGATAATGGCCGATGTTTATCTCTGCTATATCGTATAGGGCCGCATCGTCTACAGCTGGATCATTTGTATAAGTACCTGCAATAATAAAAGGTATAGTCGTTAATAATGCACCATTGGCTCTTGGCTGATACGTGTGGACCATTTCATCTTCACGCCATACTTCAACTGTATATTTGCCATCGCTTAATTTTAGTACTCGATATTGTGTTTCGCTTTCCTGATCGAACTCGTCGCCTGCAATCTCGTATTCCTCCTGCAATATTACTAATGACAAAACAGTCTCACCGCGTACTACTGATGTTTTCCAGTTGATTATATTCTCAGCAGTGTAGATCTTTATGCTGGCCCGTAAACCCATTGCATTAATCTGTTCTTTGCTCATGCCTTGTTCAGCGGTTGGATAATCTGTTAGTAAACCGATACGGCCAACTTCTAGCAAGTCGCCAACAACTATCTTGGCTAATTGCTTTAAATTAGTGCCTGTGCCTGTTGCATTGTCTTCAATGTACTCAATGCCTGTAATATCAACTTCTGGTTCACGTCTAAACGGCATACCTACTAGTGCGTTTCTGGTTCTTGCTGTTATATTGACAAACTGAGCGCGTTCTCGATATGGATTGTATCTTTTTGTTTTGTCTAGCTCTAGCGGTTCTGGATCTGGCAAGAATAAAGTTCCGGCTGCTCTCACTGCTTTAGCGCCAGATACGCACTTTCTGACCAGCACCCACTTCGACAGGCTGTTGGTGTATTCTGGATTTTGAGTATCAACTGCCATATCATCTAAACCTTATATTCAAGTCGTAAGCTACATTATTAATAGGCCATTCATAATCAATCATATAACCGATTGCTGTTGTAATGTGCTGATATTGATTGGTCTGATCTTCTTGAAATGTAGATCCTTTCTGTAATTGTACAGTAGCAAGACCTTTGTGGCACCATTTAGCTGTTGTTGGGTTGACAAATAACGATACACCACCCGCCGCTGTCTTAACTTTTGACCTTACCGCGTTCTGCCTATCTTTAATTGCTGGATGTGCGCGTTTAACTCTACGCTCGTATGTCCAGCCGTTAGTTTTTAGTACATCCTCTATTTCAGTGTAGTCAGATGGATGCCCGTGCTTCTCGCCTGCCTTGCCTGCTGGATCTCCGTATATCAATACTTTTCTGTTTTTGTGATCTTTGTATTTCTCAACAAATTCAATTGCTGACTGTCTTGATACAGCAGAGGTTAAAACAATCTCATCAAGTAGATAAAGGTTGTCTCCATCCCTAACGCCAATAGCAGAGGATAGCGGTGTGTAGTTCTGATCATGCATCCATAACAACTGCTCGTGAGGCTCGATTAATCTATCTGTGTAATTGTCCGCACTATAATCATCGTATATCTTACCCTCCGCTGTCTCAAAGCTGGCCTCATATTCCTGCCGATACTGTCTTAGGCTTAATCGTCTCTTAGCCGCCTCTATAACATCTGGAGGAAGAATATCTGCTGAATACCAGGTATAAAAGCCAAAGTCGGACTCACTATCAAGCTTGGCCTGTTCAGCTAAATCGTAAAAGTGATTGAGTCCATCAGGTACGCCAAAGATCCAGCACCATGGTCTATAATCAGGCCTTGTTGGATTAACAGTGTCTAATGCGGGGGATATGTTCTCAGCCCATGCGTTGGCCTTCATATCAGCAAATTCATCAAAGCCTCCACCACTCCACGGAATACCCTCGAACCGTTCTGGCTTGTCCATCCCTAAAACCGTGATTGTTGTGTCATTATCAAAGTAAATAACAAGCTCTGTTTCTGACGGTCGTCTAGCGTGAGTGCAAGAGAATGAAAGTAGTTTTAAATCTGTCCAGAATATTCGTTTAGCTTGCGTTTGGGTTGGCGCGCCTGCAAAGTACATCTCGCCAGGATTGCTCATTGCCTGCTTTACAACATACCGCTTGAATCTTTCTGTCTTGCCGCTTCTGCGGCCGGCCGGTGCAACTTTAAAGCGCTTCTTGTCATGCACTAATGCTAATTGAACTGGATGATCTTGTAGCTTATACCATCTAGCCAGGCATCTTTCTTCTGCAACACTCAATCCGGCAACCTGTTAGCTAGGCTAATCATTGCATCTGCTACTGATGTTTGGTTGTTCTGCTGTATTTGTGCAGGCTTTGCGTGTCGATCATTTACGTTCAGCGTTACAGATGCCTTATCAATCAAGTCCTGAGCGTTTTTGTGATCAAGCATGTTTAAGTCTGTATGTGCTTTTAGTTTTGCACCCACACCAACTAGATTATTCTTAGTCAGCAGCCGAATCATCTTGGCATCTTCAATGATGTGCTTTGCTTGATCATTGACACTTGTCAGCTCTTTGTCAGTGAGTTCAGCAAGCTCTTGTTCACTCTCTATTTTTCTCGTCAGGACAGGTGTCAGGTCTTGCTCTATATCTTTGACTATACGCGCTACGTTTGGACGGCTTGTTTTATGCTTGTCAGCTAACTGTTGATGCTTGAACTCACCTGTACGCCAATCTATGATTAATTGCTCTTTATCGAATCTAGCCATTAGACATCTCGTCGAACGTCTTGCCTGTATCTGCGTGTGTGGCTTGCTTGCCTGTGTATTCTTGCCAGCGTTTGATTATTACATCGCAGTATTTTGGATCGTACTCCATAATAAACCCATTTATGCCATTTTTCTCAGCAGCTATTAAAGTAGAACCGCTACCGCCAAAAAAGTCTGCAATAGAAGAAGATGAAAGTTTAAATCTATTTATTATCCATTCAACTAAAGAAACCGGCTTTTGTGTTGGATGAACCCTGTTTGTTTTTTCGCTCGCCTGAGTAAACTGACGAACAACACTGCGAAAGTTAGCCCATGCAAGCTCACAATCAGTCTGATCGCTTTGTCCGTTATTCTTATCCCATACAAGCCAGCACTCACTATCAGGCAATACGGAGCAATAGTAATTAGCGCCCCACCATATCTGCTTTGAATCTGGAAACAGTCCTGAAACCAAATTAAAAGCATCTTTCGCTATATCAGGATTATCATCGCCGATGATGTCTGTTTTGTAGTTAGCTGACAACACGCCCGACTTTGTTACAGCATTCATTCCGTAAGGTGGATCTGTATGTATTAAATCTGGATAGACGCCATCCATCAGATTCTCAACCGCATCAATACTGGTAGAGTCGCCGCACATGACTCTGTGAGATCCGCAAAGCCATATGTCACCCAATACGCTTACTGGCGTTTCTGGTAGCTCTGGCACTGCATCTTCATCGGTTAAGCCATCAACTTGTTCAGGCTCCAGTAATAAAGCTAGCTCATCAACATCAAAACCAATC
>Ga0209491_10010979_pt1 | contig 10768 bp, 9 predicted proteins | sample BON02_FD_187213 | JGI IMG/M metagenome (GOLD analysis project Ga0209491, IMG submission 187213) | Freshwater microbial communities from Lake Bonney liftoff mats and glacier meltwater in Antarctica - BON-02 (SPAdes) (version 2) | ecosystem: Environmental > Aquatic > Freshwater > Ice > Glacier...
AGCAAAGCACGTTACATGAATGTCGCGTCACTGTTGCGTTGGGGTACAGCGATTCTGTCGGTACTCGATCGACACCCTGAAAGTGTGTTGCGACATACCACGGCCACGCGACTGGAAGAGAAGTACGGCTGGCTGCGAGAGTATCGCAAGGATCTGGCTCTGTGGTCCGAATATCAGAGTTTGCTGGAAGAGTCGGTCGATGAAATCCGTCGCAATGGCTATTCGCGGTCGTCCACCTTTCAGGTGGCTTTGCGTGTGCAGCGACATGTGCAGACCATTGCCGGTCGTGAACTGAAAGATGAGTTGTTGACATTCATCGCGGACGAAACCAGATCACTGGCAGCGGACGAACGCCTTCCCGGGAGCAGCGAGGTTCTGGAATCGTCGCTGGGGAAACTGAAGTCCTTCGAAGGTGATTTCGACAAAAGTGGTTTTACGAGTCTGCTTCCGGCCTTCGGTGCGCTCGTGGGGAAACTGACTCCCGATACAATCTACGATGCGTTGGTCTCCGTCCCCGGCAAAAACGTAAAGCACTGGGTCAAGCAGCACCTCGGGCAAACCTTCTTCTCGAAACGCCGACTCGCTCTACAGAACTAGCGCAACATTGCCCATGTGAACTACAAAGAACGGCTATTCCAAATTTCCAACAGCCTAGTTCCGTACCGGTTTCGCAAATATCGCGGAATGATCTGCCCTGTACGGAATCTGGAATTTCAGCTTCTGCATAGTCCAGCATAAACGCGGGATAGTCGACGTTTTCGATGATTGCATTGCTGCGAATTCCGGCCGGAATAGCCTTGGGGTAACGCACAATGAACGGCATTCTCTGCGATGGATCATACGCCCAGCGTTTGTCCTGATAGTCTCGTTCACCAAGCCAGAACCCCTGATCTCCTGTATAAATAATCAGAGTGTTATCGTACAGACCTTCCGCCTTCAGGTAATCGAACAGTCGCTTCAGGTTATCGTCAACACCCTTTACGCAACGCAGGTATTTCTTGAGATATGCCTGATACGCCAGACGCTTTATGTCATCGTCACTTAGACGCGGGTCGTTGTAGTCCCACTGAAACTCATTAGGAAAATTCTTTGGCAGATCGAACGCGTATGAACGTCTAGGATTACGGCGGCCGATTGACGTTCCAACGTGTGGCACCAGTTCGTCATTGTGGCCTCGAGTCGCCAGCGAACCCCACGTGTTGGGCACATCCCCAAGAGTGGCAGGTTCAGGAATCTCGATGTCTGCCAGATAACTGTCGTAGCGTGGAGCACTTTCGAAATAGTCGTGGGGGGCTTTGTATTGGTGGCACAAAAAGAACGGCCGGTCAGCATCGCGATGTTCCCTGAACCATCCCAGTGTTGAATTCGTTATTGCGTCGGACGAATGCTGCCCATCGTGGACCACAACATTTTTGGGCCACTCTTTTTCGCCCTTGATTCGAAACTCCGGGTCAAAGTATTTCCCCTGTCCGGGCAGCACTTTGTAGTAGTCGAAATTGGGTTCGGCCTTCAGATGCCACTTGCCCACGATCGCCGTTTGGTAACCGGCTTTTCGCATCTGCACAGGCAGCATTTGAGCGGCTGGCTGAATGGTGCCGTTAAGATCAAACACGCCGTTAACGTGATCGTATTGCCCGGTGATTATGCAGGCTCGCGATGGAGTACAAATGCTGTTGGTGCAAAACGCGTTATCAAAGCAAATGCCTTCTGCGGCCAGAGTGTCAATGGTTGGAGTCGGATTCAATTCCTTCAATAATGTCGCATATGCGCCGACCGCCTGAGCTGTGTGGTCGTCGGACATGATGAACAGAATATTGGGACGTTCTGCCGCAGATGTACATGCATTCGTGAATGTGCAGGAAACGGAAACAATGACAGTCAGCAGTAGTCTTCGAAACATTTGACACGTCATCTAACAAACCTTGTTCAGTTGAAAATAGTACGCGTCCAGTACCAACGCGACGGCCCATTGCTATTCACGACACAACATTTGAATGGAAGCTAGGCACTAATGGAAGCGAAGTATGATTGGAAGCGTCCCAAAACCGGTCCCGCGAACTTCTCAACACAAGCACGACGCGCGAGCGAGTGGATTTCGCCATGGCTGAAATCACTTGTTCACGCCGCGTGCCTGTAAATTTGCGATTTCACAACCGCTTCAGGCAGTCGAAACGTCTGCATGTATCGACTTCGCCTGCCGCTGGTCTGTCACCTACAGGCTCGTCGGCGAGTCTGTATTTCCTGTGCGTTGCCATGCTGGTTTGTCTCGCCCCCAACGACTTGGCACTTTAGTAGACAATTTCCGCGAAACGAATGATCGACACGAATGTCAGTTGCGGCGGATACCTCCGCCCCGAGAGTGTGAGCCACCTATTTTAATTTTTTTCAGTGCGTTTCGGAAGTGTCGTTGTTGCGACAGAAAGTCACGTAGATGTTAATCAACAGAGACTGCAGTGAGCGATTTTTACTGGCCGTTTACTGGCAGGACAATTTGCTGATTTTTGTGGTTAAAGAAATCCTTGCCAACGGAACTTTGCGTGAACAAACGGCCGTGGGGTATTCGGCTGCAGATGCTCAGTTGTTGATGAATGAATTCTGGCGAGGTCGTACGGAAATACACGGAATCTTCATTAACAGGTTAACAGCCATTGCCATAGCCGGCCACATTGCAGCAGGGCTCAAATGTTTCGGGGCCCAAGACATTTCGGCGAGCCTGCCAATAGAACCAAGAATCCGCCCAGCACTCTGGAACTAAAGCCAGGCTCAAATATGTGTCTTTGAGCCTGATGCGTGGGACGCGGAGTTCAACGATCCAGCAACGCCGCCCGGTGCCTGAATTCAGCGTGCCGCGCTTTTTTTAGTCTAAGGCGGCATTCTGAATTGGCGGGAAAACGACCTCGAATTCCTCAAAGGCGATTAATAAATCATCGTTGACTTCGTCCTCATCGTTTTTCAGTACTCGCTGAAAGTAAGCCCGATGCGTTTGCCGCCAGTGAGCGCGCGAGCCAGTGAGCGCGCGAGCCAGTGAGCGCGCGAGCCATCACCTTCGCCCTCCAGTTTGGCGAGTTCTTCGCCGACATCTCCAAATCGAACCTGTTGAACACGCGTCGTTTGAATTACGCATTGAGCAACACCGGCCCAGTCGGTTACGATATTCAGGTCATTCACTTGTGGGATTGGCTGTTGTGCAAGTTCAAGTTCGCGAAACGACAAAGCAGTTGCTCGTTTCAATCCAAGTAGAACGAGTCTGGCACATTCACAAGCGTCAACTGGATTGTCGCAAAAATGCCATGCCGGGATTGCCAGGGCACTGTCTCGCTGCGAATCGGAATTAGCTGCGTTGAAATCATGCCACATGGCCACTACGGAAGCTTGCATATTTGTCGGCAGTTTACTTTCAGCGTGTTGTTTTTGCGTCGGATGGAAGTTGCAATCATGTAACGGGCGATTCCAGATCCTGGTTGGCAGCACAGCGATGAAGACTCACATGTTTTGAGCATAAGTAGCCATTTTCTAACGAGCACACTGAGCCGGCGGCTGGATTTCCAGATATGCCGGTGCCTGCCTGATGTCGCCTCTTGCTTGTAACGGATGGCGTCAGAAGAAATGTGCCGCCATCGATTTCAAGCGCCCCTGTTGGCTTCATTCCTCAATTCGCAGGCCATTGATGTTCGGCAGGTAGACTCTGTCTGGCACCTCAGGTTCGATACGGCAACAACAGGGTTAGATGCCCACCGTTTCTCGCCATGTTTTTGCCATTAGTTTATGACCGTCTGTTGTGGGGTGAACGCCGTCACCGGCCAGTTCACCCGGTGGTCGACCGGCAGCGACTGCGTCGTCGAACATCTTCTGGAACGGAACCCAAATCGCTCCGGCTTTGTCTGAAACCTCCTTGGCAAATTTTCGTCGAGTATCGAATTCCGGGAACCACTTATCTTCATTTTCCTTGACCGTGCCGCTCATCAGGACGAAGGGTTCGCACACAACCAGCGTGACATCTGGAAGTGCTGCTTTGGTGCGTTCCAGCAGCGCCGTAAAGCCATCGCGGTAAGTTGCGGCCGTTCCGTCGTAACGGCCGTTTAGCATATGCCAGATATCGTTGACGCCGATCAGAATACTAAGAACACGCGGTTTTAGATCAATGCAGTCTCGATCCCAGCGTTTGTCAAGATCTGGAACCTTGTGTCCGGAGATACCTCGATTAAGAACCTGTAGTTTCAGTTCCGGATGCTCATGATGCAGATCAGCCGAAACAAATGATGGATATCCATTTCCAAGTCCTTCGTTAGCGACGGGATTCTTCTTTTCACGTCCGGCGTCCGTAATAGAATCGCCTTGAAACAAAATGACATCTCCTGCCTTAAGCAAGATCCTGTCGGCGGCGAACAGGGGATGGGAATTCATCCAAACGGCAGCTCCGGCCGCGGCAGTTGTTGTCATAAAGGATCGGCGATTCATGGCAGGTTCTCGTTGCTGTTACAGATTAATTAATGAAGTGTACCGGCACGCCAGATGGAATCATTCGGGGCATCGTCTGACGCATTGGGTAGGGGCACGTTTTGAACTCTGATGGTACAAAGCAATTCCGGGCATCACCATCGAGTATGCTAATTTCCACGAGCTCAATGTTTGAATCTGATTGTGGCAACCCAGAGCAGCTGCCTTGCTCTGACACATAGCATGACGGCCAATTGTGCGTGAACGAAAGTGTTTAAGCGGCAAGTTCGCTGAGAATACGTTGTTGAAATAGTTAGACATTATGAATTGTGAATTTTGGCACGCAGACTGCGTTAAAGAATTTTCAGTGAGGAGAGTCATCAGCCCGAATTCTCCTTACATTTCTGGTTGCAAGCGTTCCTTCCGCTGGAAGGGACGCTTCTTTATTTGATAATGCTTTGCGAGCAGAAATGTCGAATTTCGCACATCGCCGGCCGAGCCGTTTGCTGCGGCATATACAGGCAGCCTGTCATTTAATTGGCGAGGCAGCGACGAACAGAAAGTCTATGCCGGCAAATGCAGACCACGAACCATTGATTCACGACATGAAATATCAACTTGCTTCCGGGGCGAAGACGCCCCCTGCATCGCGGATGCAAGACCCAGGTTGGCAGCAGGAAGAGGCATTGGCCCGCACGCCTTCTGCTGTTCTGGTTGCATCCGTCTTTGTTCCTCACGGGAAGACACGCTTTTCAATCGCTGGCTGCAAATGGGGTGGCACCTGTTATTTTGTGATGCTCAGATCTGCGACGTCGGGCGATCTACTGCGGCAGATTCGACCAGGCGACCTAAACTGGCGATTGGTTGATATGGCGGTGATAGAAAGCGATCAGCAGCGAATTGCTTTGTTTTTACAGCTGTCCTGTTTGGTGCAGGAACAATCCAGAACATTTTGGCACAGACGCTGCCTCTAGCGTTATTCGGCGGAGGAAGATTATGCGATCCCGCAGCATTTGCGGCAATCCGTGTTGTGCAGAAATTGTGCGACCAGTGATTTGACATCAGCCGGGAAGTAAAGCGTGTGAATAAGACGCTACACTTAAGTGACAACGAATCGTCGCGACTCCGAGGATTGGAAGCCGGGTTATGTCAACCTCCTGTGCCGGCTGGTTTACTCATAACCTGTTGTTCGCTGGCGAGTGAACTGTACTATTGGTTGGAATCGAGCAGATGGCGGGCCGGTTCCTGCAATTGATTTAGTGCTATTTGTGTCGCTTGGTGATTTGCCGCCGCTCGGTGTGTTGAAAATCCTGGTGGCATATGCCAGCTTTCCTGTGGATGGTTTCACTGAACTGGTGGTGACGCATCTCGTCGTTCCGTTATTTCTGCGGCTGTACAAAATTCGTTGTCGAAAGGTGTCTGATGACTCGTTATCTGCTGCTTCTGATGCGCCAGAATATCGCGATGGAAAACGGGCGCCAACGCTGCTTTTTGTTAGACCAATTCAGCCTGTTGCCCATTCGATTCTGTTCGCTGTTTTTGTCCGGGGTAATTCTTTCGCTTGCATTAACCACAGACGTGTTTGCGCAACGGCCTAACATTGTCTGGATTATTCCGGACGATATGTCTGCTAACTTTTCGTGCTATGGAGAAACGGCGATCGCAACTCCAAACGTCGATAAGCTGGCGGCAGACGGAGTAATGTTTACGAATGCATACGTGACGGCTCCGGTGTGTTCTACGTGTCGGTCTGCGTTTATTACCGGCATGTATCAAACCAGCATTGGAGCTCATCATCATCGTAGCGGGCGGGGAGAAAAGAAGATCCGGCTGTCGCAATCCATCAAGCTGGTGCCGCAGTTGTTTCAGGCAGCCGGCTATTACACTTCCATTTCTGACTGGCCGATCCGAAAAGGGAAGTTGGGGAAAACGGACTACAACTTCGAATGGAATCCCAGTGTGTATGATGGAAGCGACTGGGCTGGACGGGAGGATGGTCAGCCTTTTTTTGCTCAGATACAAACAGCGGGCGGAAAGCTGCGAGGTAGTAATGCCAAAGGCTGGGACAAAATGGCCAGTGCAGCCGAAAAGGCATTAGGAAGTCGCACGTCGGAAGACATTGTGAAATTGCCTCCTTACTACCCGACGCATCCTGATATTGTACGTGATTGGGCCGCCTATCTTGATTCTGTGCGCATGACGGATGTGATGGTTGGCGAAGTTCTGGCTCGTCTCGATGCGGAAGGTGTGCGCGACAATACGCTTGTATTGTTCATGACTGATCACGGAATAAGTCACGCCAGAGGCAAGCAGTTTATGTACGACGAAGGACTGCATGTTCCTCTGGTGATCAGCGGGCCGGGCGTGAAGTCCGGTTCGGTTCGGACGGATCTGGTCGAACATATTGACATCGCCGCATTGTCGCTTGCTGCTGCCAGAATTCCGATACCCGCAAACATGCAGGCACAGGATATTCTGGCTACTGACTACAGGGCTCGTTCGGCCGTGTATGCCGCGCGTGATCGTTGCGACGAGACCGTTGATCACATGCGTTCTGTACGAACAAACGAATTGAAATACATCCGAAATTTTCTACCACAACGTCCGTATCTGCAGCCATGCGCATACAAAGACGGGAAGGCCATCCTGATCGCTCTACGAGACTGGAATGATCAAGACAGGCTGAACGATGTTCAGCAACTGATCTTTCAGAAGGTCCGACCAGCAGAAGAACTCTACGATGTTCGCAACGATCCCTATGAGATTCACAACCTGGCCGGAGACAGCCAATACGTCGAGCAGTTGAGCGAACTGCGTACGAGCCTTAATGACTGGATGATGCGAACTGGCGACCAGGGAAGAATTCCAGAATCTGTAGCGATGTATGACAGTGATATGGAAGTGTATTTGAAGGTCTTGCGAATCAGAAAGCCGTCTCACGTTAAAGTTATTGAACATAACATTGCCGTGATGAAAAAGTGGGCTGCGGAAGGCAAGTGATGTCCGATGCCCAGCGGCGGCGGCATGCTGGAGATAGCGCTGCTCCACTAAACACTGCCACCATGGAGATATGGCTTATCATATTCGACAAGCAAGGTCTGACTTACGAAGACGGCTTCGTGATCTCGCGTCTTCAAACTTGACCTGCCATACCTGAATGGCGTGGAATTACTGCGTCGTTTAAGTTAGTCCAGCAAGCTCCGGCAACGTGCTAACCCGGCCGCACCCATGCCGGGCTGCGGTCACAGAGCTTCTTTAACTAATCTCACAGAAACGCAGCTTGCAGATCTATTTTGGGATGCAACCAGTTCAGGCGACTGGATCAATATGGCCCGCGACTTCCAGTCGTTGTGACGGAAGCGGGGCTATTTGAGCGGAAGTGTCAACAGTCGGTTAGTCACCACGATGCGTTCAGAAACTATGTTCCAGACGCCGTGATTGTGGTGACCGCTGATTCAGTTACTCAGTGAGCTGGCGGCAGGCTGTTCTGGAATGCTCGATTACGGTACAGGAAGTCGATGATATTGCCTTCGTGAGGCTGCAGCCAGTTCAACGCGAATGTTGGGACAGGACCAATGTTCAGCCGATCGATGTTGCGAGCCGCCAGAAGTTCTGCGGTGAAAGCTTCATCTTCTGTGATAGCTGTGCAAACCAGAGTGCTGCCGATCTTTTTGATCATCTTGTCCTGTGGGCAGTGGGTGACCGAAGCGAATGGGAACATGAATTCCGTATTCGCCATTGGGTCGTCCACATCGCTGACATGCAGAATTGTCGGCCGCAGGTAATCGCAGCGTTCTTTCTGAATCAGACGATCGCCATTTCGGTAATGCACTGTCACTTCGGTTACGGCCGATGACTTACAGCCGTCTTCGATCATGTTGTTCATGGCTTCGGCCGCACCTTCTATTGTGAAGGCTGCCAGTGCCGCGTTTTCGTCCGTTGAAGCCAACGCGTCAATCGGTCCAAGTTGTTTAGCAATGGCGTCGGCAATTTCTTCTGTATGCCGAGAAGCCCAAATGCCTGAACAGTTAATGCAGCTTCGTCCGCCGTTGATCAGCACGCTTTTGACCATCAAGTCCAGATATTCTTCCCAGCGATCAACAACGTCATCGCCAAGTAGAATCTTGCTAAAGCCGGGGCCATGTGCCTGCACGTTTGAGTTTTGCGCATACTTTTCGACAGTCGTTGTCCCGCCGAAAATCATAGCTCGTTCGCACTTTTCCAGAACCGCGTTGCCAACTTCATGCGGACCGGGATACAGGCAGAATGCTTCGCGAGGAACGCCCGCGGCCACGAAGGCTTCGAACATGCGGTAAGGAGTCCACGGTTCTGAAGAGCCAGGCTTCAGCACAAGTCCGATTTGCAGCGGAATAGCGGGTAACCACAGAGTATGCACGCCGGGCGAATTTGATGGCAGAACAAGGCCAAGCGTATCCGTGGTCGCCTGATAACTAACCATAACTCCGCGTGATTCGATGCCATATCCCTTGTGTAGAATTTCCAGCGGCAGACCTCGCGTTAGCGCGTCCAGAGTAGCTCCCATGTTTTTCAGGACGAAGGCAATTTTGCCCATGTTGCCCCTCGCCATGTTCAGCGGAAGTCCCGTGGTGGCGGACTGGATTTCGCAGAACTGATCGGGCGTTTGAGTACCCGTGCCCAAAGGCAATTCGGCCGTCAGAAACAAGTCTGCGGCTTTAACGCACATTTCAATCAGTTGTTCAGGCGTGAACTGCCGCAATGCTGCGCGGGCATTGGCCGATTTACGCATGTCCATTTTTACCAGGCCAGCGTTGGCCTGATGCATTCGAGCCATTACTGCTCCGGTTTCGAAGTGGACGACGTCAGCTTTTTCGAGCGATTCGTAAGGCTTGCCCCAGCGAATTACGGGAATTTCAATCATAAGTTCAGGCGGGATTCTGGGTGAGTGATAAAAACGTATCTTGGTGCGACATGTTAGAATCCATCACTCACAATTCAAATCGACAATCCGCCTTCCCCGCAATATTCACGACGCTCGCCGAGTCAGCAGGACATTCCGCCGTTTCCGTGCAACTTGTTTAATTCCTTTCATCTGCGTGAAAAGTCGATCATCATTCGAAACGACGGGTGGCTCAGTCGGATTCGTTCTTTGCCTGCAACAAGCAGTTTGGGAGCTTGTGAAACAGCGTTTTCTGCCGTGGTGGTATCTAGTTCATGGTTTTATTTGGCTACGGCCGGATGAATACAAACTTTGTCAGCATTTTGGAACGCTGTTCCAGATTTGTGCTGAGACTGCTTTTCCAATGATTGACTGTTTGGCCGGAGGCGGCTTCATTCCGAGTACTGTTTGGCAAACTGAATGCCGGGCGGCGTGCTTCTTTTGGATAAACCGACGCGGGCATCGGCGTTCACTCGACGTCCATGTTTAGCACCTGAAAAATGCCGCACGCGACGCTGTACTACGTGGTTGAGACAGTTTAGTCCTGCTGGGTCTGATCTTGTCGAGAATTTCGTCAGAGCTTCGACTTCCGAGAAGAATGCTGATGCCCTTCAGTTTTGCCCCGGACATGAACACAACTGTCCGAACATGAGCCATTGTCTGCTTCTTGGCGGAGCGGCGTTGAGAACGTTTGTGCTAATGGCGAATGAGCAGGAGCTGTCTCGGGGGACATTGCACGCAACGCTTGATTCCGCAGGGGCTCGCGGTGAGCGGCGACAATGCGAACTGGATCAGGCAAAAACACAAAAGGGAAACGCTATTTTATTGGGTTCGGGGTCGTCCGCGTGGTCGCAGCGATGACTCAAGCCCGAGTTGGGCGGCGGTTGACTGCTGCCAATTGGCGTCTCCAAACGGTGTTCCTCGCGAAAGACTGTGGCGTAATGCCTTAAGTTCAGTAAAGAAAAAGAGTAAAGAAAAAGGGTCAGGAGCCAAAAAGGTTGACTGGGTAATTTGGTCGTGGCAGAGGAAAAAGGGCGGGACTGGCGAACACGAGTACTGGGTTGCAGCCGAATGCATATGCAAACGGTCTGGAACGTACGGCATGGGCCACGATGGTCAGCCCTTTGAAGGTGAGTTTTTAGGTGTTTCTTCTGGCGAGTAGCTTTGCCGTGGCGACGTGTTGTCCGTTGCCGGAGTACTTGCGTTGGGGTTGCTGGCGTTGGGGTCTGCGTTTGCTTTTCTGGAATTTCGCCAGCGACACTTTGCCAGCAAGTTGTATTAGCACGAAAGCCATCTTTGCCGTCGACAGGTTCTGAAAGATCGTCCACTCGGCGGCCGGGATGGCGATCATCATGCCATTGTAGACCTGAGCGATTTCCAGCGAGAGGTAAAAGCTCGACACGTTCTCGTCCA
>Ga0209491_10010980_pt1 | contig 10767 bp, 11 predicted proteins | sample BON02_FD_187213 | JGI IMG/M metagenome (GOLD analysis project Ga0209491, IMG submission 187213) | Freshwater microbial communities from Lake Bonney liftoff mats and glacier meltwater in Antarctica - BON-02 (SPAdes) (version 2) | ecosystem: Environmental > Aquatic > Freshwater > Ice > Glacier...
CCATCCGCGAAGACATGGCGCAGCCAGGGGAAGCTGTGCCGGATGCTGGCTAGAACTTCGGGTGCGCCATCGCGGTCCTGGATGTCGGCGGCGTGGACAGGAGACTCTGCTGGAGGTGCCTCTAACCCGCAGAAATCCTCCAAACCCTTGCATTACCTGTACTTTCTGCCTTACAAAGCGGTCCCACAAAGTGGTCCCACATGGACTAGAAGGATGTCGATTTCGTGGCTTTGAAGCAAAGACGTAACAAGTGGCAGGCGACCATTCGCGTCCCAAAAGACCTGCAGGAATCCTACGGCGGGAAGCAGCACCTCTACCAAATCATGGCAGCCCAAGATCGCCGGAGCGCGCTGCTGGAATCGAAAGCGTGGATGTTGGCGGTCAAAGCTGAATGGGCGTCTCGCACCAGTGGCGATACCCAGACGGCGCAATCCCAGCGCACCCTTTACCAAACCCTCCGATCCCTTGCGGCGCACGGGAAGTACACCGTCTCTGACGATCCCCATTCCTATGACGATGTCACGGCGGGTATTGAGGAGAGGCTGGACCGGATAGCGACCGCGTTGGCCAGCGCGCTCTAACGCAGGTTGAGCAAGTGGAGGTCTGGGCGCTGAATGATGCCAAGGCCGAACGGGAGGGCCGAGAGGTTCCACGCCGTACCGAACTCGAGCGGACCTTCAGGGAACTGGCAGATGAGCATCTGCACCTTTGGCGTATCGAACCCGGTCGCAAAGCCACGAACACGGAGCAGCAAAAGGCTGCCACGTTTGACCTGTTCGCAAGCTACTTTGGGGAGCGCCCTATTCGGGACGTGGGGCGGGCAGACGCTTCCGCCTTTGTCGATGCGCTTCGGCAGCTTGATCCGAACTGGGCAAGGACGGGAAAGGCCAGAGGCCAAGGTCCGACCATGACATGGCAGCAGCTTCAAAAGGCGTTTGGTGGGCGCTCCGAAGGCCTCTCAGACGCAACCGTCAATCGCCATACGGCGACCCTGTCGGCATTCTGGAAGTGGGCTGAGGAGCGGGAGCATTGCGAGGGCCGTAACCCGTTCCTTGGCCATCGGAGAAAGCTCCGCTCGGGCCGGAACAAGCACGGTTATGTCGCTTGGGAAGCGGAGGAGCTGCAGGTTCTCCTTTCGCCGCCACCGAAACGTGACGACCTGACCGAGGTCATACTGGTGGCCATGTACACCGGCATGCGACTGAACGAGATTGCATCGCTGACCTTTGACCAGATCAAGTCGGACGGCGGCCTGTCCTATATCGATATCATCGATGCGAAGACTACCGCAGGCGAACGGCGGGTTCCGTTGCACCCTCAACTGGCTTGGCTGGAAAAGAGGAAGGAGAAGGCTAAGAGCGGCGAGCGTGTCTGGCCTAACTTCACGCCTGAAGGCCCCGGCAAGAAACCGGGGGGTGATGCCGGGAAAGAGTTCTCGCGGCACAAGCGATCCCTTGGCTTCACTGACCGTCAGAAAGCGTTCCATTCGTTCCGCAAGAATGTTGTCGGGCAGCTTGAGCAAGCAGGCGTCCCGCAGAACGAGGTCGCTCAGCTTGTCGGGCATGAGAAGCAGGGGCTGACGTTTGGCGTCTACGGCAGGGGCATGACAGCTGAGCGGCTGGCAGAGGTTGTAGCTTTGATCCATTACCCCGGTGTTACGCGACCGGAGCCCAGAAGTGAGAGATGATAGCGACTACTCTCTTCAGGACGCGCCTGAGCTCCCTTGGGACCGGGTCGGAGCCAGTATTGAAGCAGGGCGGGCAGCCGAATACCTATCTAGGGAGATAGAGGAGTCACAGGGTCGCCGCAGGGCACTCAGGAGCGCCGACAGGCAGCGTTTGGAGGAAACCACCGCATCAGTAGTTCTGGCGCTCTACGGGGCTCCTGCGGACTCCTGCGGGGGGTGGCGAAGATACGGCAGAAGCAGGACGGATTATGGCAAGCCCAGCCGCTATAACCAATCGACTGCTACCCTCACCACTGTAACAACTGTGACCGATTGGCTGATCGCTGAAGGATATGCCGAAAACATCCTTGGCTTCTTCAGGCGGAACCCGTTTGGAGGGCCGGGCGGCAGTGGGAGCAAGTCGCGCATTCGAGCTACGCCTAAGCTCCGAAATCTATTGGAGGCTGACTTTGGCCTGACGCCTTCGCATGTCACATTTGCCTTATGGGCGGAGACCATCGTGCTGCGCGCTGCGGCTCAGGAATACGGCGGGATCAAGCATGAGATCGACTATGCCGAGACGGACGAGACTCGCTCTTTCCGATCCAAGCTGCAGCAGATTAACGAGAGTAACGCCAAGCATCGCATTAGCGTCCTAATGCCGGATGGCACTTACAAAGACATGCCTCCTTTCAGGCTCCGTCGGATATTCAACAACAGCAGCTTTGCCTTTGGAGGGCGCTTTTACGGAGGCCCTTGGCAGGGAATGCCAGCGAAGGATCGCGTGCAGCTTTTGATCGATGGTGAGGAGGTGGTTGAAGCTGACTTCGCCGCCATGCATCCCCGGCTCATCTACGCGATTGAAGGGAGCCCATTGGATCACGAGGCTGACCCATACGCGCTGCCAAAAAGGCATGGTGCCGGACAACGCGGTTACATCAAGCAAGGGTTTCAGCAGCTGCTCAATGCGGGCCCTGAGGCAACGCTAAGGAAGCCGAAAACCTTGGCCGGTGTTAAGTTAGGCAAGGGCGGTTGGACCCGTCTCTTGGAGGATATCGCAACGAAGCACCGTCCGATAGCTAGATGGTTTAGGTCAGGGCGGGGGGTCGAGTTGCAACACATCGACAGTGAAATCGCTGAAGGTGTCCTGTTGCGTATGGTTGAGCAGGGCGTTTGCTGCCTCCCCGTCCATGACAGCTTCATCGTCCCAAGTTCGCAGAAGAGCCTGCTCCATCAAACCATGCAGGATGTATATGCTGAAGTGCTGGCTAGCAGGGGCTGTGAAGAGAATGATCCACCAATCACCTTCCATACACCAACCCTGCCCCATCACTAACTAGGAGCCGTAAGAACGCGGGTCTGTGGTTTTGAGCTAAAGCGTGCTGATTTGGGCGCATCCTTCGTATTGAAATGGCGGATGCTATGTCGATTAAGAATGAGGGTCGGGATGCCTCAAAACACCGGACAATCTACCTTCAGTGACCCGCTGATCAATTAACCCTCACCTTAGGAAAGAAACCTCTTTTGAGGCCGTATTCAATTATCCGATATACGCGAAATGCTAATGAAGCGCTTCCTGACTGTGCCTCGGGCCACTATTGGCAGTCGGTAAGAACTTGCACACGAGGTACCCAAACATGCCAGCTAAACTCGATGAACTGAGTGACCTTGTGCTGCGCACCCGGACGCATCTCTGCCAAGTTGTCGGGCACGCGACACCCATCACATATCAAGCGCTCGCCAAGGCATTGTGCCTGACGCCTCCGAACACTATCCATCAGCTTGCGATCGCACTTGAATGTCTGATGGAGGAGGATTCTGTCGCCGCCAAACCGCTGATCGCAGCGCTCGTGGTCAGTAAAGTAAGGGGTGGATTGCCCGCGCCGGGCTTTTTCGATTGCGCGCGCCGCATCGGGCGCTTTGACGGGCCCTCTAGCGGGCCAGAGGCAAAGGCGTTTCACGCCGCTGAATTCGATGCAGCATCTGCGTTCTGGAGTGCCAAGGCCCAATAGATTAGATGCTGCGCTAGTGCCCGTTAGCCACCTATTTTCGGACATTCAACTGCTTCTTGCCATTCACTAAAAGCGCACTGTCAGCTAAGCCTACTGTTCTGATAAAAGCAGACTGTCGGCAAACGACCCATTTTCGGACATTTACGAACCAACAGACAGTCATCAAGAAAAAGGTTCACCAATTCGAGGTTCAATGGATGCTCGTAACGAGCGCGCGGAAGTGCGCATTCCCTATTAGCGATGCTCTTGCTCCAACACCGTCTCGGCGCGTTGCGGCAGCAGGCTGATGAGCATAACGATTGCGATACCAAGTACGATGGAAGCCGCCAACCTGCTTAATTCAAGTCCGCCGTTTGCAACCGGCTTATCAAGGAAATCGCCAACGACTGCGCCCAACGGTCTGGTTAGAACGAAAGCCGACCAGAACAGCAAGACACGATCTGCTCTTGTAAAAAAATAGGCTGCGGCAATCAGGATTAAGGCTCCACCGAAGATTGTCGCAGCACCCAAATAACCTAGCGGGCCATCCGCAACCCAATCGCCAAGAGCAGTGCCAAGGGTCTGAGAAAATGTGATTGTCAGCCAATAGAACAATTCCGCTTTTCGTTCGTGGACAGAGGCCGCCGAAATGGTGCCCATCGAACGATGCCAGACGAACAGTGATCCGATCACCAGTGATAGCAGCAGCATGGAGCCGCCCGGATAACCGATCCCAAGTGAGCGTGTGGCAAAGTCCGCCAATGTCGTTCCGGCGGTGGTGGAAGCAATAATCGTCGCCCAGTAAAGCGCCGGGTGGAACTGCTTGGCGCGAACCTGAAAGTAAACGAACACCGCAAGCAGCGCACCGAAGATCGCCGTCCCCACCACGTAACCGTTCAAGCCCGACTGCCCGGCACTGGCTGTCGTCTCGCCAAGCCAGCTCATGCTAACTGTATCTCCCATGGTTTCACCGAAGGTTGTGGCGAGGATTTTAACGATCCAGAATCCCAAAGTTATCGCTGGCACTTTGGCGAGCAGACCTTTTTCGGCGTCGGTCATACAACTTCTCCATTCCGTCAGCGCTGCCGACAGGAGAATGTATTGGCCTAAGCTGCAGCGATTTCTATAAGCAGGAGCAGATGCTAGCTCATTTCAACAATTGCTTACCGGCATGAATGTCGGACCGTATTCGGAAAAGCTGCGAAGGCGAGCAGTCTATGCGCTTGCGGTTGTCGTGGTTCAGTCGGTTGCCGCAACCTATTTCCTAGTCGATGGAATCGAAGATGTTCTCGCGGAACTGAGGACCGGCGTGACAATGGAAGTTGCAATGGAATCTCTCGTAGCGTTGGCGCTCTTGTCAGGCGTTGCCGTGGGTGCACGCTATGCGCAGGTGATGATGCGCGATGCGCGTCGTCATGAAATCTCGTTTAAGGCTGCGCGGGGAGCGATGAGTGAACTGATTGAGCAGCGATTTAGCGAGTGGGGTTTGTCTCGCTCCGAAGCCGAAGTCGCCCTTTTCGCGTTAAAAGGTAGCTTAATCAACGAGATTGCCAACATGCGAAATTCTTCCGAAGGCACGGTTCGTTCGCAGCTCAGCCAAGTCTACGCAAAAGCCGGAGTGAAAAACCTGTCTATGCTGCTGGCGCTTTTCATTGACGAACTTGTGGACCCCCTTGTTCCGCAGAATTAGCTGCGGCCATGCGTGATTCCCGAATGTCGGCTTCCCACCCAGTTTTTGCCGTTCAGTAGCGTTTTGCATTTCACCAAAAGCAGACCGTCGGCTTATCGTGGGTTTCTGATAAAAGCGGCCTGTCGGCTAACGACCCAATTGCTGCCGTATAGGACAGATCATCTGCTGCCTGAAACCTGCCATTCAATCGAACAGAGCTTAAGGACCGAAATTGAGCCGCTTGCTGACCGGCAGGTTCCAGCATGGCCGATGGCAATAGCTGCCGTTTGCGGGCACTGAAATCAGACGGCGGCTGACGACCAATTCCGGACGATCCCGAGGCCACCGCCGAACGGCGGCTTCCACCAGGAGCTGTCGTTCGTTTCCCTTCAAGCCGCTGTCTGCGAGGCGCCCCAATTCCGTTCTTGGTTCGGCGAGCTTCCTGCCGCCAACCATCACGGCGAGGATGGCACCAATATCCCATCCAAATGCTGCGCTTCACGGATTGCATTCAGGACAGTTCTGTTGCGAAGCGCACGTAAGTCCGTCCATCCGCGGCCTGTCTTCTTTGTGGCTACACGATACACAGGAGAAAACCTGAAACCGGACCATTTCGGTGGGCGCATAACAATGCTCGCACGGCAATCCCTTGATCGTGCCCGTCTGTCCCCATCCTGGCGCCGAACATGCCGGACAAAGCTTAGCCAGTCGCCGCGCCAAGCGGAAAGAAAGTCGTCGGATGCCGGCCATGCGGGTCGGATTGTGATGCGCTCGCATGTCGGGTTCGACCCAGGCCATGCCTTCCTGCGAGGTAGCGACGGCCACCGCCATGGCTGATCGCAGCCGGTCGATTGAAACGATGCCTTTCTCAACTGCAGCGCCGGGACCACCGGACTTTATGCGGACGATGAGCCCATGGGATGGAAACCCGACGGCGGCCAGCCAGTTGGCGAGTTCGTCGATGCTGCGGGCCTCGCGATGGCCGTAGTTGGTCCGCTCGACCAGGAAATGCTCACTGACGACAAAACCGCGTTCATCGTCGACGAACGTCATGATCTCGATGCCCGCCGGGATAAATGGAATGAAGGGATGGGGACCAAAACTACCCTCACTGGCAAGACCCAGGGGAAGGCCGGTGGCGGCCATGCCGAGGCGGGCCTTGCGTTCGCAGACGTCGAGGGCAGTGCCTACACGCAGAACCTCGCCGGAAAACGTGCCCAACAAATCTGTGTCAAGATCCGGTGTTGCCAGGATTTCGAGACCGAGCGCACGGCGAAACGGCCGAGCAACCGCCCGTTGTTTGTCGTGTTTCGTAGCGAGGCTGGCTTGCCGATTAGAATAGGGCGACATTGCCCTGATCCTGATCGGCTTGGCCCGCAAACCGCCAGGCCAGGGTTTGCCCGGCATGAAACGGAACGATAGATGTTGACGCTGCCAGAAGGGTTTCCGGAACGCAGCTTGAGGTCCTTTCCAGTATGATTTTGGAAGCATTCAACTGCAGACCATAAAAGCGCGGACCGTTTTCCGATGCAAAAGCCTCGAGATGGTTCAGCGCGCCCTCTTCCTCGAACGTCTTGGCATAGCTCTCGATGGCAAACGGCGCGTTGAAGATACCCGCACAACCGCAGGCCGATTCCTTCTCGCCCACGGCATGCGGTGCCGAATCCGTGCCAAGAAAGAATTTCGCCGAACCGGACGTTGCTGCACGGCGCAAGGCAAGGCGGTGCACCTCGCGCTTGGCGACAGGGAGGCAGTAGAAGTGCGGCCGGACGCCGCCATCGAACATCGCGTTGCGATTGATTTCGAGATGGTGCGGCGTGATCGTCGCGGCGAGATTGGGGCCGCCAGCCTCGACGAAGCGGACCGCGTCCACCGTTGTGATGTGCTCGAACACGATCTTCAGTGCCGGGAAATCCGCGATGATCCTGGTCAGGATACGGTCGATGAAGACGGCTTCCCTGTCGAAAACGTCGATGTGGCTTTCGGTGGCCTCGCCATGCAGCAGCAACGGCATGCCGATCCGCTGCATCGTCTCAAAGACCGGATAAATCCTCCGGAAATCGGTAACGCCAAGCGCCGAGTTGGTCGTAGCATTCGCGGGATAGAGCTTGCAGGCAGTGAACACGCTTTGCGTAAAACCTTGTGCTACCTCGGCCGGGTCAATGCTGTCGGTCAGATAGCAGGTCATCAGCGGCTCGAAGTCCACGCCCGACTCAAGCGCGGCCACGATACGCGCCCTATAAGACCGGGCAGCCGAGACGGTCGTTACCGGCGGATCGAGGTTCGGCATGACGATGGCACGCGCAAACTGGCGGGCGGTAAAATTGACGACAGCGGCGAGCATCGGCCCATCGCGCAGATGAACGTGCCAGTCGTCCGGTCGCCGGATGATCAGGCGTGTCGCGCCGACGCCAGCCTCGCCGGCCACCATTGTCGGCGGCTCAGATGTCGGCATAGACATGCGCCTCGGCGGCTGCGCCGGGATGGGTCACTGCACCGTAACGAGCTGGCCCAACAGTCTGCCCATATCGCCAGATTGTCCCTGACTGGAAACCATGCCGACGGGGTTGCCAGCGGGCGCGCCGTGCCGCCAGCGTCGGATCATCGACGTGCAATGCCAGGACGCCGCGATCGGTATCGATCTCGATCAGGTCGCCGTCCTCGATCAGCGCGATCGGGCCGCCGACAGCGGCTTCCGGCCCTACATGGCCGATGCAAAGGCCGCGCGTTGCACCGGAAAACCGGCCATCGGTGATCAGTGCGACGGCTTCGCCCATCCCCTGACCGTAGATTGCCGATGTGGTGGCGAGCATCTCGCGCATACCGGGACCGCCCCGAGGCCCCTCGTAGCGGATGACCAGGACATCGCCTGCCTTATACCGCCGCGCCATCACGGCGGCGAACGCGTCTTCCTCGCATTCGAACACGCGCGCCGGGCCGGTGAAGGACAATCGCTTCAGGCCAGCGATTTTCACGATAGCGCCGTCTGGAGCGAGATTGCCCGCGAGACCGGCAAGGCCCCCGTTCGGCGACAAGGGTCGTGTGGTCGGAAAGACAATGTCCTGATCCGCTGGAATTCGGATATCGGCGAGATTTTCGGCGAGGGTTCGTCCGGTGACGGTCAGACAGTCACCATGCAGAAAACCGCCGTCGAGCAAGGCTTTCAATACGACCGGCACGCCGCCGATCTCATAGACGTCCTTGGCAAGGTAGCGCCCACCGGGCTTCAGGTCGGCAATCAACGGCGTGCGCTTGAATACGGCAGCAACGTCGAACAGATCAAAGGCGATGCCTGCTTCATTGGCCATGGCCGGAAGATGCAACGCAGCGTTGGTCGAGCCGCCGGTGGCGGCCACGACCGCAGCGGCATTCTCCAGCGACTGGCGGGTGACAATGTCGCGCGGCCGCAGACCCCGTTCGAGCAGTGCCATGACCGCGTGCCCAGACGCTGTCGCATAGCGATCGCGCGATTCATAGGGCGCCGGCGTTCCGGCCGAGCCTGGCAGTGCAAGGCCGATCGCCTCGGAAACATAGGCCATGCTGTTGGCGGTATATTGGCCACCGCAGGAGCCCGCCGAAGGGCAGGCAACGGTTTCGAGTTCGGCGAGATCGGCGTCGCTCATTGTGCCCGCGGCATGGGCGCCAACCGCCTCGAAGACATCGAGCACCGTCACATCCTTGCCGCGGAACGTACCTGGCAGGATCGATCCGCCATAGAGAAACACCGACGGCACGTTGAGGCGCAGCATTGCCATCATCAATCCTGGCAGTGTCTTGTCGCACCCGGCGACCCCGATCAGCGCGTCATAGCAATGACCACGCATGCTGAGTTCGACCGAATCCGCGATGACTTCGCGGCTGACCAGCGACGCCTTCATTCCCGCATGTCCCATCGCGATGCCGTCAGTAACCGTGATGGTCGTGAATTCGCGCGGCGTGCCGCCAGCGGCAGCGACGCCGCGCTTGGCGGCCTGCGCCTGCCGCGACAAGGTGATGTTACACGGAGCCGATTCGTTCCAGGTCGTCACGACACCGACGAAAGGCTGGGCGATCTCGCGCGCGGTAAGGCCCATGGCATAAAGGAACGAACGGTGCGGCGCCCGCTCGGGACCAACTGTCGTGTGGCGGCTTGGAAGATGTGCCTTGTTCAGCCGACTCGACTGATCACCCGGGGGCGGCATCACATCGCCAGGACCGTTCTTCATCGGCCAGGCTCCGATTTCGCTGCGAGCGGGGCCCGGTTGGCGTGCAAATCGAGGAATTCCTCAAGATCGCGGACGGCTATTCGCCATTCCCTGCCGATCCTTATGGCGCGCACGTCACCAGACTTGATCAGTCCTCTAGTGGTTGCTTCGCTCAACTTAAGTAGATCGGCGGTCTCTTGCAGTGTGAGCAGTGGTTTTCGCAGCATGGCCAAACGCGCCTCATTCTTGTGTGTCCAACCTCGAATTAGGCTGATTGAGGGTCAGATAACATCAATAGGCGTCAAACAACAGATTTAACGCCAAGCGGCATCGATTGGCAGTCATTGCTGATTTTCATATGTAGCGCCATGGATTCGCGGACGGCGGGCCTTGTTCTGGTATAGGACCACGGCGAATGCCGTTGACGGCCAACTAAAGAAGGCCAGCTTAGGTTATTATCTTTCGATTGGGTTCCTCGTAATATCAGTTTTGGTCGCGCTGAATATTCTTAGCTTCTTTGGATTAGTCAAAGGCCTGCCTCCGCTTCCTTTGATAACGGAGGCGACTCCGGCAGGCACGGCTGCGATTCAGATCTTCGCCGGATTGGGTTCTCGGTTGCTGGTGATATTGCCCGCACTATTGCTCGCTAGGTTTGCTGGCCATCGGCACTCGATACTCTTCCGGCTACGGGAAGAATACAATCACAAGTACGCGATTGCCTCATCTGTTCACGGGTTCAAGGTACAAGCGCCGGGGTTCGAAGAGCCTATCGCTGCGGCAGTCTTCCAAGAGCTTCTATTTAATCCGACTGCTGCAATGGATTCGAAGGCGATCAAGAAAGAAAATGGCTTCTTGGCAAGGATTATTGAGCCACAAGTTAAAGCTGCGATTGAGCGAATGAAGCTTATCGAGAAAGCGAAAGGAGAATAGGCGTGGGTAGAAGCCGCCACCCACCAAAAATAGGCAAGCCGGAAGCTGGCTGTAGGGTTTACGATCCAGAGATAAAGAAGGTGAGTTCGCCGGATTAACGAGCGAATCGCCACCGACAGAGGTGACACCGCCCTACAAACCGGTCCCACATACCGGTCCCACATACCGGTCCCACATTGGGTGGGGTGATTGGCTTAAGTTGATGAATTAACTGATTAAACTCAAAGTGGTCGGGGAGACAGGATTCGAACCTGCGACCCTCTGTTCCCAAAACAGATGCGCTACCAGGCTGCGCCACTCCCCGACACTATTCGAGCTGAAGATCCT